>Ga0315288_10008323_pt1 | contig 13096 bp, 14 predicted proteins | sample YL17G11_20_MG_FD_203454 | JGI IMG/M metagenome (GOLD analysis project Ga0315288, IMG submission 203454) | Sediment microbial communities from Yellowstone Lake, YNP, Wyoming, USA - YL17G11_20 | ecosystem: Environmental > Aquatic > Freshwater > Lake > Sediment | place: USA: Wyoming | collected...
AAGGATTGGCGCTGATCAATGGAGCAACTTTCAGCGCGGCGATTTTGGCGCTTTGTCTCGATAAAGCAGAATTCTTGTGTAACCTGGCAGATTTGGCGGTCGCTTTATGTCTGGAAGGACTTGTTGGGAGGTCAGATCCCTTTCACCCGGAACTTCATCATGCACGTGGATTAGATGGCCAAATTCAATCTGCCCGAATAATTTCTCAAAATATTAAGGATAGCACTTTAATAGATTCCCATGCGCACGTTCAGGATGCATATTCATTGAGATGTTCACCCCAGGTTCATGGAGCTGTCAGAGATACGCTGGAATTTGTGACAAAAATAATACAAAAAGAAATCAATGCTGCTACGGATAATCCATTAATCGTTGAGGAGGACAAAGTCATTTCGGGAGGTAATTTCCATGGAGAACCGGTTGGAATGGGCGCTGATTTTCTCAGTATCGCTCTGTCTGAATTGGCAGCAATCTCGGAACGGCGTGTTTTCCGCCTGATGGATAAAAACCTGAATTACGGATTAAAAGAAATGCTTGTGGACACTAATTCCCTGGAAGGTTTGAATTCCGGCTTAATGATGCTTCAATATACGGCTGCCGCGTTGGTGCTCGAAAATCAGACTCTTAGTTCACCTGACTCGGTCAGGTCACTGCCTACATCTGCTAATCAGGAAGACCATAACGCCAATGCGTATTTGGCAGCGTACCACACCTGGCAAATTCTTGAAAATGCAACAAAAGTGCTGGCAATAGAACTGTATTCTTCATGCCGTGCGATCGAGCAAAGATTGAGGCTGTGCCCTGATAAAAAACCTGGGACTAAAACTGGCAAAGCTTATAAATTAATTAGAGAATATTTTCCTTATAAACCTGATGACTCACTGTGGAGCCTGGATATGGACAAGATGTATTCTTTTTTGCTTAAACCATCAGAATTTCAAAATAAGATCCGCTCAATTCTTGATTGACATTATGAGAATTGCAAGGTATTCTAAAAACCATGTTTGAGAAAAAAGACCTGATTAATCGAAGAAAATTCATGCAGAAAAGCTTAATGGGTATGGGTGGGTTGATCCTTTTACCCAGACTGAATAAAAGAAGTCTCGTGTTGGATGAATGGCCGCAAGGTGAATTGCTTGGCCGGAATACTGTCTATCAACCTTCCGCTTTGCCAATCAGGATAAAACCAGCGGTAGAAAGCACAGTTGTAAGACAACTCCAGGAAGACGAGGTAGTTGTTTGGCTGCGCGAAGTGCTGGGTGAATCCCCTGTCGGACGACCAAATAAAACTTGGGTAGAGACCCCAGAGGGTTACATCTATGCGCCCAGCCTACAAAAAGTGAAAAACATACCAAACACTCCAGTGACCACTTTGCCGGAAGCTAATGGTGAAATAGGGATGTGGGTTGAGGTGACTGTTCCATATGTCAATATGGAATTGGCGAATCCTCCCTCAAGAGCCCCCTGGTTGAATGCAGTACCTCCTTCGCGATGGCGGCTTTATTATAGCCAGGTGATTTGGGTGGATGAAATCCAAACTGCTTCGGATAATAAAATTCTTTACAGGTTGAATGAACGCTATGGATCTTATGGTGATATATTCTGGGCAGACGCGACCGCTTTTAGGGTTGTAACGCAGGAAGAAATAGCTCCAATAAATCCCGACGCGTCTGAAAAGCGGGTTTTGGTAAATAACAATCAGCAATCCTTGACCTGTTATGAAGGTAATAATGAAGTGTATTTCTGCAGGGTTTCTACCGGTCGTAAATTAGACGAATATGGCAATCCTGTGGATACATGGTCAACAACACCTGGGACTTTTTGGGTTTGGAGAAAGTTAATGTCATTACATATGAGTGGTGGCGGTACCGGTGCAGGTTATGATACGATGGCCATCCCATGGACTTCATTATTTGTAGGAGAAGGTATTGCAATTCATGCAACCTTTTGGCATAATGACTTTGGCACTCCCAAGTCACACGGTTGTGTGAATGCGCTGCCGGAAGATGCGAAGTGGATTTTCCGCTGGTCAACCCCGCAGGTATTTTACAATCCCGGAGATATCACAAGTACCACATACGAGGGTACAAAAATTGAAGTGATTGAACCTCTGTATTAAATTGAATGGTTTCTACTCATATTTCCAGCATAAATGACAAGAAATTCGAAGCCTGGTTCAGAAATCATTATCTCTCCTTGATTTTAGGATTCTTGCTAATTTTTTCAATCCTTCCAATCATTGCGCCTGTTCTAATGAAATTGGATTTAATTCCGCAAGCGAAAGTAATTTATTGGATTTATGGTTTTTTTTGCCATCAATTACCTTTCAGATCCTGGTTTTTATTCGGTGCTCAACCTTATTATCCGTTGGCAGGCGTTGGAATGAAAAGCATCCTATCGTTTGAAACAGTTTTTAACCCAGCATCTCAAAATTTTGAATCACTGAGAACAATTTTTGGAAATCCATATGCCGGTTACAAAATCGCTATTTGCCAGCGAGATATCGCCATGTACTTTTCACTTATTGCCTTTGGATTATTTTTTACTTCACAAAACCGAAAGATTAAAAGAATCCCCTTTTGGATCTGGATGGTGGCGGGAGTAATACCTTTAGGAATTGACGGAATCACGCAATTTCTTGGAAATTACTACCTTCCGGTTTTTGGTAGCTTCTTGCGCGAAAGCACCCCATTGCTTCGGACTTTAACTGGCAACCTTTTTGGTTTCTTCACCGGATGGTATATTTTTCCGACATTGGAGTTAATGATAAACAGAAATACTATGGAGAAACGCGAGTCATAAATGCCGATCCATCAATCACAAGGGATTACATACATCACGTCTGAATTGCTCCAATCTTATGGTGTAAAGCATGGTTTTTTCATGCGTCATGGAGGGACCAGCCCGCTTCCCTGGAAAAGTCTGAATATGGCAACCTCTGTTGGCGATTCTCGTAAAAATGTAGTCGAGAACAGGAACCGAATCGCCAATGTTCTGCATATTGGACATACCAGTTTTTATGACCTTTGGCAGGTTCACAGCAATCATGTAGTGATAACAGATCATCCGCGCCATTACAATGAAGCGCACATCCAGGCAGATGCCATCGTAACTGACAAGAAGGGAATTGCATTATTGATGTTATTTGCTGATTGCGTCCCGATACTTTTTTATGATCCCAGGCAAGAAATTATCGCAATTGCTCATGCAGGCTGGAAAGGTACATTAAACAACATAATCGCAGAAACAATTATGGTAATGACCAAAAATTTCAAAAGCTCTCCTGAAAACTTAATCGCAGTAATCGGTCCATCCATTTGCCGGGACCATTATCAAGTTAGAAATGATGTGATTAGAAAAGCAAAATTTGTTTTTAAAACCGAAGATAATGTAATCGGCTATCATAACGAGAAGGCATTCATGGATTTACCGGCTGCGATTAAGCTGATTCTGGAGAATTGTGGTTTAAGAACCACTGAAAGCCTAAATATTTGCACAGCTTGTAACCTTGAAGACTGGTTCTCACATCGCGGTGAAAGTGGAAAGACCGGCAGGTTTGCCGCGGTTATTACTTTGTAAAATATGGAAAAAAAATTTGTTGTACTCAGACTCCATGTAATTCCTGGCTCTAAAATCAATCAAATTTCAGGATTTATGGATAATGCTTCGCTGAAAATTAAAATAAAAGCCAAGCCAGTTGAAGGTAAAGCAAATAAGGAATTAATTAAGATTTTGGCCGAGATTTTGGAAATTAAAGAATCAGAAATCGATATACGGTCTGGTCAGACTTCAAGAAACAAAACGGTAATTGTTAGGGGGATTGATGAGAACTATTTACAGAAGAAAATCTCTATCGCAATTTCTCAAGATCCGTAAAGAATTCTTCCACAGCTGGGACAATAGGAAAGTTTGGCTTGAGATCTGGCTTGCTGACATTGGCTGGCGGTTAAGGATGCGCCACAACTCGAGCATGAATCATCCAGAAGCTTTGCGACCGCGATCCCGTTTTTCGCTTCTCTTAAAGAATTATAGGTAATAAGAATGGATGGTTCAAGCTGCAAGGTTACAGAATCTTTTTTTCCAATTTGACTTTCAATAAAATGAATTAACTGATTTCTCTCACCGTTTAAAAGTGCTTTCTGGCTTTCAAATTCAGAAAGTTTGCGACGAAGATTTTCTTTTGCTTCTGATAATTCTTTTTCACAATTTTCCAATTTAATCAGTTTATTAAGCAATTCCTCTTCAGACCTGGATATATATGCGGAGTGAGAGGCTATTTCCTTTTGCAGGTCCTGCAGTTCTTTCGGATTTACAATGCTTCCATTGTAAAGACTCGATTCACTTAATGTTTTCTTTATTTTTTTGGATTGAATATCATCATTAATAGCGTTAAATTGTGACTTTTGTACGAGATAATTGGCTTCGCAGGTATCAACGAAATCATTTGCCTGCTTGACAAGGGTATTATCCATAAGGCTGATTTCAATTTCCTTTAACCTGCGGTTGGCTTTATCTATCGTTGTGTCAATTTCCTGCAGTTGATAAAGTTGAAATCCGGTATTCATTTTATAAAAAGTATATTAACCCAAGGATAAGTGTTGCAAAAAAAGCTAATCCAATCAACGCCTGAATGACAGTTTTAGGTTCCATCCCTGGCAAGACTACCTTCCCATCACCGTAAGACTTGAACAAGCGCCCCCAAGGCGTTTTGAGTGCATCCAATACGCGTTTTCTACCTACGAAAGGATACCAGTAAACGTTGTGATAAAAATTACTTGCAAAATAGCTCAAGGGGACAAGAGGGCTTTGTAATAAAATCTTTTCAAAAGGTTTAAGGGGGCCATGATAAATCAACTTCTGGCCTTTTGAAGCGAAAGTGTCTTCCTGGACAAATTGCCAATTCTTTTCCTGGTTGATATCGTATCCTACGATTTCAATTTCTTGTGGATTCCCAATTCCTAGACCTTTTTCATGCGCCAATCGTATAAAGTCAATCTTCATTGGGTCAAAACCTTGCAGCTTTGCGGAAATTGCATCAATAGCTACTTGATCCGCGGATGCTAATAAAATATTCTTTTCATGCCACCGCATTGCACGTGGCCCAGCTCCATCACCCGCAAATGTACCATCCATTACAGCAAATATTCCCGGATGGATATCTTGTTGGATTGTCAAAAGATCAACCAGGGTTTCATGGATAACACTGTGCGTCCAGTGGCGGTTTCGATGAAGCAACCCACCAAAGGCATTTTTCATAGCCCCGGTTATGGTAGTAAAAACATGTGTTTTTACAGTGGGGAGTTGAACAATGTTAATTCCTTCCAATTCTTTTGGAATAAAGACGCCCTCTGGATAAATTTTATCTAATACCAGAAATTTCTCCTTGGGATGATATTCAACCCACTCAAATTTCTGTTCATATAAATAAAGGCAAGGGACATTATATTTATCCGTTACATATTTATGCTTATTATTCTGCTCGGCTAAACTAGTATTTACAACAACAGTATCATTATGAATTCCGAACAGATTGCTAAACCCCTTGTTTTTGAGCGATTTGATGACCCCTTCAATCTGCCAGGGGGTAGATGAACATGCTGGATACCATGTTTGCCAGGAAATATTGATCTTTAAACCAGTTTTAATTTCCTTTGAAATAGATTTTTCAATTTGTGCAAGTGATAAAAGCCTGTCAAAATCTCCCAGAACGGATTCGGGAGATGTTTTTAAAACCGCAACTTTACCTTTGCCAAAAAATTCAGACATCAATTACTCCAATATTGATTCATTGTAACTGATAATGACTATTTTTTATAAAAATATATATTGCAAAACAAATTTGCCGCCTCTATAATAAGATAGATAAAATAATTAACGGGAGTGAAAATGCCGGCGCAAATGGAAAATAAAAAGATACTTGTTGTTGATGATGAAGAACGCATGCTGAGGTTTATTCGATTAAACCTTGAGCATGATGGATTTCAGGTTATTGAAGCGCTGAAAGGACATGAGGCGTTAGATAAGATGCGGACTGATTTGCCAGACTTGATTCTTCTGGATGTTATGCTTCCAGATCTCGATGGATTCGAAGTCCTCAGGATGGTGCGGGAAATAAGCAGTACGCCAGTCATCATGCTCACAGCCAAAGGCGAAGAAGATGACCGTGTAAGAGGACTTGAGTTAGGCGCAGATGATTATGTGACAAAGCCTTTCAGCCCTCGGGAACTGGTCAGCCGCGTAAAAGCTGTCTTAAGAAGAGTGGAAGTTGAGGGGGCTTCAGATCAGGACGTACTTCAGATAGATGACCGGTTGAAGATTGATTTCAGCCGCAGGGAAATCTTTGTGAATGGCCAATTGGTGAAATTACGACCAACAGAATACCGGCTTTTGTACCATCTTGTCCAAAATGCAGGCTGGGTTTTGACTTACGATCAAATTCTTTCAAGAGTATGGGGATATGAATATAGAGATGAACCTCATTACGTCCGACTTTATATAAATTATTTACGCCAAAAACTCGAAGAAGATCCTGCGAATCCTAAATATATTCTCACAGAGAGAGGTGTTGGCTACCGGTTCGTGGATTTCAAACGATAAAATATTTATGGAATATTAATATAATGCTTGCATTTTTCTTATGCAAGCATTTTATTTTTAAGCTAAATGAAAAATATATGATTGGAGGCAAAAAAATGGCTAATCTAACCCGTTGGGATCCAGTAAAAGAAATGGTATCTATGCGTGATGTTATGGATCGGGCGTTCGAAAATTTCTTTAGCCGCAGCCCGGAAAATTATCAAGGATATGGAACTTTCGATGTAAATATGTTTCAAACGGATGATGAAGTAATTATTAAAGCATCTGTCCCAGGAGTCAAACCTGAAGACATACATATCTCTATTTCCGGTGACACCTTGACAATACGGGGAGAAACCAAAGATGAAGAAGAAGTAAAAGATTCCAATTACCATATTAAAGAAATAAAATTTGGAAGCTTTTCACGCTCAATTCTCTTGCCATGCTTGGTTTTAGCCGAAAAATCAAATGCTGAATTTAAGGATGGAATCTTAAAATTGAACCTTCAAAAAGCAGAAGAAATCCAACCAAAAACAATTACTGTCAAAGCAAAGTAAAAAAATAATAGATTTTTCTTATAGTGCCGACTTAAATTCTGATTTAGAATTACCCAAAATTAGGCGCTTATTTATTTTAGGAGAAAATAATGAATGAACCAATCCATGTAATGGATGCAGCATTTGAAAAAACTGTCCTCAAATCAACCATACCTGTTATTGTAGATTTCTGGGCTCCCTGGTGCGGTCCCTGTAAGATGGTCGCGCCAATTCTGGATAAATTAGCCAAAGACTATGAAGGGAAGCTCATTGTTGCCAAAGTAAACACTGATGAAAATCAGGAATGGGCAGGTAGATATGGTGTTCAGGGAATTCCGACAATGTTATTTGTGGCGGAAGGGAAAATTGTCCATCGCCAGGTTGGAGCTGTTCCAGAAGGAATCTTACGCGAGGCAATTGACCAGTTTCTTGAAGTTGCCTCACCGAATCAAACGACTGCATAAAAAAGAGGGCATCATAATTTATTATTTAATGCCCTCTTTATATTTAATAAAGCTATTGTCTTTGGATACAGGCGCCCAAGGCTTTAAGCTTTTCATCAATTCGTTCATATCCCCGTTCAATCTGGGTAACATTTCGGATTGTGGAACTGCCTTTTGCAGATAAGGCGGCCAGAAGCAATGCCATTCCTGCACGAATATCAGGGCTATCCATTTTTTCACCATAAAGCCGGCTTGGGCCTTGCACGATACAGCGATGCGGGTCGCATAGGACAATTTGCGCGCCCATGCCAACCAATTTATCTGTGAAAAACATCCTGCTTGGATACATCCAGTCATGAAATAAAACTGTTCCTTTGGATTGGGTGGCTACCACAATGGCAATGCTCATAAGGTCTGTGGGAAATGCTGGCCAGGGCATTACACTTATTTCTGGAATTGCCTCTCCGAGATCGGGTTCAATTTCAAGCTTCTGCTCTTTTGGAACAAAAATGTCATTTCCATCGACTTGCCAATCTACACCCAGGCGGCGAAAAACCATTTGCACCATATCCAAATGTTTAACCCCGGCATTCTTAATTCGGATTGACCCTTTTGTGACTACTGAAGCGCCAATAAAACTGACGACTTCCAAATAATCAGCGCCGATTTCGTATTCTCCGCCGTGAAGGTTATTTACCCCATAAATAACAAGGGTATTAGATCCAATCCCTTCAATTTTTGCGCCAAGAATATTAAGAAAATCACAAAGTTCCTGAACATGCGGTTCAGACGCAGCATTTTTAATGGTTGTTGTGCCATCAGCCAAAACCGCCGCCATAATAATGTTCTCAGTTGCGGTTACACTGGCTTCATCCAAAAGAATGTTAGCTCCATGTAATGATTTAGCTTTAAAGGTAAAGTGCCTGTTGTACTCTACCGTAGCACCCAAAGCATTCAATGCTAAAATATGAGTATCGACGCGGCGCCGTCCAATCACATCGCCGCCAGGCGGGGGAAGCTTAAGAATGCCCATTCTTGCAACCATAGGCCCAGCTAAAAGAATGGAGGCACGAATATTACTGCTGAGATCGGGGTCCAAATCAGCGGGTCGGATGTTTTTCGCCTGAATCTCCCATTTGTGTGTGTTAATTTGAGAAATACTAACTCCCAGGCTTTGCAACAAAGCACGCATGGTTTGTACGTCCTGAATATCCGGAAGATTGATTAAAGTAACCTTTTCCTTGGTTAACAGGCATGCAGCAAGAATTGGGAGTGCTGCATTTTTGTTACCCGAGGGTTCGACTTCGCCTTCAAGCGGAATGCCGCCTTCAATGATAAATTTATCCAAGAGAGACTCCTGTATTTGGGATTTATTAAGGATTTAATTAATGCTAATAGGTCTCGGTTACTTTAGTCAATCCTTCAGGTTTGTCAATATTTAAGCCTTTCTCCATCGCTAATTGTCGGGCAAACAATTGTCCAGGCAGAATACAGGCGATCGGTGAAAGCCATTCAGGAATTCCGGACGGGATTAAAAATCCAAGGTTGCTTTTAGAGATTATTTCTTTTTTATCCGAAATCGAAATAATCTCGGCGCCCATTCCAATCAATTTATCTAAAAAAGCATGTATATGCGGATACATCTCTCCTGAGGGGGCAACAACAATCACAGGGAAACCATTTTGCACTGTAGCAATTGGTCCGTGGCTAAAATCAGCGGAAGAATAAGGAACCGATACGACCCTTGTTAATTCTTTTATCTTTAATGCGATTTCAAACGCTGTTGAGTAATTAAATCCACGACCGATCACTACACAGTGTTCCATATATCGATATCGCTCGGCAGTTTTAATTACTTTAGAAGTGGTAGTCAGTATCCCCAATAATTTTTCGGGCAAGGCAATTAATTCCTTTTCACGTTTTGCGTTTTTATTAAAAGCGAAAGAGAGCATAGCAAATGCTGCCAGTGATGCAGTATAAGTCTTGGTTGCTGCCACAGCTTTTTCATTACCTGTATGCAGGGGAATAATAAATTCAGATTCATTAGCAAGCGGTGATTTGACATCATTTGTTATACATACAGTTGGGCAGCCTTGTTTTTTCGCGCTAGCCAGTACAGAAACGATATCCGGTGATTGCCCCGATTGAGATACTCCGATTACCAGGGCATCAATTAGGTTAGGCGGCTTATTATATACAGTAAATAATGAGGGTGTTGCCAATGCTACCTGATAATGGTTGAACGCTCCAAGCACATATTGAGCATAGCGCGCTGCGTTATCTGAAGTTCCTCTTGCAGCGATAACAATATATTTAAACCTGTTTTTCAATTCGGAAGCGATTCTTACGATATGCCCAGTTTCTGATTCAATTAGACTTTGAATAATAACTGGCTGTTCAGTTATTTCAGAGAAAAGAATATCTTTCATTTTTACACCTATATAAGTGATTCGATTTCAATTTATTAGTGTTAATAGTAACATCAATCAGGTTTCACTTATTAAGAGTGTATACTAAATTATTATTTTGATGTAATAATTTTTTATTAAGGAGCGATCTTATGATTTCTATTGAGAAAGTAGATACTACTTCAAAAAAACAGATCAATGAATTTGTGAATTTCCCATTTCAAATATATTCCGATGTCAAAGAATGGGTACCACCAATCCTGGCCGATATAAAACTGATGCTCAATAAGGATAAGCACCCTTTCTATGAACATTCCGACGCGGATTTTTTTGTTGCAAGAAGAAATGGTGAAATGGTTGGTCGGATTGCACTTATTGAAAATAAAGCCTCAAATAAATTCCATTCAACCAAACAGGCAGCTTTTTATTTGTTTGAGAGTATTGATGATAAAAATGTGGCGGATCAATTATTTGATTTTTCATTCGAATGGACCAAAAAGCGCGGGCTTAATTACATCCTCGGTCCAAAAGGATTGTCTTCATTTGATGGATATGGTTTTCTGGTAGAAGGTTTTAATAAACGCCAAATGATGACCATGATGAACTACAACCTGCCCAATTATCCAAAATTTGCGGAAGCGAAAGGTTATAAAAAGGTTGTTGATTGGGTATCCTCATATGTACATATGCCGGAATTTATTTTGCCGGAGAAAATTTCCGAAATTGCAAAAAGAGTTGAAAAAAAAGGTAAGTTCCAGGTTAAACGTTTTAAAAACAAATCAGAATTAAAAAGTTGGGCAAACCGAATTGGTCACGCTTACAATAAGACTTTCGTAAACAATTGGGAATATTATCCGCTCACAGATAACGAAATTAAATTTGCAATGGATAATATTATGGTTGTTGCTGTACCGGATCTAATAAAGATCATTACCTATAACGATGATGTGGTTGGATTTCTTCTTGCTTTTCCGGATATTTCTGCAGCACTGCAAAAATATCAAGGTCGCTTGTCCCCGATTGCACTTTACAATTACCTTCGAGAGATTAAGAAAACAAATTGGATTTCATTTAATGGTGTTGGAGTTTTGCCGGAATATCAGGGCAGGGGCGGTAATTATTTGATGATGTCCGAAATGGTTAAAACTGCCCATTCTTATAATTTTGAGCACGGCGAATTGACCCAAATCGCCGAATCCGCAACGCAGATGAGAAATGATTTGGGGAATTTGGGTGTGAAACCGTACAAAAACCATCGCATTTACGGACGAGAAATCTAGTTCAAAAAGCGGAGGAAATCCTCCGCTTTTTTATTATAATAGTGCGGCATTAAATAAATTTCCTGGAGTTAGCATGAGAAAACCAGCTTTGATAGTTATATCCAGTATGATAATTATGGTCATGGTTATTATTGGATGTTCCGCAGTTAATAAATCAAATCCAGCTGACGCGACATTCGCTTATTTAAAAGCATTAACTGAAAAAGACAAGACAAAAGTAATTAACCTCTCATGCAAAGCCTGGGAAGAGCAGGCGTCGCTTGAGGTTGATGCGCTATTGTCAGTTGGTGCAAGTTTGAATAATGTCCAATGTCAAGTTAATGATACTGAAGGGGACTTTCAAAAAGTTAATTGCTCAGGAAAACTGGACTTAACTTATAACGATGAAGTCCGCTCAATAGATTTGAGTCCTCGAATTTATTCAATGGTTTTAGAAGACGGTCAATGGAGAGTATGCTCCTATAAATAATGAGCGGGAAAATTATTAATAAAGAGAACCTTTTTGCATTAGTTATTTGTCTGGTGATCATCGGTTTAATTATTCTGACATCGGACAATTCTCCTCTTTGGATCTATCAAGGTTTCTAATTCATGTTCTTAAATCAGATTATTGTTGCTATAAGCATTTTGCTTTTCTTCAGAGTTTTTTTCTGGCCGAAATCAAAAAACTGGCTACTTTTTGTTCTCAGTCTTATTGCTATTTATTATCTTCAGCCGTCTTCTGCAATTCGCTCCTTAAGCTTTTGGTTTCCTACATTAATTTTGATTATTTCAATAATTGCCTGGTGGCTGTATGCAATTCAAGAAAAAAAGTTGTCAAAAATGGACTTGATTTCTTTAGTTGTCATTTTAGCGTTTCCTTTTTTATTTAATCTCCTGAAATTTATTGGGTTATCTGAAATTTCTTTTTTTTCAGGCACCCCGAAATTCCTTTATTTGTTATTGTTTTCGGGTCTTTTAATTCTTATTCTATTTTTCTTTCGCAAAAAAACCGTTAATCAGTCTCTTGTATCGATAATATTAATCAGTCTCGTGGTTAGCATTCTTGTCATTCTAAAAAGCCAGGCACTATCCAGATATCTAAGCATCTTACTCAGGCAATTATCCGGTCAATCCATTACCTTATCATCCGCAGATGATATTAAATGGGTAGGGTTTTCCTATTTTGCGTTTAGGTTAATTCATATTATCATTGACAGAGAGGGAGTTGGAAGGCTGGAACTGTCGCTTAGAGATTTTATTACTTATATTGTTTTTTTTCCAGCTTTTACTTCTGGTCCCATAGACCGAATTGAACGCTTCAATGGGGAGCTCAATAAAGTTGAAGGAAATGCAATAAATGAAGATTTTGTTGAAGGAGGGTCAAGGATTGTAAGGGGTATCTTTCAAAAATTCATTCTTGCGGATAGCCTTGCATTGATTTCGCTTAATTCACATATAGCAAAATCTATTAATAAAACAGGATGGATGTGGTTGGCTTTATATGCATACGCATTCAGGATATTCTTTGACTTTTCAGGTTACACAGATATCGCCATTGGAATCGGGAAACTTGCCGGGATCAACTTGCCCGAGAATTTTAAACGGCCATATCTTTCGAAGAATATAACGATATTTTGGAATAATTGGCATATCACTTTAACCCAATGGTTTAGAACGTATTATTTCAATCCTGTAACCAGGTTTATTCGGTCAAATAATAAAAATCTTTCACCAGCTTTTATTATATTTTTTACCCAAATTACAACAATGGTTCTCATTGGTCTTTGGCATGGAATTAACTGGAATTATTTTGTTTGGGGTGTATGGAATGGAATGGGATTATTTATTCATAACCGATGGTCCGATAAAAT
>Ga0315288_10008324_pt1 | contig 13096 bp, 9 predicted proteins | sample YL17G11_20_MG_FD_203454 | JGI IMG/M metagenome (GOLD analysis project Ga0315288, IMG submission 203454) | Sediment microbial communities from Yellowstone Lake, YNP, Wyoming, USA - YL17G11_20 | ecosystem: Environmental > Aquatic > Freshwater > Lake > Sediment | place: USA: Wyoming | collected...
TTGAGATTTCCGCCCACTATTGAATGCGAATTTTCCCAATTAGAGGCCATAAGGGCAAAATCACAAAAGTCAACCTTTCCATCTCTGTCTGCATCGGCCCTTTCGTAATCATGCTCTCGCGAATGTTCATGGCTCAGCAAGTGCAGTTGCAGCGATACTCCTGTAACTATAGCCGCAAAGCAAACAGTTATGCATATAAGAACGGCTTGTCGATCCATGCGATCCAAATTGTAATACTCCACAAATATTCCCGTGCTATTTCAAGCACATGCCGGGCAAAGGCCTTCGAGCCGGACCTGCTGGCGGTGTATGACAAATCCTTTGTGCGGGCTCTTTGCCATCGGTAACGTTACCCCTGTCAGGCAGGTCGTGTCGCCGCAGCTCGTACAGGTAAAATGGGGATGGCACTGGCTCTCGGTGCAGTTGTGGGACAATTCAAAATGCCAGGCTCGCTTGTCTATAAAAACCTTATGCACCAGCCCGACGCCCAGCAGACTTTCGAGAGTCCGGTAGATTGTGACCTTGTCGAAGTGTTTTTTTCCCGATCGCCGGGCAATCTGGTCCTGACTGAGAGGTTTGCCCGCATTCATAAGCACTGTCAGTATGGCGACTCTGCCGGCGGTGCAGTAAAGCTTCGCCGCTTTTAACATTTTGCGTGCATGCGCATCTAAATTCAAATTTGCCATTTTCACTCCGTCGAAGTTTATCGCTCTCTTATGGCCACGGCTCTGTTTTTTAGTGGTGGTGGGCATGTGACAAATCGCACTCTGACTTAACGAATAAAAGCGGAAAAACAATGTCACTGAAACAGCAGGGCAGCCAGACGGCAATGAACAGAACTACAAAGACACCGACAAGCATGAAGGCCGTCAGTTCCCGATGCGTATTCATCAGGACGTGAAACGAGGATGCCCACGTGCTGATCAGAATGTGGCCGGCGTGTGGGAATCTGGTCCGCGGCCGGAAATACCCAATGAGAATTCCCAGCAATGCGGCTGGATTGACCAGATACCAGTCCTCGATAAAGCCTAAATGCAATCGCGCCCGGATACCGGGCGTCCCCTCGCTTGATTCGGACCCCAAGCTATTCTCATGGTGAACATCCTTCTCATGGCTGTTGCCGGGCGCCTCATCATGCTCGTGCAGGTCCGCGTGCACAGGAATAGCCACTCCTAAAATACTCTCGCCGAAAAAGGGAAGAACACAATCGCTCAACGTGGCGACCCCGATGGAGCCTATATAGCCCACGAGAAGGATCTTCACAAATCCTGCCTTGCCTTCATATAACTTGTATAGCGAAGCGGTTACGATGGCCGACAGAACCACGTGGCCCGGATGGAACACCTGGAAGAGCCAGTGATTGATGTCCGGCCCGACGTTCTTGAACAAGAACATACAAACCAGTCCGGTAGCGGCCCCGAAAAGCGTAAACGGGGCGTGATTTTTCAATTCTGTCAAGATTCTTGTGAGTCTATGGTTCATTTTCGTTTTCTGCTCCAAATGCAGCATTCACTTAACGATTCAAAATCTGCCGACGTTAATTAAATCAATCTACCAGATTTGCAACTAAGTTGCAAATATATTTTCCAATATTTTTTATCCTCGAACCGCAAACCACTCACTGTAAGAAGAAACCTGCTGGTTTGCTGTTGTTACAGACCAAAAATCGTTGCAGATTCCGCTCGATATGAGTACATTATCCACGTTATTTGAAGGTTTAATGGAACTGGAGGTACTTACATGAAGAGAAGCGCCGTACTAGGGAAATATGGGCAGGCAAAGAGATTTCTCGTAATCCTGTTTTTGGCGGCTCTGGCGGCATTTCCCGGCTGCCAAAGCGACAGCAGGTCATCCCGGCCGCTTATTGGCATTACGAGTGTTTATCAGGTAGATGAAGACAACGGCTCGGTTACGACCGTAGCCGGCTTCGATTATGTGAAGGCCGTAGCCGAGAACGGCGGCGTGCCGGTAATACTGCCGACCGTAACCGATGAAGAAATTTTGCTGCGATATGTTGAGGAACTGGACGGTCTGGTCCTCATCGGGGGCGATGATATTCCGCCGGACGCTTACGGCCAGCAACCGCATGAAACTGTAAAGGTAATGCCAGGCCGGCGATATGATTTTGAAAGGCAGCTTATCCCGGCGTGGTTATCCAGCGGCAAGCCAATACTCGGCGTTTGTCTCGGTATGCAGTTCACCAATGTCGTCTCAGGCGGTACGCTCATTCAGGACATTCCTTCGCAAGTGGGAACAGAGGTGGCTCATCGCCGGAAATATCATCGTGTGCGAATCGAGCCGAACAGCTCATTGGAAATATTACTTGACAATAAAGAGGCAATGGTCTATTCCAGTCACCATCAGGCGGTCGATAAGCTCGGGCGGAATCTGAAGGTTATCGCTCACGCCGATGACGGTATCATCGAGGCGGCCGAGCGTGTCGACGGCGGCTTCGGTTTATTCGTGCAGTGGCATCCGGAATCTATGAGTGACACCGCTCATCGCGATGCCATTTACGGCGCCCTGGTTCGGGCGGCGTCACAGGTAAACAGGGACTTACGAAAGAGCGGGCAAAACTAAATGAAAATCATCCAGACAATATCACAGTTCGAACATATCTCAAAGGGCTGCGTTCTGACCATCGGCAACTTCGATGGTGTCCACGTCGGGCATCAGGAGATTTTAGCCGTCGCAAGGAAAGCTGCCGAAAAAAATAATGCGGAATTAATAGCGATGGTTTTCGATCCGCATCCGGTTGCTATTCTGCATCCGGAAATGGCTCCGGGGGTACTGACTCCCCTGGATATCAAAAAGCGCCTGCTGGCAAAGTGCGGCGTAGACAGGCTGGTCGTGCTGAGAACCAACCACAAGCTGCTCGACCTTTCACCCGAAGATTTTGTAGGACAGTTTCTCATGGAGCATATTAAGCCGAGCGTGATCGTTGAGGGCGATGATTTTAATTTCGGTGCAGGACGAGCCGGCAATATCGATACACTAAAGAAATTGATCACTAAGAAGGGTTTCGAAGTACATGTAATCAAACCGAAAAAAATTAAGCTTTCGACAGGCCAAACCGTCAGGATTTCGAGTACCATGATTCGCTATATGCTCGAAGGCGGCCACGTGGCCGATGCCGCTGTTGCTTTAGGCAGGCCTTATAGAATCGCCGAGAGAATTATACCTGGCCGCGGAGTCGGGATGAAACTGGGATTTCCTACCCTGAATATGAAAAAACCCAATCAGGTTATTCCCGCCGAGGGCGTCTATGCCGGTTTCGTGAAAACCGGTGAATACATCGATGACGCTCTTGCTTCCAAAGAAAATTTTCCCGCCGTCTACAGTATCGGTCAGGCAAGGACATACGGCGACGATTTTCCACTGCTGATAGAAGCACATCTGCTAATTGAAGATGTCGGAGATATGATAAGTCACTATATGACAATGGATTTTATTCAGCGTATCCGCAGCCAGCGCAAATTCAAGACTCCCGAAGACCTTTCCAAGCAAATCGCAAAAGACTGCGACCAGGCAATGAAAATATTGGCGGCATGGGGCCCGAATTTTACGTTTGATTAGAATGGGGGGGGCGATCCCCCACGGTCGCGGCTCGAAGCGGGGTTAGAGCAGTTACAAATGCAGCTTAGTGACCTTCGCCAACTACCGACGCCCAATCAGTCAGCTATAGGGGCACTTCGAACAAAAGTCACCCAGATTGAAAACAGGCTTGCATACCCAATGCAAACACAAATGTCCGTGATATCACCCGGGCGAAAAACAAGGCGGTCGATTTCGTTGATTTCATAGTACTCTCCAGGTAGACTCCGGGGTTATCAAACGAGGCCATCCTCGTCGGCTTTCAGTCGATCCGTCGCTGGGATTCTCAGTACTCTCGGTTCTTGAGAAGGCCCGGCTGCGGGGTGGGGTATACGCCGTCGGAACCTGCCTGCACGGTTGCCGGAGAATCCATGGTCAGCTTATCCACGTCGCGAGCAAACTCCTCGTCGCAGTTGAGCATCTCGTCATATGTCACGATCTGTCCCGTGTGGACCGCGCGGCGCCCCATGGCGGTAACGAGGCCGGCTTCCGTTCCGCGTGCGGCCTCGTTGTACGGCCGGTCCCTGCGAATAGCCTCGATCAGCTCGTCCCATTCAAGCTGGTACGGATTCGGTTCCGGCTGCGGAAACGCCCAGACGAGATTTCCTTTCGTAAAATCCTGCCCTTTGTAGATTCGGCATTTGGCCGGTGTGTGCATGTTTGTTGAGATCACGGCAGAGCCTTTCGTGCCTTGGGCATAGCTGGCAAACTCGTAGCGGCATCCGACTATGTTGCGAGCGTAAAGAAACAGCTTGGCGCCATCGGCAAACGTGTATTCAACGTCGTAGTGGTCGTAGTTCTGGTCCACGTTGTTGCCGCGGTGGCAGCGGCCGCCGGACCCTTGCGCGCTGACCGGCCAGGCTTCTTTCATCCAGCAGCACTCGTCGACGTTGTGGGCGACGTAATCCTGGACAAGCCCACCGCTCGCCCACATGAAGCCCAGGTAGTTTCTGATCTGCCAAAGCAACTCGCTAATATTGCCCTGTCTCGGTCCGGTGAAACCAGCCGGCCCCTGCTGCCGATACGTACGCAGTGTCAGAAGATCGCCGATCTGGCCGGCCTTGATGCGGTCGTAGAGAGCCCACCGTGCCTTGCAGTGACGACACATCAGCCCCACACCCACTTTCATGTTCTTCTTGCGCGATTCGTCCGCCAGTTCGAGCATCTTGCGAATGGTTGGCCCGTCCACCGCCACCGGCTTTTCCATAAAGACATTAATCCCCTTCTTGATGGCATAGCTGAAATGCACCCAGCGAAACGCCACGGGCGTGGTGAGGATCACGACATCGCCCGGCCGAAGGCAGTCCATGGCTTTTTGATAGGCGTCGAAGCCGAGGAATCTGCGTTCCTGCGGCACGTCTACCTGATCCGCCTTGAAACCCATCACCCAGCTATCGGCTGATCCACTTGTCTGCGGGTCGCTGGCGGCAGCTTTCAGGGCCTCATGGCAGCGTTTGAGCCGGTCCTCGAAAATATCAGCCATTGCGACAAGCTTAACGGGCCCGCTCCCCGTAGCGAGAGCGTTGGCCGCAGCACCGCCGCCGCGACCGCCGCAGCCGACGAGTGCGACCTTGATGGTGTTATCCTCTGCTGCATAGATACCGGGCGAGACAGCCGCCATGATTGCTGAGCCCGCAGCGATTCGACCCGTGCCCTTCAAGAACTCACGACGCGATGCTTTTCTTTTGTTGATTCCGCTCATGAACAATATCCTCTCATCAAATTCCATAAGAGTTCAGAATTTCCTTACATTTCATCGAATCGCAAGTAACCTTACGACCGATACCTTTTCCTATTATTACGAAAGATCTAAGTTTCGCAACCTGTTTCTGATTGCCAAACAGAATCCCCGGGGCGTGCCACGGGGACGAAATTAGGATCCACGGCATTGAAAATATCCCGACCTTGCTTGTCGGTCAGATAGAGCTTCAAGCGAAACCGATAGGCACACCAACTTGTGTTTCTATTGGCCCATTTCCGGGCCAGGCTCGCACCCGTCCCCAATCGGGGGATCAAACCATCACGAATTTACTTGCATGGCGAAGGCAGAAAGTGTACGAAATAACCAGGAACACCGGCTGGGTTTAGCCCGATCCATGACAAAGGCGAGTTAAGGAGCCGGACTGGCCCTCGATGAAGAGTCACCATGTTCCCTTTGTAAGGATTGGAAAATTATGTTACGATTCGGTGGAGATATAGTCATGAGTATGTGGACACAGTCGACGGCGGAGCCGGCGGGTTGGCGATTCGCAGCGCTAACGAGACTCACCGCATGGGCATCATTGATCATTTGCATATTCGGCGCCGCCGGGACGACATACGGCGGCGGACGGTACCTGAAGGTCGACTATCCAGGCTCGACCGTCCCGGGCGAATTGCCCACTCCCGTGACGTACACTCTCTGGATTCCAGACGGCGCCCCGCGTTTGCGCGGGATCATCGTACACCAGCACGGGGCCGGAACGACGGCCTCCATTGAGGGGTCCACCGCCGCCTATGATCTGCACTGGCAGGCCCTGGCGAAGAAATGGGACTGCGCCCTGTTCAGCTCCTCCTATCACGTGCTGAACGAGAAGGTCGATCTGTCGCCCGGAGGTTCTGAAGTTTGGTTCGACCCGCGTCACGGCTCGGAAAAGGTCTTCCTCAACGCTCTGGACGAGTTTGCCGGCAAATCAGGTCATCCCGAAGTTGCGACGGTCCCATGGGCCCTCTGGGGGCACTCCGGCGGCGGTATCTGGGCAGACGTTATGAGCACCCTTCATCCCGAGCGAGTCGCTGTGATCTGGATGCGTTCCGGCACGGCCATAATGTTCCGCAGTAAGCCGGAGTTTCCGCAGCCCGAGGTGCCCGCGGCCGTCTACGAAATCCCCTCAATGAGCAATCCCGGTGTGAAGGAAAAACCGAACATCACCTGGACCGGCCCGCTGGCCACCTTCCAGGAGTACCGCTCCGCCGGCGCGCCGATCTGCTTCGCCCCGGACCCTCGCACCGGCCACGAATGCGGCGATTGCCGCTACCTGGCCATCCCGTTCTTCGACGCCTGCCTGGCGATGCGGCTGCCGGACAAGGGCAGCGGGAACCAGGCCCTTAAGCCGGTGGATATGAGCAAAGCGTGGCTGGCACCGTTGCTGGGCGATCTGGCCGTCCCGGCGGCTTCGTACCAGGGCGATCCGGGCAAAGCGGTCTGGCTGCCGAACGAAGCCGTGGCCAAAGCCTGGATGGAATACGTTAAGACCGGCGCCGTGAGCGACACGACGCCACCGCCGGCGCCGTACGATGTGAAGGTTACGCCCAGGGCAGACGGGGCAGCGGAAATCGCATGGAGCGCCGATGCGGATTTCGAAAGCGGTATCCGCAGCTTTCTTGTGTTGCGAGATGGGCAGGAGCTGGCCCAGGTGCCCCGGACACCGGAGGGCAAATTCGGACGTCCGTTGTTCCAGTCTATGACGTATCACGATACGCCGTCGCAGCCCATGCCGGAGATGCGATACGTGGACACCGAAGCAGAGACCGGACAGGAGCACACTTACGCCGTCATCACGGTCAACAGCGTGGGACTCAAGTCGGAGCCGTCAGCCGCATCGCCCGGCGAGACGTCGTCCCTCGTCCAGAGACTGGGCGACATGGTGCTGTGGTATCGTCAGCCGGCCGTTGAGTGGCTTGACGCCATGCCGATAGGCAACGGCATGATGGCTGCAATGGTCTTCGGCGGCACTCAGCAGGAGCGCATAGCGCTGAACGAATCGAGCTTCTGGTCCGGCCGGCCGCACGACTATGACGATCCAAACGCCGGAAAATATTTCCCTCTGATTCGCGACCTGGTCTTCGCCGGGAAGTTTCAGGAAGCGGGAAAAATGGCTGACGAGCACTTCTACGGCATTCCTTCGGCACAGCAGGCGTATCAGCCGCTGGGCGATCTGCTTCTGTCTTTCGATGGGGTGGACGCTGTTGAAGATTACCGCCGCGAGCTGGATATGGAAACCGGAGTAACCAGGGTCCGCTATCGCGCCGGCGACGTTGTCCTGACACGCGAGGTTTTCATCTCCTACCCAGACCGTGTGATGGTGGTGCGAATTACCGCCGACAAGCCCGGCCGCGTCTCTGTGCAGGCACAGTTCAAGAGCCCTTACATAGACAGCGTGATTGCCATAGGTGACAAGCTCGTAATGGACGGATGCTGGAAAGGGCCGATGAAGCCGGAAAACTGGCTGATCGCGCCGGTCGAGGGCAGGGGAATACGTTTTCAGGCCGTGTTGAAGGCGCTTCCCGAAGGCGGTCGATCCGAGGCGGCCGGAGACAAGGTGCGCATCAGGCAAGCCGACGCCGTGACGTTCGTCGTGACCGCTGGAACCAGTTTTATAAACTACAAGGACATCAGCGGCAACCCGGCGGCCATCTGCGAAAAGACGCTCGCCGGCGTGGCCGACAAGGACTACGCGGCGTTGCGTCGGCGGCACGAGGCAGACTTTAACGCATTGATGGGCCGCGTGCATCTGACAGTAGGCGACCGTTCGATGAATGACAAACCTATCGACGAACGCATCCAGGCGATTCGGGCAGGCACCGACGACGCCAACCTCGAAGCCATGCTCAACAAGGACGGCAAGCTGGTCAACCATTGGGGCCGCAGCAGCGTTCCCGATGTCACGAGGCTCGAAACACAATTGTGGTTCTACTACCTTGCCGGCTCGTACATCAATCTCGGTTGCGAGGCCCTTCACCTGGGGCAGGTGGGACTCATCGGCATGGCCGACCCGGACTTGAAGGAATGGTCGGGCCTGCTGGCGAGGATACGCGTTTATGCAAAGATTAACGCCCGCCGCCACCTGGTGCTGCTGGATGCGCATGTGCCGACGTGGGGCATGATCGTCGACGGGGTCAGCCTTCTGGATTTCAACTCGTTTCCGCAGCGCATCAAAGAAGTGCCCGATAAGCCTTACGAAGCGGTGCTGGAAGTGGGCCACCTCGATGCGATATTCAAGAAGAGCAAGGGGTGCATCTCGCCCAGCGGCTGGAAGTGCCGGAGCCTGCCTTACCTCGTCGAATTCGACAACTACGGCAGAAGCAGGTCTCCGAATGTCGCCGATACCAGATCTATTTTCGTATGGGGATGGGATGAGATTTCATGGCTCTCTCTCCAGGACGAGGAATACCGAAACAAATGGCTCGAATACGCCTACAACTGGATCAAGGAAACGGACCCCAACGGGCATCTGCAAATGCCGGTGAGCCGGATGATATCATGTCCGAACGACACGTTCGGCAGCTATCGGGCCAACACCAGAAGTCCGAATTGTCCCATCGGATATTCTCAGGAAGAGACGATCAGGAAGATATGGAGCAATGCGCGCAAGGAATGAAAACCGCACTGTAAAATCGAGATGTCACGAACTTCGAGTCGCGCCGATGCGCGGAACTTATAATGAAAATCATCAAAAATTCCCAAAAAGCAGTTGAGTTAACAGACAAATCCGAAAGTTTTATAACTACCACTCACACCAAGCTGTATAATGATGTCTACGTCAAGAGACTCTTTGGAGACTCACTTTTTTAAGAGGTTCGAATTAAAGCAAGGAAGGTTTATGAAAAAGCACAGAAAGCAGATACCCAAATTCAAGAGTGAAGATGAGGAGCGTGAATTTTGGGCTGCACATTCACCTTATCAATCGCTCTTGAAGATGTTCCTGGCCGAAAGATTAGAAGCTGAATTGAGGCCGTCAACAAAATATCGAAACACATCTCGTTTACGGCACACCCAGCGTGCCGGGCGCAGATTTGGATTGCAAAGGATTTGCATATGGTAAGCAATGACAATTTTAAGAAAGCAATAGATTTAATAAGCAAATCCAAGCGTATCCTGATTACGTCTCATACCAGGCCGGATGGAGATGCGTGCGGGTGCATAGCGGCGATGTGCGAGGCGTTTGTGGCTCTCGGCAGGAATGTCACGCCGCTGTTGCTTTCGCCGGCGCCGCAGTGGTATGAGTTTTTATTCACCGAAAAGCCTGCCGTCCTCGACGAAGATGTACAGCTCGATGATCTGACAGCAGGGCGGTTCGGTCAATTCGATCTTATACTCATCGTCGATACCAACAGCCACAGCCAACTGGCGAAATTCAACGATTACCTCAGGCAGAACGATGCCCCGGTCCTGGTTCTCGACCATCATGAAACCTCCGACGGCCTCGGAGACGTGGAGCTGATTGATTCCGATGCCGCCGCGACGGGCCTTATTGTGCTCGATTTGCTAAAATACGCAGGCTGGCCCGTCACCGAAAAAATCGCCGAATCGCTGTTCGTCGCACTGGCGACCGACACCGGCTGGTTCCAGTTCAGCAATACAAACAGCAGGGTTTATCGTGCGTGTGCCGAGCTGATCGACGCCGGCATAAAACCGACGCAAATCTACGACCATTTGTATCTGAACTTCTCATACCCGCGTTTCAGGCTGATGGCCGGGATGCTCAACAACCTCGATCTGTTTCTGGATGGCCGATACGCCGCCATGCAGATAACACGGCAGGATTTCGAGCGGACCGGCGCCGCATACAGTGACACGGAGAATCTCATAAACGAATGTCACCGCATTGACTCGGTCGAAGTCTCGGCGTTGTTCATCGAACTCAAAGACGGCCGAATCCGATGCTCGCTGAGAAGCAGGGGCCCCCTCGACGTCAGCAAAATCGCCGCCAAATTCGGAGGCGGAGGCCACACAATGGCCGCCGGAACCTTCCTGCCCGGACCGCTGGAAAACGCAAAGCAGTTGATTTTCAGTGAGGTTACCAGGCAAATTGATAAGAACCAGGATTAGACATGACATATTTATTAGGAGCCGCACATGGCAAAGGAAATATCAGAAGCCAGAAAGAAGGCATATTACATCGGCATGGTACTGGCCGTCATAGGGGCTATAACATTCGGCTCCGTGTTTGTTTCCGCAATCATGAATTTCGGAAATTTCAGTAACTTCGAAGCGCGTGGCAAGTCGATGGCGGCACGTGGATTCGGGGGGATAGTGCTGATTATCGCCGGGATGATCGTGATGAATATCGGAGCGAGAGGGGCCGCCGGTTCGGGGCTCGTGCTGGACACGAAAAAGGCCAGAGAAGATCTGGAGCCCTTCACAAGGATGGCCGGCGGAATGGTGAAGGATGCCCTCGACGAGGCGGACATCAAGCTCGGCAAGGTCAATCCCGAAAAGGTCATCATGATCAAGTGCCGAAAGTGCGAGAAGTTGAACGAGGAGGACTCCAAGTTCTGCCAGGAATGCGGCCAACCCATGTGACGCGTCGAAATCATGCAACTATTCCTGGCATCCCTCAACATGTGCGCGTTACAGAACACAAACCGCATAGAACAACCAATCCAATTGAATATACAGACGAGTCTGTGCGTATATGTACGTGGATGCAAGATTGCAAAAGGGACAATATGCGTGTTTGTGCAAAGCAATGCACGTAGTCCTTTTGACTAATCAAAAGGACTACATGCTTGATAATATCGGGAGACGAGAAAATGGAAAGTTTTTGGTCGGCTGTCAAGAGAGGTTCGCGATCCGCCCGCCGGTCGTTTGCGCCTGGTCAATACTCCTCGGTGGGAAAGAAGCTGCTCTGTCCCCATTGCGGCAGGGACGAATTCGAAAAAGGTACGGCTCAGCTTAATACGGCGGGAATGACGTTCCTAAACCTCGATTGGGCGAACAGATCGGCAACAACACTTGCCTGCACAAACTGCGGCCACATACAGTGGTTCCTAAGAGAGCCTGAAAAACTGAACGACTGAGTGGTTCTCTCTCGAAATTGGTTGCTCAATCCGGGGCAAATCGTATAATTTAAGTTTGGATTCCGAAAGACACCTGATACAAACGCGGAGTTTTTACTGTGTCTGAAGAGATTGAAGAAATAGAGAGTATAGAGAACAAGCAACCGAGCAGGCTGCTTATGCTGGCAGTCCTTGTCATGTCCATCGCTGCTGTTGCAGCACCAATTCTGATCGCACGGATGATGCTATTCGATGAGTATGGATTCAGTAAAAATGCTACTCTTACGCATTTAGTTTTACCGGGAGTATGGTTGGCTATTATCTTGCTGGTTATCGTTCTTATCGTACGGACTCGTGTAGCAGGAGACCTGGATTTCATCTGGTATCGCTGGAGCCGTTCCGAGGTAATGCGTGCTTTTCTGCTAATTCTCGCCACACCGTTGGTTTATTATCCAACGGCTTTACTGATGCGTAAGCTGGGGCTGCCGCTAAAGGAGGACTTATACTTCTGGGCAGACCAAAGAGGATTAGCCTTCTTTATTATACTGACCATCTTTATAACAATAATGACACCAATTCTGGAGGAGTTATTCTGGCGTGTATATGTTTTTAATACACTCCGTCATCTTTTCGGTGGATTGATCGCCTGGCTGGGCCAGGCGGTTAGCTTCGGTATCGTTCATTTCAGACCATTTGGCGGATTTGTCCCTGTGTTTTTTTTCGGTCTGATTGCCGGAGCGTGGCGTTGGCGACGAAGAACACTTCTGCCTATCATTCTGGCTCATATTGCCGTCAATTCCATCTTGTGTGCTGCCCGATGGCCGGGCTGGTTAGACTGCACGAAAGTAAGAGTAACAACCGACTACGCAGCCGAATTCCTCGAACTCTCAAAGCCAACCGGTTATGATCCCAATGATGATGCACGCGAGGACTATACGAAAGCAATTCAGTCGGTTATGGAGTTTCCAGAGGAACTGAGAAAGGCACATCAAAGCTACCCAACTCAATGGAGCCGAGAAGAACGGGAACGAGCAGAATCATGGGTAGTATCTAATACCGAAGTTTTGGAGCATGTGGAGAAAGGTGCACAGAAATCCTGTTACTGGTTAGAGTATGAACGTAAGGATTCGACAGTACTATCTGTATTACCACGGAACCTCGATAAGTTCAGACACTTAGCCTTCGCACTGTGTATGCGTGCCGAGTTAAGAACAAATCAGGGAGAGTTAGAACAGGGCTTCAGTGATGTTTTGTGCTGCTATCAATTGGGAAGGCACATGCTGAGAAATAAAACACTTATTTCTAAGCTTGTTGCAGTGGCAATTATCAACCTGTCGGTTCAAACCACACAAATGATCCTGTCGAATGAAGAAATCGAACCCATTCAATTGACTCGTATTCAGGAGCAGTTTGAAACTTTTGCTGAGAGTAACAAAATTGAATTTAATTTCATGGAAGAAAGGTTCATATGCCTGGATGTCATACAGCGAATATTTACAGATGACGGCCATGGAGGCGGGCATATACCACGGTTAGCCTTCAATAAACGTAAACTTCCAAACGGGGAATTTGAGTCAGATATCGGCTATTTTGCCTTCGTTTCTGAATCCGACATCCGTGTATGGAAAAAACTGGAGAGACACAGAACAACGGCAGAAGTAAAACGATACTACAACCTCTCCAAAGAAGCCTGTCTTATGTCCCCCTTGGAGTATAATAGAGGCTTTAATGACATAAAAAT
>Ga0315288_10008325_pt1 | contig 13094 bp, 10 predicted proteins | sample YL17G11_20_MG_FD_203454 | JGI IMG/M metagenome (GOLD analysis project Ga0315288, IMG submission 203454) | Sediment microbial communities from Yellowstone Lake, YNP, Wyoming, USA - YL17G11_20 | ecosystem: Environmental > Aquatic > Freshwater > Lake > Sediment | place: USA: Wyoming | collected...
TGAATTGGGGGGACAATGGGCATAGTAGTCGCTCTGGGAGGTTTTCTGTGTGCCCATCACTTACTCATTTCGACGACAGATAATTCGGCTTCTTTTTGCCTTTGAAGGATACAAACCCAGTTTTGACAGAAGCCAAATGGCAAGAATAATGATTGTAGAAATCAAGATTCCGCCGTCGGTAAACCCCGAAGCATACAAACCCAAATTAGAAGATATTTAGGGTCTTATTCCTGTGTAATATGCTAATGTGCCTAGTGATAGTACAAACACGAACCAAAATAGTGTCTTCGCCAGCCATTCCAAAATATCACTGGCATCTTCAGATCGGGAACCTCGTTTCGTCATAGCAGATCCTCGATCTATAGGATAAATTGTCGAACCAATTATATATCTTGCCCACGATTGGCAACATTTTCGAGGAAATGTTAAGTACCTTAAGTGATGTATTAACCAAAATAGTTAAACAAATGAATAGTAGCAAACAGCAAAAACAAGTGCTTCTGGTTCTGATGGCTGCTAGACCTAAGGGTTTGAAGTTTAGAATCAGTGATATTATACGTCAGGTAACTCGTAGGCTCTATAATTCTCGAGGTGTTGATTCAGCAATTCAATACCCTGGGAGAAAAACACCTGACAAAAAGCTAGTGAGCTTTACCAGAACGCTGAAGCGTCTACGTGAAGAAGGATATGTTGAGAGCGATTGGCCGTATTGGTTCATTACTGATAAAGGTTATGAAAAAGGGCTGGAAATAAAGAGACAAATTAAGAAGCTCCGAGAGGAAGTTGAAGAGTTTGAGCTCCTTACCAAACTCCACTACTAGCCATCTTTTTTTCCATTTTCAAATGCTATACATGTGCTGAGTCATGTACACAATCCCGCCTAGTCTTTTCTTGATGCTACTGTCAACATATTTGGTTGGTTGGGGTAAAGTTTTATCTTGTGTGTGTCTATCACACGCATGTACACTACACTGCTAATTGGTGGAGAATCAATTATCTTTGTATTTTTCTTGTAGTTCTCTCAGAAATCCATATCCGTTTTGCAAATATAAATTACATATTCTTTTTGCTTTTTCAGTCTGTCCGTACTCAAAAAGTTTTTCGACAAGTGTAACAATATTCTCCTGCTTAAATTGAGGGAAAAACTTACGAACACCAACGATTTCGTAAAAAAGTTCAGCTACAAATTGCGGGGTCTCGTTTACATGCTGCAGTAAATATTCAACCAAAAAAAGTTCAGTTTTCTGATCGAAATATTTAATTGATGTTTTTAGCCAATCAACAATATCCTCATCAATTTTATCAACAAGAGAAAGCCAATAAGAAAGATATGCTAGTATCTCTCGATATCTAGCTTCGTCCTCTGAACTTCTTATAAATTTCACAATTTTCTCCCAAAGGGGCTTTATTTTAGGTTTTATTTTGTCAGTTTTATTCCCCAATCTCCAAGCGAAGAGAACAAGATCCGAAAGGAAAGCTAAATTGGGATTACTAATTAAATCGCTCATCAGACTTTCTTCAGACAGAGTCTCCGAACCGCGTATGTACGCAATGAAAATATGCTGAGATATTTTCCCAAAGATTAGGGATCTTCCAAAATCTGTTTTCAGCGCTAACTCATAATCTTGGTTAGCCTTTAGCAAACAGTATAACTCATCCGAAAAATGACTTGAGTGGAAAAGATAGCTAGAGAATCCGTTGATCCAAGATTCAGTTTTTTCTTTAGGGAAGATTTTGTTGATATTATCCTTGACCCATTTTTTGTCCAGAAAGTGAAGTTGCAGCAAGAACTTGCCTAAAGTAACATCAATTTCAACTGATCTTCGAGTTTCTAAGGTCTTTTCAAAGTGATCTTGGATATTTTTGATCCATTTCTGTTCCACGTCTTTTTTTAGAAGTCTTGCTATTCTCAATGAGTAACTTATCATTGCAGAATAGACACTTCCCAATGACGAGTTTAGTACAGCTGTGAACAAATCTTCGGTAGTTTGGTCAACCTCGGATTTGGTTTTTTCCCCAAGTATTAACAAGATTTCTTCCGTTTTCGGGAAATGTTTAACATCATATGCATGTTTATCGTTGTTGGTACCGCTGTGAATCAGATCAGCTACGTTACTTATTACCAGTGTCTTATATCTACCCTCGTTTTCCCCGCTGCTATCCCAAAAATCAACTCGAGAAATTAATTCCAAAATGTAATCTATGAGCTCATCCCAAGGAACATTTTCTTCATTATTCCACGCTTCTAAAAGCCCTGACAATAACGCTTCCTGATATTCATATTCAAGTGCCAAGAAAGGTTTCATGTCTGTAGCAAATTTTTGAGAGTTTTCGCGAACGGTTCTGCTTAGACTATATCTAAAACTTTGGGCGTACTCAAACGGTTTTCTTTCTTCCGTTTTTCCATAATTGATTATGTATTCAGCTATCTCTTGATTTGATTTCGCCAGTAACTCTTTTGAAAAAGGTCTCGAATCTGCAAGACTAGAAACTTGAACGCCAGACGACCAGAATATGTATCCCGGATGTTCGATTCTTGAAGACCAGATTTGGGAGTATTTCTGAAACAGTTCTTTAATTTGTTTATTGGTTGTTTCACCAACCGCAGATAACCATTCTAATTTAACACGGGCTTCTATTTTCTGAAGCACATCAGAATCTTCACTAATTGTTTTGGATGGTTTGCACTTTATACCTTCTATCCACTCTACTAATCTGCCGAACTCTTTTTCTGAGAAGTTTTGATGATGCGATTTGAGCAACTCGTAAATCTCATGCTTAAGTCCAAATTCTTCAAGGGGGTTTTCTTTCCACGACCAGAAAAAATTGGTGAAAGCGGCATAACGGAAATTGATAATGTGTATGCCTATTCTCCTGAAAATCGAGAATTCGCTTTGGAGTAATTTTATTAATATAGCTTGTTGTGAAGGCGGAGTTGCCTGTTCAAGTGTTTCCCTTAATAAATAAACTAATTGGCTTTCATATTTTTCGGGAAACATTGTTTGCGAACTATCTTCAATTGTGGGAATTGAAACAACATTAAATGGCCTATCTCCTTCACTCAAAATCGATGTCATCTGATTAATAATTAATTCTGCAGTATCCAAACCACATATTTCAACAATTTTCAATCTATTCTTCCTTAAGGCTTCTGAAAACCAGTACTCATCCATAATTGAAGTTTTTTCAATTAGCAAGGGCGCTTCTTTATTTTTGGGTTTAATTATTATTTGTAGGAGTTTCAAAAGAAGAGTTTTGCTTTTGCCATCTATCAGACAGGGGAAAACGGTTTTTTCGATTTCAGCTGAGATTAAGATAGAATTACTATAATTGCTGAGAAGCACGGTTTCTATAAACTGTATGTTTTTGTCAGTAATTTCTTCAACAGGTAACTTGAAAATTGTTTTAATTATCATCCAATCTGTGTAGGGGTTTTTGACCCTTTGATTGTTTTCTTTATATTCGATTATAGAATCAACTAGAGCTGTCAATTTCTTAAGCAAGCTTTCGTCTGGTTTTTCAGATAGCCGCCGAGCTAAATTCTCCAAAAACCCTAGAACTTGCCAGTAGGGTACAGTGTAATTGTTACCTTCTAATACCGGATTTTTGTTATTTGCTGGTTCTAGATACCCTCTTTTGCGAAGTTCTTCAAACCATGGATATGGATTTTCGGTTTCTGACAGTTTTTTGAAAAACATCCTCTTGAACGCTTCATTCACTTCTATTTTTTGAAATATCCGTGTAATTCTCTCCTGCTTCATAAATTATCCACTGCTTCTTCCATGTCCTTTACATCTTCGAGAGGAATACTGGATAATTCATTGATTTCATTTTTCCATTTTTTAATCACTTTATACAGCTGACGATAGCCATAACCGTCTTTTCTGAAGCCTATCACGGATATTCCTAGTGAACCAAAATATTCTTCATCATAGGTTTTCAGATACTCCTCTCCAGAATAATAGGGCAAAAGAATCCAATGTTTTTGTTCCATTTTTTCTTCTCCAATCTTTGTCACCAAAAAATCCAATATCTCGAACTCTTCCAAACCATAGCCCAAAAAAATTATTGTTCGTGTATTAAAAATAGTCCATAAGAAATTGATAAAATTCTCTTTTCTGTATCGATTCAAATATTGAGAAACTGTAAAAATAATTGACTTCTCATCTTCAATTGTTCCGTGAATTTTGTATAATTTGCCGCGAAATATGTTTTGTGGATTGAAGTCATCTTCTTTATATACGATACTTTCTTTGAAAGCAAAATCGAAATGTGTGTCTATATTTGTGGTGATGAAGATCGCCGGAATTTCCGAGAGTTCTTTGTATATGTTGTAATCCTTAATTAAATCTGGATCAGGCTTCAAAGACTCTTTGACTTCTTCAAAGAAATCATTGGCTGAGTCCATTTTGCACAAAATATTGTGGCAAATTGTTATGATCTTCTTAGGGTCATTGATCCGAAGTATACTCTCTAGCTGTTTGTAATTGATGTGTTCCTTCATAAAACATTTCTTAGCGAGATTCGCTGCTACTTCTGTCCAGCCATTGCAGCCAATTAACTTGGATACTCCAGCACCCAAGAAAAAGCATAATTTTTCTTCGTTCGCTTTCTCCAATATTTCCTTCGGAACATCAGGTTCTTCAGGAATTTCATCTGTTAACAATTCGCTCAAGTAGTTATTAGGTTATGCTGTATAATTTCCTTGTGCTATCGGCTTGTTATGAAAATCTCAGATTTATTCAGTTCTACTGATTTCTAAAGTCAAAATCTACAAATTTTTTTAAAGAAATGTCGCTCTTTAGGAGAATCAATACAAGAAGCGGAAAGACCATGAAAGCCAATATGTTTGATGGTGTGTAGTTGAAGGTCAAGTTGTTGTCTATCAAAGGCCTTTCTGGAAGCAATATTGACAGAATGAAGGCATGCATGTCGATTATTCCAACTAGTGCGCGCACTTCACACTAGGTTCAAATTTGATGTCTATTGCATTATGACTTCAGGAATTTTCGGTCCTAACGCCATAAGATTGCTTGAAGAATACGAAAAGCAAGGTTACAGGATCAGATACATGGACAGGCGGATTCTGGAAAAACGGATTAGGGAAGTGGCTAGCTTGCTTGAGAAGTTCTGTTCTCTCATTGCAAAGTAGTTTTCTGGCACACGCTATTCTTTGATTGCTGATTCGAAGTAGTCACTGAGGAAGTACGCACTAGTCATTACGCTCCGCGCGCTAAGTCATGCGCTCGGATTGCATTATTGCCTCAAGATTTTTCTTCAATTTCTTGCGCAGGTCAATGATCTTCTTGTAAGCTAGGAGATTGAAACCTTTGACATCAAATGGTGCTGAGGAAAGATCTTTCGAAATGAGAATAGTAGGTTTTTTCAAAGCATGTGCATAACCCAACTCGTAGTAGACGTTAGGATTTGGCAGACTCAGCTCGGCTATGATTATTCTCGAGTTTGATATCAAATCATGAATCTTCTCGACGACATTACCAACAAACTCTATTTGATCCACTCGTTCACAGGAGCAACCTAGTTCCTTTACGGTTTCGGCAATTCCAAGATAATAGACATCGTCTAGATCTTCAGAAAAAGGCATTAAGACAAATACATTGGGCGCTCTTTCCTTTTTCTTAGCTTCCTCATGCACTTTTGCGTCAATGATGTCCTTTAGCGTCTTGGATGACTCCTGAGTGGGCGCTTTGGTTCTGACTCTTGATCTCGTCTCTAGATCTTTGAAATCTAGCAGTTCAATACTAGTCGATTCAGCAACCATGTGAGCTTCCTTGGTGAAACCTGAATAAGAGACAAGTATACCTTTGTCAACAAGTCCAGAATCTTTCAAGGTCTTGACAATTCTTGAGAAATCATTCACTATTCTATTTCCAACTTTTTCCTTGTAGAACTTGCATTCGATGGCAGAACGGATTCTTTGCTTTGATGGGGTTTCTTCCTCAACATAGATATCGATTTGAAATCCAGACAACAATAGGTTTTGCTTCACGTCTGCTCCGAGCTCTCTGTAGAGTTGGCTGACCTCATCTTCAAAAGTCGACCAATCTAGACTCTTTATCTCTGTTTCCTTAAGCAAATCTAGAACCTTGTTGCCCATTTTGGATGCATTAGCTAGAACCTTCAATATCCCCATCACGTCAACGAGAATCCTTGTCTGATCTGGGTGTTTCGTAACTTTCTCCTTTATTCGCTTCAAGCAGTCATCGCAAATATAGCCCATCTTCATGCCTATGTCAACATCAGTCTTATTTTCGAGAAAGTCAAATACGCATCCGGTTTCTTCGTGCCGTGAGATTGGTCTATCAATTCGCAATGCAAGCGCATGGGCTATAAAATAGAAAAGACCATTCTCTAGAGATAGATTTGTATAGTATTTCCAACCTGAAAAGGACAAAATCATCGCGTTATTGGATGCATGATAGAAATAATTGTCTGGATACTTTCTGCAAGTGACATACATGACATAGTCTTTTTCAGTCTCAGAAAGTCTCTTGCTGAGTGATTCTATTTCGTCCTCAAAATCTATGTGAGAATCAGCTGGAGCTAGGGAAATTGGTTTCTCATGGCATTCAAAGTCAATCGTATTGCAGAGTTTATTTAGAATGTCGGCACTTCGTTTCAAATCTATTTCTATATCTTCTCCTCGAGCCAACAAAATCCTCATTTGTTACACACCAATAGCGTGGATCACTAGCGATAGATGCGTATGTTGATAGGTAGGATAATTCATTTTCGTTCCGGCAGAATGTGCGATGCGACCGAGTCTTCTGATTTCGTCTGTATAAACGAAACAAATTCGGAGACGAATTCTCTCTTTTGTTTAGAGAGTTGGAAACTAGAAAGTGTTATTGGAATGCAGGTGAAATCTACTTCTGGGAAGATCAATAAGATGCCGACCTGCTTCAAGAACCTTGAGTCATGCTCTTTCGTCGTAGAAGAGAAACCTAAACACGCCTTCGTACTGATGCCCTTCAAAGAAGAAATGGATGTTATCTATGCTGATGGGATAAAGGAAACCCTCCTTGAACTCGGATGGGCTTGCGGTAGAGCTGATGAGAAGTTTGACACACCCGAAATTATCTGCACGATTTGCAAAAATATCCAAGAAGCCAGTCTGATTATTGCAGATCTCACCGGAAAAAATGAGAATGTCTTCTTGGAGGTTGGCCTGGCATTCGGTCTCGGAAAACATGTCGCATTCTTGAGCCAGAACACTGATGATATTCCTTTTGATGCAAAGACTTTTCGAACCATTCTGTATGATGCGAAAGACATTAACAAACTAAGGAAGAACCTCCAATCTCTGATAAAAACGGTCCAGTCTTTCCCAAAGTCCTTGAATCCATCTGGCTTTGCTAGAAAGTGCGCAGGGAGAACGAAGATTCAGGGCATTCCTTCGGAACCACTAATGGAGATTTTCATTGGATCAGAAGTGCCGATCTCCGAATGGTTACTACCAACAACACAAGACTCGGAAATCGCGAACGCAATACCTGACGCCTTCAATGTTCAATCAGTTGTTCCCAGAAGAGGGTACTTTGAGTTCAAAACTCGTTCACAACCTTTCTTCGCCAGATTAGACACAAACGGCTTCTTTCAAGCGGTGGTTCCTCTAAGGCACAACTCAGGTATCTACGTGAGCCTGATCGTACAGGAAATTGCCGAAGCCTTGTTTTTCATGGTCAGAGTACTAAAAGGGAAGGAGAAAACGGAGAAGCAAGTTCTGAAGATCGATTTCTATGGCATAAGAGATCTGAAGGTTTCTCTGTATCATCATTTCGTATACAGGGGGGAAAACTCGTTTTCAGCAGAGCAGGATTCGGTTTCTTATCTAAAATCGTTTGATCCACAAGACGATTGGCCTTCGTTTCTGTCCCTGATTGGCGAAATCTATAAGGAAATATTCGCCGATCTGGGTTTAGCGGTTGCGGGTGAGGACACTATCAAAACTGCTATCAAGTCTAACGTAATGCAAACAATCCGAGACATGGATAGTTTGCGAAGAGAGTACAGAACTGCAAGACTGCCATCACTTGACATAAGCCAGATCTTGCTAAATTGGATTGCTATAACTCGAGAATCACGCTGATGAATTTAGCAGTTGAAGCTTCAAACATACGCATGCGAATCACATCTGTTAGATTATTGTTGGAAGCTACATGGTTTTTCCCAGTAGTAGATGTCCAAGAAGCGTCCATAAGGGACTATCATATCCTGTTCATATCTTGCCTTTGATTCCTTTCTCATTGATTCCACGATTCTTTGGTCAGTGTTCAAGTCTCGGCTGAGTTGTTTCATCGTATTTGTCCATTCATCCAAATTCCATTTGCACGAGTATTTTGGGATTTTGTGGTTTTTTGCTAGGTGCTTCCTCACGTGGGAGTCAAGGGCTAGCGTCTGCCCCCACATAAGCATCAAGGGTTTAGTGACTGCGATTATGTAGTAATAGCCGTTTTTGTTCTTTCTGCCGTCTTTTTCTTTTGCTCTTCCGAGTTCATGCCAGACAGTTTCCAGTGTTTCGCGTGGAATACTTTCAAAATCAAGCAAGGTGTAGTTTCGAAGCTGATCATAGGCTTCAGAAATTTTACCAAGCGATTCTTTCAGTATCTCAAGTGGTTCAGAGCTGTCTCCCATACGGTAAGTTTTCAATCTCGGCAGTATTTTGCTCAGTCTGGTGTGGGCTTCCTTTCTGTGATCTTCATCCAGAATTTGAGCTGAACTTTCTGATTCCACTTTGATTTTCCATTTCCAAACGTAATCGAAGTTAGCCCAGTAACTCTGCGGAAAAGAATCCAGTTTTGTCCTGAGCACATCTGGAGAAATCATAGAGTCGAATATTAGCAGGTTAACTTAAAAACCTGTGTGATTTCAATGCTCAGCCATACCAACAACATGAACCTTTTTGTCTTCTGCTATAGAAGCAGGAATACACGTTCGAATGACTGAGTCGAGATCCTTCTTTTCATGCCGTGTCATGTAAAACAGTATTTGGATTTCGAGCCTAAGTCGTCAAGGTATACATGTACTGCAAACGTTTTCTTTCAGGGTTCGTTGTGATCGTTATCTTGCCTGCCTTCTCCATCTTCCGAGCGAACCGGTGCATGACTGGAAACCTTTGCTGTGGCTTCGTGTCTGCGGAGATGGAGTACGGCCATAGCGCGCGCATTTCTGAATCCAATAGAAAATCATGGAATCTTGAAACAGAAGTTGTAACAAAATCGTAACAAACACCTTTTTCGCCAAAACTGCTCTAAAACTCTTTCAACACTCACTAAAAAAATGCGATAAAGAAACTTCAGTTACGAATTATTCAATCTCGTTGAATCAAGCCTAGTTCCGTGAACAGACAATGATTAATTTACTGAATTCGCATTTACTCTGAATCTAGGCTTACCTGTCTTGCGGCAGTCCAGTTTTACAAACAAGAAGAGCTTGATGCTCACTGATTGCAGTAAATTCCTGTGGCTTTCACGGGTGGCAGCGCATGGGTTCAAACCTAACACCCCGCGCCAATAAACCACAGGAAGAATCTTGAAACTTTGGAGAGTCTTCTTTGAAAGCTTTGCAATTTGCCGAGATTTCTGTTTCTTCTTCATTCCCTACTCTCATACATTCGCATCCTCGGTTTAAACCAGTCCGTCATGTATTATAATAATAAATCATGTCGTATTTCAAGATTGCCAGCATGGGAGAGAATCATGATAACAATGTAATAGTGATTGATATTATCATCGGTCCTAGCTTATGTTAAACCTGTGAAACAGAGAGGTCACAAAGAGACTAGTAGTGCGCACGAAGTGCGCGTTGTTCAGATGTTAGTCTGCTGTCTATGGGTTTGCGGAAAAACTATTTCATGATACAACCCTTCCTCATGATCAGGCTTGGATATATCTTAGCACGCTCGCACCCCAATCGGGAAAATAAGGAAGACAGCGGCTCACTCCAAAACATAAATCTATATTGCGGATCAATAGCTAAATAGAGGCCAAAGATTGAAAGTGGAAAGAGTACTTGCGTGTATGCGCGTCATAATGTCGGCTATTGACGAGCTTCCAATGCGTCTGAAAAGACGAATAGGACACCTATCTACAAAAAAGCATTCTGAAAGCATGACTCAGAAATTCGCGAGATTAGTGTTGAAATGGTGGGAGAAACGAGGGAATAGAGTAGCTAGATTTGAACTCCTGAACGTTTTAGCTTTCTTGTTTCTGCTAATCACAGCATTTGGCATATTACTAATATTCGCAACAGCAGCAGATTTGTCCAATTCATTGATATTGGGGAAACCACTAAATCAAATGTCTGGAACGATTTCTCTCGAGCTGTTCGGAGCATCCCTAGGATGGGGCTTTGTTATTCTTTACGCTAGAAGGGTGAGGCAATTTACATTCAAGAATACAGTGATTGATAGGGTTACCTTTCTTAGATGGGATTCAAGAAGTAGATACTTCCAATGGGCAACTCTGTTGACATATCAAGCAATATTTCTGGCTGCTTTTGGGTATATCCTCATAGCTCCGTATCTAAGATCACAAGTTACAGATCAGGATCTTTATACTGTTCCAGCATCTATTTTTCTATCCACCCTTTTTGCGATAATGTATGCTGCGATCTTCCTATATTTGATTCTCAGTTTGGGCATGAAGGATGTAGAAAAAGCGGCCTATTGCTTTGATTACTTGAGCAAAATCGATGAAATCGGTGCTTCTCATTCCAGGAAAGTATTGCCTAGAGATGTCAATTACATGTGCGAGGTTGGAGTTAGAAAACTGGACAGACTAATGCTTTTTGATCGATACATTGGAGATGAACTCGATCTCGGTCCAAGCCTATCTAATGTTTTTTTGGGTCTGTTCTGGGGAGGCAACGAAGAAAAGCGGCAAAGCAAGTGCTTCTTGAGAAAAATGAGAGACAGACTTCTTCTTCATAGGCCTGGGCTGAGCTACCGCCTTGTAATTCTCGACCTTATCGAGTTTTGTGAAAACACTCCAAATCTTGGCAGGCTGCGAGCTACTCTTTCCCTCAATATCTCACCAGCGAAAAGAGTAACCACATTGAGAAAATTGTCCGAAAACTCTGTGATAGTTACAGCAGTTGGCGTTTGTATCGCTATAATCTCATTTGTTGCCTCTCGATTCTTTCCATTAAAATGAACTGCGCGTGCGAGATGACAGAGCACAGCGCGGCCAAGTTTCGAGAAACGAGAAAGCGCGCGCTTTCTAGTCTAATTGGTATTCTTCGCCTTCTTGGAGTAGTAATACTTGGATTTTCGAGTTAGCCTCGATTTTCTTTTTGAACCCTTCGCGATCTTTTTCCCATGTGTGCATAGCCATCACAGTTTTTGGTTTAATTGCTATTGCAGCTTCCGCCGCTTCATCATTGTCCATAGTGTATTTGTCTCCCGTTGGAAGTAAAGCCAAGTCTATGTTCTTGAGGCTGCGCATTTCTGGAATAAAATCTGTGTCTCCAGCGTGATAGATCGTCTTGCCTTCTGCATTTATCAAGTAGCCCACTCCGTATCCTTTAGGATGCCATGGTTTTCCAGAGGGCTTGAACCGCTTGGTATTGTATGCTTCAACGGCCTCAATTGTTATGCCATCAACGGTGGTTTCTTCTCCAGATTTGATGGATCTGACGTTTTCACCGAGCCGCTTGGCACAGTTTTTTGGAGCGACCACGACGGTGGCTTTCTTGCGAAGCTTCTGGATTTTAGGCGGGCTACAGTGGTCACCGTGATTGTGCGTCACCAATATGATGTCCGCTTTCTCAGAAGTCTCAATCATCTTTCCATATTTCTTCAAGTCAACATAGATTATTTTGTCCGTAATTCTGATTTGAAAACTGGCATGACCAAGCCACTTAATGTAAATCGCCATTTTAACACCAAATATCAATATGAACCGACAAGCGCATTTAAAACTTAAGCCGACTTTCTCCATTTCCGCAATCAACAAAGAAAAACATAAAGATAAAAAAACGCATTAGAAAATCAGCATGACTCACATTGGAAACCTAAGCTTTTAGTTAGCCGTTTAAAGTCTTTGGCGCTCATCCATTCTGTTTTCAGATACGCACATATTCTTTCTTCGCTCAGACCGAGCCTTTTCGCCTCTTCGACAGCTACGCGATAGGCTTCGACTTCTGTCGGTCTTTCAATGTATGTGAAGTCGCTGTCAAACAGTTCTTTTCCCTCCATGAACTGTCTGACGTGAACAAGCTCATGTATTATGTCCAAGTACAAGTCGGTCAGATCACCATCATTCAAGTAGCGGGCGCTAATCAGAAGATGGCCATCCGAATCGCTCACACCCATATAACCTCGAAAACCTGCAAATTCAACCCGAAGATTTACGAGAACTTCCTCGGTTTTCTCGCCGAAGATTCGCCTGACAGCTTCGACTTTCTCGAAACCCTTGAAGTAATCTGTGAAGGAGTGCGTCACCACTCTAGCTTTGCGCAGGATTTTGACGCCGAGTTTTCGCTCTATCGAAGCTTCCCCCTGAATAACTTGCTATTCATTTATGCATTCAGTAGTAAAGCTTATCCTCTTGTGCCTGTTTGGATAGAAGCATTGCTAACCAGCCCAGTTCACGCATCTGAAAGAAGAACCGCAATATGTACAACGTAAGAGAAATGTCAAAAGAAGATATTCCGTTTGCAGCTAGTCTTGCAGACACAATGCGTTGGAACCTCGGCGCAGGTGACTTCGAGTTCATGATGGAACTTGAACCAAAGGGATGCTTTACACTTCTCTGTGACTCTGAAAGAGTGGGCATCGTAACAACTGTGGCTTTCGACAATCTCGGTTGGTTCAGCAACCTAATTGTCTGCGAAGACCACCGAGGAAAGGGAGCTGGAGCCCTGCTGGCAACCCATGCCATCAGGTATCTGAAGGACAAAGGAGTATCGACCATCGGTCTCTATGCATACACTGAAAGAATCTCTTTCTACAGAAAGCTTGGCTTTCAGTACGACTCGGACTTTATAGTTTTAAAAGGAAACAGCTCCGTAGCCACAAGCGCCAAGCATGTAAGGCAAGCTAAGAAAGCAGACATAGAGAAGATTCTAGGCTT
>Ga0315288_10008327_pt1 | contig 13093 bp, 10 predicted proteins | sample YL17G11_20_MG_FD_203454 | JGI IMG/M metagenome (GOLD analysis project Ga0315288, IMG submission 203454) | Sediment microbial communities from Yellowstone Lake, YNP, Wyoming, USA - YL17G11_20 | ecosystem: Environmental > Aquatic > Freshwater > Lake > Sediment | place: USA: Wyoming | collected...
ATGAACCGATTCGCGTCAAGTTGTCTGATTCGGCAGGGTCTGAAGTATCAATCCGCCGGCGGAGAAAGAGGAGATCAGCAAGATTCAGAGTTGTCGTCGTCTTGTTCAGAACGCGTGAGATTCTCGCGAAGAACTGTCTACGAGAGTGTCACAGCAATCTTGGCAGCGAAACCAAGGACAGGCGAAACCGAACACGGAATGACAGGAAAATTCTATCATTCCACGGTTCAGAAGACGATAGAGAACCGTACAACAACTGCGCCTCTAAGTCGTTTTGTCGAATTCGAGGCTCGGACTCAGGAAGCCTTATCCTCATCGGTGTTGACTTGGCAATGGAGATTTTGCGATCTTGTTGTTCAGTCTGCGCGCCGAAGACCCGTCCGTTCGTAAATGGACCCCTCGGAGACGAGATCGTTTTGATTTCAAACACGAGAACCAGAATAGGTTGCTGTTTTTTCGTGGACAGAAGGTTGGAACAGTGGATTTACCGCGGCGTGCCTTGGTCACCGGTATCACCGGACAGGATGGTTCCTACCTCGCAGAGTTGCTGCTGAGTAAGGGCTATCAGGTTCACGGCTTGGTCAGGCGGAGCAGTCTATCGTCTCAGAGCCGGTTGAGTCATCTGTGTCATCAGACACGAGAGGAGAGGCTGAAACTGCATTATGGCGATCTGGCCGACGGCAGCGGGCTGACCAATCTTGTCCTCGATATTGAACCCGACGAAATCTACAATCTCGCAGCTCAAAGCCACGTTCGCACGTCTTTTGACAAGCCCGTCTATACCGTCGATATCGATGCCCTTGGGGTGTTGAGGATGCTCGAAGCAACCCGTCAACTGAGTAAGCATCGGCCCGTCCGATTTTACCAGGCTTCCTCGAGCGAGATGTTCGGAAATTCGAAAGAGGCTCTCCAAAACGAGTCAACGCCATTTCGACCACGAAGTCCTTATGCCTGCGCGAAAGTCTATGGGTTTCATCAAACGGTCAATTACCGCGAAGCCTACGGACTGTTTGCGTGCAATGGGATCCTCTTCAATCATGAGTCCCCACGGCGGGGAGAAACATTTGTGACACGCAAGATTACCCGCGCCGTGGGCAAAATTCGTGAGGGATTGCAAAAAACAGTGTTGCTCGGAAATCTCGACTCTCGCCGCGACTGGGGTTTCGCTGGAGACTACGTCGACGCCATGTGGCGCATGCTTCAACAGGAAATTCCGGAAGACTTCGTGGTGGCCACCGGAACGACTCATTCGGTACGCGATTTCTTGGAACTGGCCTTCCATCGAGTCGGATTGAATTGGCAGGACTACGTCGAACACGATCCACGCTTCCTCCGCCCGACGGAGATCGATGTTCTCCAAGGTGATGCGACTCATGCACGCCAGAAATTGGGTTGGACTCCAGGGACATCATTCGAACAACTGGCTGTAATGATGGTTGATGCCGATTGGAAACTTGCCCGTGACGAAAAATTTCTCGCGAGTGCGCCGCGATTCGGCACTCAAAAAATGGAAAACGATTTCTGATTTGACTTCAAAACGTTCTTACCCTTACCGATCAGCAGGATTGGCACCAAGTATGTTTTTGATCCCAAACTGGTGTTTCAGTTTGGTTAGCGATAAGGTGAAATACGGCTTGGTCTTTCCCGAGCAGTCCCGTTGTTCTTCAAGGGTGTATTTTAACACGACAGCTAATAGGCCTCTTAGTCATTCTTTGTTGAAATAATCGACTTTTTTTGGGGGGGGTATAACAGGCCATGTTGCTAATCGTAATTCGCGTCATTTACGCCGTCGTCTGTGCGGGTGCTGTGTTCGTGATCGTCCAGCCCCAAAAACTATATCTTGAGGGTTTGCCTGAGCTCGTTAACGATGCTACTTCGGATGTCCAAAACGTAGGTTCGAGTCTTGAGCCCACGATGTCTGCACCCGTTCGATTTCGTGAACTGAGTCCGGCACGGAAATTGATTGAAAAAAATCCTGCCGTTTCGTTTGTGTTGATGCTGCTTGCTTCTCAGGTGATTACTTTCCTTGACCTGATTTTTCCTCGGAAGCGCATCGATATTATTTCTGCGGTCTATTTTGGTTTGCTCGTCGGTTGGCTTCTGTCCTATTTGCTTTATTACGCTCTGAAGGCGTTTTTATTGTCAGCCAATCTCGATCCGAATTGGGCTGATATTGGATTAGTGATGTTGGGAGTCATGATGCCCTACATCTGTATTTCCTTTCTATTGCAAACGAGGAACGATTTTCGTTTTATCATTCCCTACGTGGAGTTCGCCAAGGAGATCAAGGGGTCCCGCCCATTGGTCGTGGACACCAGTTCATTGATCGATGGTCGGATTGCGGATTTTATGGACACCAATGTTCTGGACAACCAGCTGCTGATCCCCAGTTTTGTGTTGGAGGAGTTACAGTCAATTGCTGACAGTAACGACAAGATGCGTCGAGTTCGCGGTCGTCGGGGACTCGACGTGCTGACAAAACTTCAACAGAATGCAAAGGTCGATGTTCGGCTCTATGATGTTCCAGATAAAGAGTTTTCAGAAATGACCGTCGATCAGCGTTTGGTGGCCTTGGCCAAACGGATGGGGGGACGGGTTGTCACGAATGATTTCAACCTGAACAAGGTCGCTGGCGTTCATGGAGTGGACGTCATCAATCTCAACGATGTCTCCAATTCACTCAAACCAAGATACTTGCCGGGTGAGCAATTGCGGATGCGAGTGATTCGTGATGGGGAATCGGCCGGGCAGGGGGTGGGTTACTTGGATGATGGAACAATGGTGGTTTGCGAACAGGCATCTGTATTGATTGGCAAGGATATTGATGTCATCGTCACCAGTATGCTTCAGAATAGCTCCGGTCGCATGATCTTCGGCAGAATGCCGGGATCGGCGATCCCGGCTCAGCGATGACGGAACATTGAAAATTGATCGGAGTTTCGAAAATTTTCTCCCTCGAGGCCGCTTGCGTCTTTATTCTGGCAATTTGAACTCCCTATCTTCGCCCGCCTCTGGTAGATTTCCCAATCGGTGTGGCCAGAATTTCTGGCACAGCCGGTTTTTCGGGACACCGTTGCAGATCCGCCTGTTCGATGTCGCGCGGATCGACTAGATATTGTAGTCATGGCCAGATGTCGTTTTTCTTGTCCATGACCGTCATGACTTGGAAACCAGAAGCAAACACGATGAGCTCTTCCGACACGATGCTTGCACAGCGAGCGTTCAGCGAATCAGCCGCGACGCCATCCACTGGAGACCGCACCACGGCCGACCGTCGAAATGAGGGAGCCGGCGACAGTGCCAATCTGTCTTACGTGGAATCGCTGTATATGGAGTTCCGGAATTCGCCAGAATCGGTTTCGCCCGATTGGCGTCACTACTTCGAGCGATTGGATGCAGCGCAGGGCCATTCGGACGGTGTCGTCGACGGGCAAAATCTGTTTCAGCCGCAGCAGGTGGGTGACCGAGGTCTCGTGACTCCGGTTCAACTGGACTATGCGATCCTCCAAGAGCGGGTTGATCGGTTGATCCGCAATTATCGTAGCATGGGACACTATGCTGCGGACATTGATCCACTGGGTCAGCCGAGAGTCCGCGTTCCGGAATTGGAGATCGACGAATGCGGCTTCGCCACAAGCGACATGGATCGACAGTTTTCGACACTGGGTGCCGGGGGCCCCAATCTCCGAACTCTTCGAGAAATTCTGGAGTGGTTGCGTAACACTTATTGCCGTTCAATCGGCGTCCAGTTTATGCACATTGATGACCTGCCGGTTCGAGAGTGGCTGCAAGAAAAAATGGAGGCCACCCAAAACAGACTGCAATTAACCTTGGAAGAACAGCGACGCATCGCCAAGCGTCTGAGTGATGCGGTGGTCTTTGAAGACTTCATCTTAAAGAAGTTTGACGGTGCCAAGACGTTTTCATTGGAGGGGGCAGAAACACTGATACCCCTTCTTGAACTGGCGATCTACAAGGCGGCCGATCAGGGGATTGAAGAAGTTGTTTTGGGGATGGCACACCGCGGACGGTTGAATGTTCTGGCGAGCATCATGGGCAAGGCGCCGCGGGCGATTTTTCGCGAGTTTGCCGATCTTGATCCGGAATTGAATACGTGTCGTGGCGACGTCAAATATCATTTGGGATACAGCAACGACTGGTACTCCGGTGACGGCCGCAAGGTTCACCTTTCGCTGTGCTTTAATCCCAGTCACTTGGAATTCGTCAACCCTGTCGCGATGGGTCGCGTCCGCGCCAAGCAGGATCGCAAAGGGGACATTCATCGTGAAAAGGTCGTCTGCCTGCTGATTCACGGCGATGCGGCTTTTGCAGGCGAAGGAATCATTCAGGAGACGCTCAATCTCAATCAACTGGAGGCGACACGCATCGGAGGGACGATTCATGTCATCGTCAACAACCAAATCGGCTTCACCACCAGTCCTGCTCAAGGTCGCTCCACAGCCTATGCGAGTGATGTGGCGAAAATGCTTCAAATTCCCGTGTTCCATGTCAATGGGGAAGATCCAGAGGCCGTGGCGCAAGTGGTTCGCTTGGCCATGGATTTTCGTCAGGAGTTCCACCGCGATGTTGTGATTGACATGTACTGCTATCGACTACGCGGGCACAATGAAAATGACGTTCCCGAATTTACCCAGCCTTTGATGTACAAGAAGATCAAGTCGCGGAAGAAAGTCGGCCAGAATTATCTCGATCAATTGGTCGGGCTCGGTGAGATTTCGCCGGAGGAAGCAGATCGATTGCAATTCGCGCATCGACAGCAACTCGAATCCGAGTTGGAGGTGGCCAAGGGGGCTGGTTACGAGCATCGATGGGACATGCTGCAGGGAAGTTGGCACGGTTATTGTGGTGGCCCTGAAGCCGGACTTCCCGAAGTCGATACGGGTGCCAATCTCGAGGAATTGAGTCGAATTCTTGAGTCGCTAACGAAGTTTCCTGCCGATTTTCAACTCCATTCCAAGATTTTCAATTCCGATCCCAAGCGAGCGGAGGGTGTTCTTCAAAGACGACTGGCTATGGCTCGTGGCGAGCTACCACTGGACTGGGCCTGTGGCGAGGCGCTCGCTTTTGCCACGTTGAGCCTCGAAGGACATCGCGTCAGGCTTCATGGACAGGATGTCGAACGCGGTACGTTTGGACATCGCCACGCAGTTCTACACGATGTTGAAACCGGCCGAACGTACATGCCGCTCCAGCATCTTTCACCCAGTCAGGCCCCGTTAGAGATCCATAACAGCTGTCTGTCAGAGGCGGGAGTCTTGGGCTATGAGTATGGATATAGCCTCGACACACCCGATGGTTTGGTGTGTTGGGAGGCCCAATTCGGGGACTTTGTTAATGTGGCTCAGGTGATCATCGATCAATTTATCGTGAGCGCCGAAGACAAATGGAACCGCCTGAGCGGGGTCGTGATGCTGTTGCCGCATGGGTTTGAAGGAAACGGTCCGGAGCATTCCAGCGCGCGGCTCGAACGATTTCTGCAACTAGCGGCGGAAGATAATATTCAGATCACGAATCCCACCACGCCCGCCCAATATTTTCATCTGCTGCGCAGGCAAGTGCTCAGCAAATGGCGAAAGCCGTTGATTGTGATGACACCTAAGTGGCTTCTGCGTATGCCCAGTGCGGTCTCCCCGTTGGCAGATCTCGCCAGTGGAACATTCCGCCGTGTCCTGCCTGACAGTCTCGACCTTCCAGCGGCAGCGATCCGGCGTGTGCTGCTCTGTTCGGGCAAGATCTACTATGATTTGGTCGGGCGGCGACACGAGGCCGGCCGAACAGACGTTGCGATTGTGCGACTGGAACAATTGTATCCACTTCCTGAAAAGCAACTCGAAGAGGTATTGGCTGTTTACCCACCCGGAACACCGGTGACTTGGGTTCAAGAGGAGCCAGAAAACATGGGCGCGTGGCGGTTTGTTCGTGTGCATTGGGGTGAGTCTCTTTTTGGACGTCATCCTTTCGATGGTCTCTCCAGACCGTCGTCCGCCAGTCCTGCAACCGGCTCTCACAGAAGCCATGACATCGAACAAAATAAAATCTTGACGCGGGCTGTCGGCCCATCACTCAAGCCCCACAGCGGGCACTGAGCCGCAAGGCTCGGAACGCCGGAAAAGTTTAAACGATGTGATCGCGATGAGGCGATCGTGTTTCCAACTCGAATCAGGATGACGAATCCCCATGATCGTGGAAGTCAAAGTGCCAAGCTTCGGTGAATCGGTCTCGACCGTTGTTGTGGTCGAATGGCTGAAACAGGTCGGCGATGCGATCGCTGTTGATGCGGAATTGGTCGAGGTCGAAAGCGACAAAGCGACCAAAAGATGTGTGTCGACATCGGCCGGAGTGATTACAAAGCTTCTGAAAGGGCCCGGTGAGTCCGCGGATGTCGGTGAAGTCATCGCACTGATTGAAGAAACCGCGGTTGTGGGAACAGCTCCCGTGACCTCTGCCGGTTTGCCGAAAACGCCCGAAAAATCCTCGGAAATTCGTGTCATGCCAGCGGCTCAGAGGGCCTTAGTGGAAAATGGGTTGACGGCCTCGCAAGTGGACGCAACAGGTCCCGGAGGTCGCCTTTTGAAGGAAGACGTTCAACGGCATATGACCGTCGCGGCTGTCAAGCCGCCAGATGCTCGAGTATCGTCCGTGATTGCCGAGCCGCCGCGTGCCATCATCGCCAAATCTTCGAGTGAACGCTCCGAGAAACGTCAAGCGATGAGTCCCATTCGAAAGCGAATCGCGCAACGATTGGTCGAGGCACAGCACACCGGCGCATTATTGACCACCTTCAACGAGGTTGATATGTCGGCCGTCATGAGTCTTCGCAAGCAGCATCAGGATGCGTTTACAGAACGCTATGGGATCAAACTAGGATTCATGTCGTTCTTTGTGAAAGCAACAATTGATGCTTTGCAGGCATTTCCCGCGATTAATGCAGAGATTCAAGGAAATGAGATCGTTTATCACAACTATTGCGATATCGGCATCGCCATCGGGGGAGGCAAGGGTCTCGTTGTGCCGGTCCTCCGTCACGCAGAACGGATGGGATTTTCCGCGGTCGAATTGGCTATCAGCGAGTTTGCCAAGAAGTCTCAAAATGGAACGCTCAGTCCACAGGAATTGACCGGTGGAACGTTCACGATTACTAATGGAGGCGTGTATGGATCGTTGCTTTCGACGCCGATTGTCAATCCTCCGCAAAGTGGTGTCCTCGGCATGCACTCGATTCAGGATCGCCCGGTTGCGCGTGATGGACAAGTGGTCATTCGCCCGATGATGTACGTCGCCCTGACGTATGATCACCGAATCGTCGACGGAAAAGAGGCGGTGACCTTTCTGAAGCGAATCAAAGATTGCATAGAAAATCCGGTTCGCCTGTTGCTCGATGTGTGACGGTCCTTGCATGATTAAAGATGCGAAAATAACGGAAACAGCAACGCGATGTCTCAACACGATTTGATCGTCATCGGTGCCGGGCCAGGCGGGTACGTGGCCGCCATTCGCGCGGCGCAACTGGGCTTGAACGTCGCCTGTATTGAAAAAGAGGGCGCGCTTGGAGGAACCTGTCTGCGTGTCGGCTGCATTCCCAGTAAGGCCCTGCTGGAATCGAGCGAACTTTACCAGCTGGCCAGCGCCCATCTTGGTGAGTACGGAATCAAAGTGAATGGCGTCGAGTGTGATTTGCCGGGCATGATGCAGCGAAAGGACAAGATCGTGTCGGTCCTTTGCAAAGGGATTGAGGGGCTATTTCGCAAGAACAAGATTACCCGCTATTTCGGTCACGGCCGAATTATCGCTCAGGGACGAGTCCTCGTAGAAGGTTCTCCGTCACAGGAAATTACCGCGAAAAACATTCTGATCGCTACCGGCAGCAGATCCGCACCTCTCCCCGGAGTGGAAGTCGATGGGGATTTGATCGGCACGAGCACCGAGGCTCTCCAGTACCCGGAGGTTCCAGGTCACCTCGTTGTGATTGGGGCAGGTGTCATCGGTTTGGAACTGGGTTGTGTTTGGGCACGGCTCGGTTCGAAAGTGACGGTTTTGGAATTCTTGCCGCGGATTTTGCCGGGGATGGATCAGGAAATTGCCACCGAAGCTCAAAAAATATTTTCGAAGCAGGGGCTCGACTTTCGACTTGGAATGCGAGTCACTGGCGCACGTGTCCAGAATGGCCGCTGTCTCGTCGAGTCGGACGGTCAACCGCCGATTGACTGTGACCGAGTCTTGCTGGCGGTGGGGCGCATTCCGAATACCGACGATCTTGGTTTGGAGCCGCTCAACGTCGCCCGCAACCAGCGTGGTTTTATCGTCGTCGATCGTAAGTTCCAAACCTCCATTCCGGGTCTGTATGCGATTGGCGACGCGATACCCGGCCCGATGCTGGCCCACAAGGCCGAAGAAGAGGGCCTTGCGTGTGCGGAATGCCTCGTCGGGAAATACGGTCACGTGAATTATGATGCGATCCCCGGAGTCGTCTATACGGATCCCGAGATCGCAAGCGTTGGTAAGACTGAAGAACAGCTTCAGGATCTCGGTATCAAGTATCGCAAAGGAGTCTTCCCGTTCCTCGCCAACGGACGAGCGAAAGCCATCGGACAAACAGAAGGTCGTGTGAAGATGCTCGCGCATGCCGAGACGGATCGAGTCCTTGGGATTCATATCATCGGTCCGCGTGCGGGGGACTTGATCGCAGAAGCGGCGATGGCTATCGAGTTTGGTGCCAGCAGTGAAGACATCGCTCGGACCTCGCACGCACATCCAACGTTGGCCGAAGTGATCAAGGAAGCGGCGTTTGCCGTGGATGGCCGGGCAATCCACATGTGATCGCCGACGGTTTGCGCGAAAGCTGCCATGTCTGAAGTTGATTTCGATGCCCCGTTTCAAATGCTCACCCCTTCCGGTGAGACACTCTGGCCAGTATCCATTGGCTGGTTCGATCTCACGCTGCCAGTCATGACCCAGAATCTAACGCTGGATGAAGTTCTGTTGACGGATGTCGATGCCGAACCCACCAAGGCTGTGCTTCGGTTTTGGGAAGCGCCGGACTATTGCGTCGTCCTTGGACGTTCCAATCGAGCAGAGACCGAAGTCAACCTCGAGGCCTGTCGCGCCGACGGTGTTCCCCTCTATCGGCGATCTAGTGGCGGTGGAGCGGTGGTCCTTGGACCAGGATGTCTCGTCTATTCGCTGGTGTTTCCAGTGACAGAATCGATTCGTTCTTTGGGGGTCGCTGCGTTAACTCAAAAGCTGATGAATCAAATGGCCCTCGGGTTGAGAGCGGCCGCCATCGAGACTGTGGCCTGCGGAACCAGCGATCTCACTCTGGCGGCCCGCAAGTTTTCCGGGAATTCGCAGAGATGGCTGGGGCGGGCGTTCCTGCATCATGGAACGATTTTGTACGGATTCGACTTGCTCCGAATCGGACGCTATCTTCGTCAACCAACGCTTCAACCGAATTATCGACACGGCCGCGAGCATGGTGAATTTGTGACGAATGTCCATCTGCAACGGGCAACGCTGCTGCAATTGGTGGCCACTATTTGGCACGCCGCGGCGCGTCCGTGTGATGCCTCTACGGTACTTCGAGCCGAACAACTTTCGGATTTTAAATACAGTAACGCGGACTGGACCCTCGTGTTGTGATCGGTCTTTCTGAGTTCCTGTGGTATCGGACAATGACCACGGATCACCGTCATACCATTTCTTTTCTGTGAGATGTTCATGAATTCCAAATATTCGCTGAGCGATGATTCCGAAATTCTGTCACCAGGCCTTTTGGTCTTTCGCGAGATTGTCGACAGCAACTTGCGGAAGATGATTGCCATGGCCAAGAACGTTGAGCGACTTCGTCCGCACTGTAAGACACACAAGATGCCGGCCATGATCCATTTGGAGTTGGCCATGGGCATCAAAAAGCACAAGTGTGCCACATTTGCAGAGGCTGAAATGCTGGCCGATTGCGGCGTGAAGGACATCTTTCTCGCATACAATCTGGTGGGGCCGAACATTCCCCGTGCCGTGAAATTTGTGCAAAAGTTCCCCGACGTTCTCTTTGCAGTCACTGCCGACGATCAGAAAATGATGTCGATTCTCAGCGATTCAATGACGCGGGCCGGGCAGTCCATTCGGGTCTACCTCGATATCGATTCCGGACTGCATCGCACGGGCGTCGTTGCCGGCCCGAAGGCCGCCACGCTGTATCAGCAGATCCTCGAATCACCGGGCCTAAGGCCTGGTGGTTTTCATGTGTATGATGGTCACAACCAACAGACAAATTTTGCAGAGCGGACTGCGGCAGTACAGGCGACTTGGGAACCTGTGGCGCGATTACGTGACGAGTTCGTGGCTCGTGGTTGGGCGGTGCCGAGCATCGTTTGCGGAGGGACCGGTTCGTTCCCCGTCTATGCGGGAATGGCCGATCCGGCGATTGAATTGGCTCCGGGAACGTGCGTCTTTCACGACTCTGGTTATGGGGCCATCTTTCCTGAGATGGACTTTGAACCGGCCGTCGCGATCCTGACGCGAGTCGTCAGTCGTCCGTCGCCCGAACGGCTGACCTGTGACCTCGGCAGCAAGTCGGTTGCCTCGGACCCTCCGAAGGGCCGGCGAGTTACGTTTCCTGACCTGCCCGATGCCGAACAAGTGCTACACAACGAAGAGCACCTTGTGCTGGAAACGCCGCTCGCCAAACGATATCAACCGGGTGACGTCTTGCTTGGGATCCCGCAACATGTCTGCCCGACGTCGGCCTTGCACAAACAGGCCTACATTATTGTCGGCGGCCGAGTCGTTGAAATGTGGGATGTGACGGCGCGTGATCGTTATTTGACAATTTGAGCGTCGAACCGTCCCCGCGTTTGTTCTGGGGAGTCCTCACCCGCAGCCGAATCCGTGGTCGGATTTTGATTCGAAGAGTCGACTGAGATTCTCGGAAGATTAAAAGGGGACGCCGTCAATACGGTTCGGCACTCGGATTTCGCGCGGTGATGTGTCGCCGATCCTTCAGCCCGGTGGCGTCAACCCCCCCCCACGGTAGGATTTGATTGAGATGTCGATCGTGGATCTGGACAGCTCTGCCGTCACCGAGTCACCGGCCCAAAAACGTCTCACAGAGAAGGACATCATCGGGCTCCTAATTCGATAAGGTGAGGACTCGCGAATGGTCTTACGCGCCGATTGAGGTCGCTCGTCACAGACCATCCCGGATCGACGTGACGGCTCATGCTCGGGGTGAGCACGATCAACGTCCGATCGAAATCAGCCAGACCATCGAGTCCGATCCGATCTGGATTCCAACGGACGTTGTCACGATTGCCTATTTGGTGATTGCTCTCTGAACAGGAGGTACTCTCGATTCACGAGCCGTTGTGCGTCCACAGGAGAGACGGAACGACAACCGCAGAATTCGAAGTCCCTCTGGCGACAACGAAACGCGGCAACGAACGGCTGTCCCAACTCGAGTGTGCGTTTGTGATCCGAGTCCCGTCAGGCTGCACGCGATTCAATCCCTAGTCGTGCCTTTGGATAAAGTCGAAAACCGTTACTCGAATTCAATCCTCGGGTCCGACCGCCCAAGCCATCGTATTCGGCCGGACTTCACAAATGACCAACACGACTCAAGCAACCGGAGTGCCGGGCCGTGTTGGCTTCGTCCCCGTGCCCCCCGTGTGTTTTAATTTGTCCAGCAGACGATCGGCCTCACGCGGCCTGCATTCGAAACGCTGCCGTCGGCATGACGAACCCGCTGCCTCATCAATCACCGTCGGTCTTTCGTACGGAACAGTATCCCGGACATTCGCACCTGCCCCGAACAATCGCTCGGATTATTTCCGGCAGTGATTTAGGCACGGATTCTCAGGCGACGGAACGAACTCAAGCAGGGGGTCCGGAACATGTCCTTACCAATCACTTCACCGTCTTCCCTGTCGTGGCCTGCGGAAGCAAATTCAACTCCGTGAGCCAAGCAAGAGACTTTTCCTGCCAAGCATCCCACATGGGACCTTTGTAGCCATGGAGAGCGTGCCCCCCCGAGGGCAGTTCGAGGTACTGGGCGGGCACGTGATGCATTTGCAACGCGTCGTAGAACATTTTGCTATTTGCGGGCACGACCGTGGTGTCGTTCTGGGCATGAGCGAGGAACGTTGGCGATGTTTTGGCCGTGACCTGCTTTTCGTTGGAATAGAGTTCGATCAGTTCGGGAGTGGGATTTTTCCCGAGCAAATTGTCTCTTGAGCCGCGATGTGTCCTCGCCCCCATCGTAATGACAGGGTAGATCAGAATCGCAAAGTCTGGACGGCAGCTGACGTGTTCCGTGGGGTCAGTCGCCTTGGAGTCGCCGTCATCAAAGTGCGTTGCGGCGGTTGCGGCCAGATGACCTCCGGCCGAAAATCCGATGATGCCGATCCGCATTGGATCAATCGCCCACTCCGTGGCATGCGCTCGTACCGTGCGGATCGCGCGTTGAGCGTCGAGTAACGGAACGTCATGTCGGCCTGCAGGGAGTCGATATTCGAGCACCACACCGGTAACGCCGTGACCGTTGAGCCACGTCGCGATGCCATGTCCTTCGGGTTGAACGACCACATCACTGTATCCCCCACCAGGACAGATCACGATGGCTGTGCCAGTAGGCTTCGCCGGACGATAGGCCGTGATCCAGACCTCCGTCTCCTGAACCTGCCCCCTGCCAAGGGAGGCCCGACCATTCCACAGCCCGATCCGCTGTGGTTCAACCTGCTCCTGACCCCTCGCGAGGCCGCAATTCAGCCCCAGCACAACGACTAGACCAATCAATCCCAATTTTAAAACCGCCGTCATGGCGCGTCCCTTCATAAATCGAATCTGGTGCCCACGTTCAAAAAATCTGCTGGAGTTACGGTCGTCAACGGTTTGCTGGCGTATCAACGCCAAAGAGCATTGCAGGAATGTCACGTTTGCCATTTTCTGGCCGCAGGGGATTATCACAAGTTGGCTTGGAGAGAAACAGGCTTCCGGTCTGGAGTGGGGGGCCGGACGCGTTTTTTTGCGGTCGATCCGTAGTGATCGGCCGCATATCCCTCTGGAATCTGTCGTTGAGGGA
>Ga0315288_10008328_pt1 | contig 13092 bp, 13 predicted proteins | sample YL17G11_20_MG_FD_203454 | JGI IMG/M metagenome (GOLD analysis project Ga0315288, IMG submission 203454) | Sediment microbial communities from Yellowstone Lake, YNP, Wyoming, USA - YL17G11_20 | ecosystem: Environmental > Aquatic > Freshwater > Lake > Sediment | place: USA: Wyoming | collected...
CCGGCCCCGCCTGGCGTGGGCGTGGGCGCGACAGTCGTGGCTGTGGCCGTCGGCGTGGCCGTGGGAGGCACGCTGGTGGACGTGGCCGTCGGCGCGACGCTCGTGGCTGTGGGCGTGGCGGTGGGCGGCACGGTCGTCGGAGTGGCACTGGGGCCGCCCGCACCGTGGTAGGTAATGGTCAGCTTGGGCCGCAGGCTGGCAGTGCCGTGCTCGGCGCTGGCAAAGAACATGTTGTAGCCATCGTAGACGGTCTGGCGCAACAGCACGCCCTGGTTGCCCAGCGTGCCATTGACCCATTCCTGGACCAGGGCGGTCACGTCCAGCGCGTACCACTTGTAGATGCCAGAGGTGAGGAAGGTGGCCTCGGGCGTTGAACGCCGGTCCGTGGCCGTGTCGTTGCAGCCTGGCAGGGCCCAGTTGGAGCTGGAGCTGGCCACGTTCCAGGTGGCCTGATCGACGCCCCAGGGGCGCAGCACAGCGTAGGCCCCGGCGGTGATGTTCTTGCCGCTCCAGCCCGAGACGTAGACCTGCAGCGTGGCCTGCGTGACGGTTGCGCCGTAGGGGATCGATCCCAGCTCAAAGCGCAGCAGGCCCGCGTATTGCTGGCGGTAGCCCACCTTGAGCGCGTCGCCCCAAGCATAGTTGTCGTTGGGCGCATACAGGTATACGTACGTGTCGGCTACGCCGCTGTAGCCATCCACGCCCTGCTGCAGGGTCACAATCGTGTCGGACCCGGCCGGGGTGGTCGGCGTAGCGGTTGCTGGGACAGTCGTGGACGTGGACGTGGCCGTGGGCGGCGCAGTCGTCGCAGTCGCGGTGGCCGCGGCCGTAGTGGCCGTCGACGTCGCCGTGGCTGGCACGCTAGTGCCAGTGGCCGTGGGCGAGACGGTGGTTGGAGTGGCCGTGGGCGGCGCCGTAGGCGGCGTGGCCGTCGGCGGCAGTGGGTCGCCGCCACCGTAGCTTACGATCAGCATGGGCCGGTAGTCGGCGTTGCCATACTCGGCGCTGGCAAAGCGCACGTCATAGGTCGTGACCACGGTTTGCCGCAGGAGAACGCCCGCGTTAGCCAGCGCGCCGCTGGTCCACTCGCCCACCAGGCTGGTCAGGTCGAGCGTGTACCACTTGGACAGGCCGCTGGTGGCGACGGTGGCCTCGGCGCTGGCGCGCCGGTCTGTACTGGTGTCATTGCATCCCGGCAGGCCCCACAGGCTGCCGGAGCCTGCCTGGCTCCAGGTGGCTTCGCCTGGGCTGGCATCGCGCAGTACGGCGTAGGCGCCCAGCGTGATGTTGCCGCCGCTCCAACCGGCGGCGTAGATCTGCAGCGTGGCCTGCGTGATGGTCGCGCCGTATGGGATGGACGACAGGTCAAAGCGCAGCAAGGCGGCATATTGCTGCTTGTAGCCTATGCGCAGCAGGTCGGCGCCGGAGTAGTTGTCGTTGGCCGCGTATTGGAACATGTGGGTGTCCTCAGCACCGGTGTAGCCGTCCGCCCCCCTCTGCAGCACCACCGTGCCATCGGGGCCGAGCGGAGTGGGAGTGGGCGTGCTGGTGGGCGTCGGCGACGACACTGACGTCGGCGTCAGGGTGGGCGTAGCGCCGTTCAGATTATCGGTCGTGCGCAGGCGGATGCCCACATCGTCGCCCTGCATGTCCCACCAGGAGCCGCTCGGACCGCTGCTGCTGATGAAGGTGCGCCCGGCCTGGCTGGGCCCCACGGGATCGACGCCGATAGGGTAGACATAGCTGGCGTTGGTGACTTTCATCACCACGATCACGTCGTTGCCGCTCTGGATGGGCAGCACCGGATCGACGGCCACGGAGTGATAGCCCGCCTCGCTGAAGGAGAGGTTGAGGCTGCTCCACAACAGGTTGCTGGGGGTGCTGCCGTTAAAGCTGTCGTAGAGGTAGACGTCCACGTCGGTGGTGGTGTCGTTGGTCCAGAATTCAACGCGCGAGGCGCCGGTGTTCCTGGTCGGGTAGAACTTGGCCAGGGCCCAGGCGGTGGTGGTGCCATAGCCGTAGGCGCCCTGGTAGGCCCCTGCCTCGTCGTAGTAGAGCAGCCCGCCGCTGGGGTCATAGTCCTGCGCGGCCGCCGCAAAGGACGAGTACATGCCGATGTTGGCCGAGCCGTAGGCGATGGTGAAGTAGCCGCGCTCGGAGCCATAGCCGCACATGCCGCCCCAGTCGGTGCCCCAACTGTTCTTGACGATCCAGCCACCCGTGCCGCCGGAATAGATCAGGCTGTCGTCCCAGCCCACGATCAGCACAGCGTGGTTTGGCCACTCGGTGCCGGTGTAGTGCAGCGTGCCGACGCCATCATAGTTGTTGAACGCAGGGAATCCGGCGTACATCGTGACATAGATCGGGCCGTAGGTGTAGAGGTAGTTCTTGAGCACGGCGGTGGAGGGCACGCTGCTCTCGCTGATGATGCGCCAATCGGTCACGGTCTTGAGCGGCGTGGCGCTCGAGTTGCAGCCCACGTCGCCGGCCACGTAGGGGTCGGAGGATTCGGAGACGGCGCCTTTCTGCGTCAGGAGGTTGACGACCATCTCATAGTTGCCGCCGCTGCAGGAGCTGCCGCCACCATAGTTGTTGACCTCGTCCCAGTTGCATTCTTTGGCGTTGTTCTCGGAGAGGTCAAACGAACCCGCACCGTCGATCAACAGGCGGGATTCGAGGTTGCCGATCGAGCCAAAGGCATAGCACGAACCGCAGCTGCCTTGGTCCTTGACGGAGGTGACTTTGGCCTGGGCGCGCCAGTCAAAGCGCGTGGGCAGGCTCTGAGCAGTGACGCGGCCGTTGCCAAAATGGTCGCCGCGCAGGTGAGCGAGGTCCAGGGGTGGCGGGATAAAGCCGGTGCCGGGAGCGGGCGCAAAGGCCTGCCTCTCGGGCGCGCGCAGCGGCGCGGGACCGGCGCTGGAAGTCACGGGGACCTGTGCGGCCACGCTGCCCGCACAGGCCAGGGCCACAATCAGGCCCAGCACCACTCCCGTCATCCACCTGTTTCTCATCACCCTCAACCCCCTACCCTTGAGTCCGAGTTCGCCCGCACCACGTTGGTGGGGTCAGTGCGCGAAGCGCATCCAGGCCGCGTGGCAAGAAGAACGTACCGTCCCAGAGTGTCCGTAGGGTTTGTTAGTATCAGACCGGTTACATACGGGTATCGTCTTGCTTATACCACAGACGTACGCGGCAGTCAAATGAGGCTACCTGGTGGCCCCCGGTATCCGTACGGCGGGACGGCGCACGACCCAACGATGCACAGTCTATACGAATCATTTACAGGCCGTTCACCATGGTGTAACATCATACTCATGTGACGCACACCTTACGCCTTTCGTGCGCTCGATTTGTGACAATTTGGGGACAAATGCTGACCAGTTGTGCGACGGTGAGCCCCCTCGCCCGTCTGTTTGGGGAGAGCGGGTAGGGGGCGAGGGGGGTGAGGGGGTGAGGGGTCCCTACTTGCGCAACGCCCGCGGCACCAGGTTCAGCGCAAGGGTCAGCAGCAGACTGAGGAGAATCGAGCTTGCGAGGGGCACGCTGCAACTCACGTTGCCACGTCGCCACGTCAGGTCACCGGGCAGACGGCCGAGGAATGGCACCCGCCCCGCCACGACCAGCAGCAGACCGAGCAGGGCGATGGCCCCGCCGAGCAACAACAGAAGCTTGCCCACTTCACTCATGCTTCCCATGACCGGCTCCGCAACAAGTTGCCGGCTACCAGTTGCCAGACTCCAGCGCACATGGCCACTGGTAACTGGGAACTGGTAACCGGCAACTCTCTGGTGCCCCCGAGGCGACTTGAACGCCTGCACACGGCTCCGCGGGCCGCTGCTCTATCCAAACTGAGCTACGGGGGCGTGACAACAAGCAAGTATAGCGCAGATTAACGCATAAGGCAAATCGGCTGCCCTCACCAGACGAGTCCGGCGCTGTCGCCGCCCAATGCGTCCCATTGCGCGTGCAGATCGTTGCTGCGGCGCAAACCACTGCGCACTGCGAGTTCCAGTCGGGTCCACATGCCTTGAGCAGGGTCGCCCAGTTCGCGATAGGTCCGGCACAGCCAGTCGCACTCGCGGGCGGAGCGCTCGGCGGACTGCAGCGCCTCGAGCAGCGCCTGGTGGAAGGCCGCGGCGGGAGCAGGCGGGGCCAGCACCTCCAGCTCCAGCTCGAGGTCTGCCGCATGGGCCCAGCCGCCGCCCGCGCTCTCACACAGCACGCCGGGGTCGTAGGCGCTGGCTGCGGCCTGGCTCAGCAGGGCGTGGTTGCGGTCGAGGATGGCCGCATAGGACACCAGTATGCGCTCGCACAGGCGCCGCAGGTAGGCACGCAGCTCCGGCGTAGGCGTGGCGGGAGTGGGGACTGGCGTGGACACGAGCATGGGCGTGGCCGTCTCGTGAGGGCTGGGCGTGGGTGTCGGCGTTGCACCCGGCAGCAACGCGCACGCGCATAGCGCCAGCAGCGCCAACCCGGCCCTGCTTGCCCCGTGCGCGAAACCACGCATTGCGCCTCGCACGTCTTGCCTCCGCGCCGTCCAGACTGGCGACAAGTATAGCGTAAGCTCCACAGGATGCCAAACCGCACTCCCTTGTCCGCTGCCCGTGTGGACCACGATGTGATGGACGGCGCGCCTGCCGCGCGCTTCACCCAGTGCTGGCGCAACCTCGTGGAGAGCGGCAGCGGCCTTGCCGCAGACGGGTTACCGCAAACACACGCGCCCGTCACCTGCGAGGTGGCGGGCGCGTGGCCGGTTACCTGCTCTACTGCGGTTAGAGCACGTACAAGATGGACTCGCGGCTGAGCTCGTCCACCACCTCAAGACCGTCGGCCTCGGCGTTCTCACGCAGCAGGTCGACCTCGCCAAAGGCAATGGCGTCGGTCAGGCACACTTCGGCGCAGACCGGCTTGTCGCCCGCATAGACGCGCGTCGCGCACAGGTCGCACTTGTGCGTCTTGGCCGCCTCGGGGCTAAACTGGATCACGCCATACGGGCAGGCCTGGATGCAGGCCGTGCCGCAGCCCAGACAGCGCTGCCCTTCCTTGGCCGCCGCCGTTTCCGAGAGCCCCAACTGCACCTCGTCAAAGCCCTCCAGGCGCTTCTTGGCAGGCAGCCGCGGCATGGCGGCCCGCTTGGCCGGGTCAAACTTGGTCTTCTGCACTTCTTGCACGGTCACCCATCCCTGGCCCCGCCCGGAGTGCAGGTCCTCGCCGTTCAGGAAGCGATCGATCGAGATGTCCGCCTGTTTGCCATCGGCGATGGCCTCGATCACCGTGCTGGGACCGCGCACCGCGTCTCCGCCCGCAAAGACGTCTGGATCGTGGCTCTGGAACGTAACGGGATCGACCTGCATCCCGCCCCATTTGGTCAGCTCGCAGGCACATTCGGGAGTCAGGCAGGCCCAGTCGGCCTCTTCGTCCAGCGCCGTGATGGCCGCGTCCACCTCGATGGTGAACTCTGATCCACGCACGGGCACGGGCCGCGGACGGCCGCTGGCGTCGGGCTTGCCCAGCCTCATCTTGACGCATTCGATGGCCTTGAGCTTGCCCTTGGCGCCCACAAAGCGCACCGGCTGCGTCAAGAAGTGGATCGGGATGCCCTCTTCCTTCAGCTCCTCGAGCTCCTCGGCCTTGGCGGGCATCTCCTCGAGCCCGCGGCGGTAGAGGACGAAGACCTCCGCGGTGCCCAGCCGACGCGCCGCGTGCGCGGCGTCCACCGCCACGTTGCCGCCGCCGATCACGGCCACCTTCTGGCCGAGCTTCACCGTCTTGCCCAGATTGATCTTGCGCAGGTAGTCCAGCCCGGCGTGCACGCCGCTCAGGTCCTCGCCCTCGATGTCCAGCGTCTTGCACTTCTGGGTGCCGATGGCGAAGAAAGCGGCCTCGAAGCCTTTGTGGCGCAACTGTCCCACGGTGACCTTCTTGCCCACCTCCACGCCGGTCTTGACGAGGACCTTCCCGAAGGGTGCGATGGCATACGCAGCGACGCCCGTCGCGCCATCCTTCGGGAAGGCTGTTTCATACTCACCTAGTTGCCAGCCCGCCATGTGTCCTGTATAATGTGTGTCGTGACCCACAAGAGGGCATGAGCGCGGGCATCTGGCTCACGGCCGACATACGGCGCAGAGCAGCGGACGCCTGCGAATCCCAATTCCAATGAGGGCACCATGTCGTTTCTCAACAAACTCGGCAAGGGTGTTGGCGCTGCCGCCGAGAAGGCCAGGTTCGAGGCAGACAAGGTCATCAAGCTCAATCGCATGGGTTCGGAGCTGGGCGACCTGAACAACCAGATGCAGAGCGTCACCGCCAGCATCGGCGCCAAGGTGATGGAGATGCACATGGCGGGCACGCTCCAGATCCCCGAGCCGGCTGCGCTCTTTAGCCAGGTCGAGGCAATGAAGGCCCAAGTCGCCGCCAAGAGCTCCGAGATCGAGGTCACGCGCACCATGCAGCTCGCCCCGGCCGCCGCAGCTCCCGCGCCCAGTGCGCCGCCCGCGGCAGGCGCTCAGCCGGCCGCCCCGGCCTCTTTCTCATTAGAAGTCAAGCCAATAGCCGTCTCACCGAAAGTAGTTGAAGGCGTCGCTGTGCCGCTCCCTCACGCAGATGCAGACACCTGTTATAAATGTGGCAAGAAACTCAAGGGCATGGATGCAATGGGCAAGATCTCGATGATCGATGACTCACTGTTCAAGGTTCTCCGGCTGACATGCGAGAAGTGCCAGCTCTCGTTTTGTCCGCAGTGCGCTGGCCGCAAAGGCTTCAACGCCGTTTGCCCCAGCTGTGGAGGCGATACGACTCCGCCATTGATTGTTCCCCCAGGCATATAACCGCTCAGGTAACGACATTGCGAATATGAGGAAAGGTGGATAGCGAAAGCACAACGAATTATTGCCAATGACGACAGGAGCTTGGTTGAAAACATATGGAAACGTTCCGAACACTGAATAGGAGAAAAGGCATTGCACAAACCGCGTCGCGTCCACCGATGAATCCCAATGCATAGGGTCTATCATGTGGGCAAAAAGCCGGCCAACAACGGCTTGCACCCGACGCGGCTCCCGCCTCGCCCCAGCGCAGGCTTTGGTTATTCCGGCGAGTCTTACCCGCGAAGGAATCTTTAGTTCACCGCCGCACGGGTGAAGCCCACCGTTAGACGCACAACGGAGGATGAAATGCCTAAACTAAAGCCAAGGTGAGATCTACATGGTTCGTCGGGACAAACAACTGATTGGTGCTCGCTATCAATGCATCGGTCTGAGCTTGCAGAGCGCTTCGGCAGCGGCGCTGGACTTCGGCTCTGCGCTTGGCCAGGCCCGCGAAGAAAGCATCCAGCTTCTCCCGCACCTTGGCTGCGGTGCCAAAGCAGGTATTCGCCGTCACTTCCTCGCGTGCCCAGTTCCAGATGGCCTCGTCGGCGTTGAAGTCCGGGCTGTAGGCAGGCAAGGCCACCAGACGCAGGTCGAGGTCGGGCGTGGCGAGATACGCCCGCATCGCTGGACCGCGATGCGCCGGGCCATTGTCCCAAATCACGATCAGCGGCCCGCGGTCCTCCCACGCAACTGTTGCAGGAAGGCAACCGAGGTTTCCGCCGTACTGTTCTCGGTCACAGCCATGAACTCCACCTCACCCGTCTCCAGACAGATGCCCGAATAGTAGCTGGCTTTCTCACCCAGCCTGGGACTGGTCGAGTCGGCCAAGGCAGGCTTCCCACGCAGTACCCACTTGGCCCGCACTTCGACATCGGCCCGGAAGTGCGCTTCATCCACGAAAAAGACCTTGGCTCCGGCTGCCTGAGCCTCGATGCGCAGTGCCGCATAGGCGGCAACGAACGTCTCCCGCTTCTCAGGACTGGCTTTCAGCAATCGCTTCTTCGGCCGCCTCAGCACGAAGCCCAAGCGGTGCAGGTAGTTCAGGCAACTGCTGCGGCACAACGGTCGCCCATAACGCTGCTGCATGAACGTGCGCACCACCTTCCAGTTCCAGTTGGCCAACTCGATGCCCGCCGCTTCTGGCGCCGCCTGGACCGCTACCTTCAGCTCGGCTTGTTGTGCCGGGTTGAGGGCGGGGGGGCACCTCCCGTCTGCTCAAAGGCCACCCCCGCCGGACCTTTCTGTCGGAAGTCTTCAACCCAGTCACCAATCGTGTGGGCGTCCCGCTCCAGGGCCTCGGCAACCTGGACGGCGGACCAACCTCGGGCCAGTAACCAGAGCGCATGCCAGCGTTCGCGTTCCCGTGGCGTCGGTGCGCGATACACGCGCTCCCGCACGGCTTTGACATCCAACTGCCACCGCCCGAGCAGCGTCAGCACTTCGCTCATTGCACAACCTCGAAGTCCTAGTCTCGCCCACAGTATACCACACTTGCTCTCTGCGGGTTTCATCTTGGCTTTAGTTTAGGCGGTCCTGTTGCCTCCTTTGCCCAATGTTCGCCTTTCGTCTAGCGTACAGACGATGGCGCACGTGCCTGGTGCCGTGTCACGTCCCAGCGGTTCAATCGAGCTGTCGCCTCCCTTCTCCCTTGCGCAGGTGGCAGTAGGTAAAGGCCTGGGTGACCCGGGCCGGCGTGCGGTGAGTCTGCATGACGCTGCGCGGCGTCCAGTGTGGGTCCACGGTGACGCCCTGCTCTGACGGAGCATAGCGCTCGGTCGGCACCCCGGCGCACTGCGTGGGCCCGTCGGGGGCGAAAGTGGCAATCTGCGTGATGTCGGCGATGAGGGTCGAGTCGCCGCCACCCACGTCGAGGATGCGCGCCGCCTTGTGCGGGCACGCCTGCACGATCCACTCGAGGGACAGGCTGAGATGGGGCTGAAACAAGCCCAGCATGCCCGAGGGACACGTGCGAAAATGGTCTGCCAGTGCACCTTGCTGCATGCCACCCCTTCTCAAGCTGGTGTGGTGCCGAGCGAGACCTCAGCGTGGCCCTCTTGGCCACGCCTCAGCGATTATCCCGCCAGCCGCTGCGGAACGTCAAATCGCGCCGCGCCGGGACCGACTTGGCGCAGTCCCGCCGTTCGTAGTCCACGCTTCAGCGTGTCAACGGCCCACTGATGTGGGTAGTACCACCCCGCCGTTCGCAGTCCACGCTTCAGCGTGTCAACGGCCCATTAAAGTGGGTACTACCAACCCGCCATGCGTGGCGTGTGTTTGACAACAACCCGGCATGCGCTACAATGACGCCAATCGCTGCTGCCGCAAGGAGGTCCCATGTCCTACCGCTTCCCTGGTGAAACGCGCGTGCTCGATGACGCCGCCCGCGCGGGCGTGCCGGGCAGCTTTGTCCGGCTGGCCGACGGAGTGACGCACTATGAGCTGGCCGGGCCCCCCGACGCCCAGACCGTGGTGCTCGTGCACGGCTTTTCGGTCCCCTACTATATCTGGGACCCCACCTTTGCGGGGCTGCTCGAGGCCGGGCTGCGCGTGCTGCGCTACGACCTCTACGGCCGCGGCTATTCCGACCGCCCCGAGGCCGACTACACCCTTGACCTCTTTGACCGCCAACTGCTCAACCTACTGGATGCCCTGGGCCTGACACGCCCTGTGGACGTCGTGGGGCTCTCCATGGGCGGGCCCATCTCCGTCACCTTCGCCGACCGCCACCCACAGCGCGTGCGCCGGCTGGCGCTGATCGACCCGGCCGGCCTGCCCTTCCACACCTCGCCGCTCAAGAACCTGATTCGAGTGCCCTGGCTGGGCGAGCGCCTGCTGGATCTGACTTTCCACAGCCAGATGGTGAATTCGCAAGGCAAGGACTTTATCCATCCTGAGCGCTTCCCCGATTTCCAGCCCAGCTACCTGCCGCAGACGCAATTCATCGGCTTTCGTCGCGCCATCCTCTCCACCATCCGCAGCGACGTGCTGAGCGACCAGGGCGCCGCCTTTCGTCGCGTGGGGCAGCAGGGGCGGCCCACCCTGCTCATCTGGGGTCGGCTCGACAAGACCATCCCCTTCCCCACGCATGAAAAGGTGCTGGCCGCCATCCCGCAGGCCGAATTCCACGCCATTGACGACGCCGGCCACGTCCCGCACTATGAGCGCCCCGAGGCCGTCAACCCGCTGCTGGTCGGGTTTCTGAAGGGCTGACAACGGATGGCGGCCAAGTCCCAGACTTGCCACCCACATCGGATGTACAGTTCGCGCGTGTTGTACGGATTGTAACATGGGAGGAGTGTGGAGGCTCAAATGGCCTTTTATGTCGTGAACACCAACGAAGCGCGCAGCCATTGGCGCGAGATCGTGGACCACGCGAGTGTGGGAGCCGATGTGGTGATCGAACGCCATGGCAAGCCGATCGCGGCCGTGATCCTCTACGAGGACTATGTGGCGCTGCAGAAGGAGCTCGAAGACCTGCGAGCGGTCCGGCGAGCGCAGGCCGCCCTCGACGCGTGGCAGCGCAATCGAGGTGGCGCGCGGCCCTATTCCCAGGTGCGTGAGGAGTTGGTGCGCGTGCTCCAACTGCTTGTGGCCGTCGCGCTTGTCATCATCTGCGGGCCCGCGCATCTGTCCAAGGCGGCGGATGGAATAGAACAAGCCGCCACAACGTGAGGGCTTGGCCCAGCTAGAAAGGAGTCTGACAGTGGTCGCAAACAAGATCCCAGTGTACGGCGCGCCCGCGAGGGCTGGTTCTGCTCTGGCGATTGGGCTGAGTGGGATGCCTTGATGCGACTCACTGCCGGTCTCTGTGATCCGTTGCTCATTCCGTGCCACCGGGTGGCACGCAGCGATGGCTGGCTGGGCAACTATGCCCTGGGCAGCGAGGCCAGGCGCGCCCTGTTGGAGGCAGAAGGAGTTCAGCCCATGCAACTTGAGCAGTTGGCTGGAACGGGGGGGCGATTCCGCGGCAGCGATGCCACTCGCGTCTTCTGTTATCCAACCTACCCACATGCGAGGCGCATCTCTGTCGGGCACCGGGTGACTTTCCAGTCTGCGGCAGAGGCAGTCGCTGCGGGTTACCGGCCGTGCAAGGTCTGCCGACCTGGCTGGACTGCCAGATAGCTTGAGCTAGTTCCTATCAGCCATGATGACCTAGTACGCGTGGCGATGGCCGCTTGCGCCTGCGCCTTCGCGCGGGGTTGGCTGCACAATGGCGAAAGTGGATAGCAGGTCGCGCACGCCCGCCTAGTCGCCAAGACGGTGCCGTAGGGCGTTATCAAGGTCCAGACGGTAGCTGTCCGGCGGCACACCCTGTGTTATCCAGACCTGCGCCAAGAACAGCACCAGGCCCAGCACCGGCACGGTGACTTGCACCGATACCGGCAGCGAATGCAGTTGCGCGGCCGTGAGACTACTGCCTACAAGCGTTGCCAGCCAGACCGCTGCGAACAGCAATTGCCATCGCACGCGCAGCCCAGGCAACTCGTGCCAAAGCAGCACAGCGGGGATCAGCAGCAGACTCCAATCGTAGATCATAGCATGGGGCGTCAGCCATAGGGTAAGGGCGATGGCCGCCGCAAAGAGCAGCACCGCATGCCGACGCATACGCCTCCAGAGGCGCAGGAAGACGAGCACCCCCGCCACCGAGCATAGCACGGTCATGATGAAAGCATAGTAGCTGTGCAAGCCCGGCCCGATCAGACGCTACTGCAGAGCGCTCTGAAACGCCATGTCATAGAGTCGCGCGCTTTGGCCCAGCCGCCGGGTGTAGCCGGCGGCATAGGACTGCAGGTAGTCCGCCCCCACCACCGTCCCTGTGAGGTCCAGATCACCGCGGCCCAGTGCGATGGATCCCAGCCAGGCCAGCCACAGAACCGCACCCACAATCCAAGCGTACCGCAAGCGCCTCCCCGATAGGATCGTTCGCAGTCTGGACTCCAGTGCTTCGGCCATGCATCACTCCGCCGGAGGCTGCCGTGTTGGTGTGGCAACCCTCGGCGCGGGCCCATCGGTCGGCCCGCCGCGCCGGGGCTTGACGACCCGAACCTTCCAGTGCGCGTGGCGGTGACCCTCGCCGTCCACATGCTCGCGCGCTGTGATGCTCAGAACGTCAAGCGCGCACAGCAGTTCGCGCACGCCAGCCTTGTCGAAGAAGTGATGGGGCACGCCGGCGTCCGCCCCCGTGCTGAGAATCAGTGTGTCCGGCTCGACCTGCTCGCCGCAGCGGTAGCGATAGCCGCGCTTGGACTGCACCACCAGCAGCGCCTTGCCGCCGGGCACAAGCACGCGCCGGATCTCCGCCACGCAGCGCCGGATGTTGTCCAGCGTGTTGTGGTGGATCACGTAGGTGCTGACCACCGCGTCGAAAAAGGCGTCCGGAAACGGGATCACCGTCATATCGCTCAGGCGCAGGTCGGCCTGCAGCCCCTCGCGGGCCAGCCAGGCCTGCGTGAACTCGAGCCCACGCGGCGAGATGTCCGTCCCGCATACCTCAAACCCCTCGCGCGCCAGATAGGCCACGTGGCGTCCCGCGCCAAAGCCCAGGTCCAGCACGCGCAGTCGGCGTCCAACCCTCCCGCAGGCTGCCGCGTCGTCAGTTTGGCCATAGGACTGAGAGCCTGCGGGAGGTTGCACTTTCAGCTCCTGCGCCAGCGCCACCACCGCCTCGTCCGGCTCTCGCCAGCGGAATTCTTCCTCTTTGAACAGCTCGTCCCATTCAGGCACGGCAAGCCTCCAGCAGAGAATGGGTGGTGGCTTCTGGGCACTGGGGTAATGAAGGAATGGTGTAATGACTCAGCCCTCCATTGCCCCATTACCTCACTGCCCATCACCCAAGACCCACGACCCGACCTCGCCACAGCCCCTAGTAGAAGACCGTCCGCGTCCGGTGGCGCGGGTGCGCCTTGTAGCGCGGCTGCTGGCCGCGGTTCCACAGCAAATAGTCCAGCTGCATGGGAGAGACGTCATGGCCGGAGCGACGCAGCTCGGCGGCGAGCAGCTCCACGGCGTGCAGTGCGCAGGCGCGAATCTCGACCTCCTCGGCCGAGCCTGCTGGGATCAGCCCCTCACGGTCGATGGTGGCTGCGAGCATCGGGGCGTAACCCAGGACGCCATCCATGCGCAGCACGTGCGGCACCAGGTTGTCAGCAAAGATGGTGAGCCGATGCAGGTCATGGAAGTGGCCAGGGCCGTGCCCATCAAACGCAATCGCCAGGTCGGCCGC
>Ga0315288_10008330_pt1 | contig 13090 bp, 12 predicted proteins | sample YL17G11_20_MG_FD_203454 | JGI IMG/M metagenome (GOLD analysis project Ga0315288, IMG submission 203454) | Sediment microbial communities from Yellowstone Lake, YNP, Wyoming, USA - YL17G11_20 | ecosystem: Environmental > Aquatic > Freshwater > Lake > Sediment | place: USA: Wyoming | collected...
TAATGTACGACACGAACGAACTGCGTATCGAGAAAATGTTCAACGAAAAGTACGGCATTCCAGTGTTACACTACCCACAACTACTCGGTTTGGCAATGGGCATGAAGCCTGAAGAACTCGGCTTCAGTGAACTTCGTGTCGACAACTCCAAATTCATGAAGCAAGCGTGTGAAGGTGAAAAATAAATGGCCAAAGAAAAGTTGAAGTTAGCCTTCTATTGGGCCGCAAGTTGCGGCGGATGCGAAATCGCCGTATTGGACATAAACGAAAAAATCCTTGACGTTGTGAACATTGCCGACATCGTGTTCTGGCCAGTAGCTTTGGACGTCAAGTACAAAGACGTTGAGGCAATGCCTGACAAGTACATTGACGTCTGTTTCTTCAACGGTTCCGTCAGAAGCGAAGAACAGGAGCACATGGCCAAGCTACTAAGACGAAAGGCCAAGACACTGGTGGCCTTCGGTTCCTGCGCACAAGAGGGATGTATACCAGGGTTAGCGAATCTGCACGACCGCAAGGAAATCTTCGAGAAGGTGTACTTGCAGAGCAAATCGATCTCGAACCCGACAGGAACTGTTCCTCAAACATCTTTCAGAGCAAAGGAAGGTACTTTGAAGCTTCCCGAATTCTATGACACAGTGAAGACTCTAGACCAGACGGTTGATGTGGATTACTATCTGCCAGGCTGTCCACCACCCGTGAAGTTGATATTGAACGCCGTTGACGCTATCGCGAAGAATGAGTTGCCGCCGAAAGGCTCTGTGTTGGCACCTTTGAAATCTGTGTGCGACGAATGTCCGCGGAAGAAGGAGAACAAGCGTATCAGCAAGATCTATCGTGTTTATGAGAAAGTTCCTGAACCGGAACGCTGCTTGCTTGAGCAGGGTATTATCTGTATTGGTCCGGCCACACGCAGCGGCTGCGGCGCACAGTGCTTGACTGTTGACATGCCTTGCACGGGCTGTGGTGGTCCATGTCCGAATTCGCCGGAGCAGGGCGCTGCCATGATAGGTGCTCTAGCGTCGATACTGGGGTTGGAGGATGAGCAGGAACACTACAGTCAAGAGGATGTTGAAAAGCTCATGAACCAGATCAAGGACCCAGTGGGGACGTTCTACATGTACTCTTTGCCATCTTCGATTCTTAGGAGAAAGGTGATGAAAGAATGAAGGAAATAATCATTGACCCCATTACTAGGCTTGAGGGTCACGGAAACATATCCATATTCCTGAACGATGCGGGCGAAGTGGAAAACGCTTACTTGAAGATCCCTGAACTGAGAGGTTTCGAAAAATTCTGTGTTGGAAGAAGAGCCGAGCTCATGCCCATTCTGACGACGAGAATCTGCGGAGTCTGTCCAGTGGCTCACCATTTTGCCGCCACGAAGGCTTTGGACGCTGCTTTCAACGTGGAACCTCCATCCGCAGCGAAGAAACTGAGAGAACTCATGTACACTGGATACATCATTTATGATCACACGTTGCACTTCTACTATTTGGGGGGCCCAGACTTTATCGTAGGTCCAGATGCTCCTCCAGAGAAGCGAAACATACTAGGCGTGATCGAGAAGGCGGGCATGGACGTTGCCAAAGAGGTCATAAAGCACAGAGCTTATGGTCAGAAGATAACCGAGATTCTCGGTGGGAAGGCAACACATCCGGTATGCGGACTGCCAGGCGGAATTTCCAAATCTTTAAGCGAGGAGAACCGACAGGAAATCAAAAAGATGGCTGCCTCAAGTTTGGACTTCGCCAAGCTGACGTTGAAAATCTTCCACGACATAGTATTGGGAAACAGCAAATACATCGAAATGATCAAGAGCGACGCTTACACGATGAAGACTTATTACATGGGTCTTGTCGACGAGAACAATAAGGTCAACTTTTACGACGGCAAAATCCGTGTTGTCGACCCGGACGGCAAGGAGTTCTTGAAGTTTGAACCTAAAGATTACCTTGATCACATGAGCGAACATGTTGAACCGTGGACCTATTCAAAGTTTCCGTACCTGAAGAAGATCGGGTACAAGGGTATGGTGTATGGACCAGACAGCGGCATTTACCGAGTAGGACCTTTGGGCAGGTTGAACGTTTCCAGCGGGATGGCAACGCCCTTGGCTCAGGCTGAATACGATGACATGTACAAGACGCTGGGCGGCAAACCCGTGCACGGCACACTGGCGTTCCATTGGGCACGGCTGATCGAGTTGCTGTACGCTGCCGAACGAGCATTAGAGCTGTCAGGAGACCCAGAAATCACGAGTACAAACGTGCGGGCTAAACCAGGTGAGCCAGGCGAAGGTGTAGGCGTTGTCGAAGCAGCTAGAGGTACATTATTCCATCACTACACACTTGACAAGGACGCCCTGATCAAAGACGTCAACATGATCGTCGCTACAACCAACAACTATCCTGCGATCTGCATGTCTGTACGCGATGCTGCCAAAGGCTTGATCCACGGTGGCAAAGTAGATCAAGGCGTACTTAACAAGGTGGAAATGGCTTTCAGGGCATATGACCCCTGCTTCGGATGTGCCACGCATTATGCGGTTGGACAGATGCCCTTGACACTCAACATCTATGACAGCAAGAAAACACTTGTCAGAACGCTGCGACGATGAGTTCTATACTTCCCCTTTCTTGAATTTTTTGCTGGCGATTTTGAGTGGCCAGTACGAAGTACAATCTAGAACGTGAGCTGGAAAAGTGGCTTGACGGCGCCGAGAAGGTCGTAGTAGCCGGAATCGGCAATCCAATACGTATGGACGATTTTGTTGGCGTTAGAATAGTCCAAGAACTGCGGGGGAGGGTCTCAAAAAAAGTATGCCTGATCGAATGCGAAACGGTGCCAGAAAGCTTCATTCAACAGATAACCGATTTCGATCCCTCGCATATTCTCTTGATCGATGCAGCACTCTTGGAACTTAGGCCCGGAGAATCGCGGTTGGTAGAAACTGAGAAACTGGCAAACATACCCGCCTTTTCAACGCATACACTTCCATTAAGAATATTCTGCGAATACCTTGCGAAGACTGCAAAAGCGAGAATCGGTTTGCTTTTGATGCAACCAGAAAAGACAGATTTCGGAGAAGGATTAACTCGGCAAGTAGACGCTTCAGCTTTACATATCACACGGATTCTGCGGAAACTCTTGCCCTGACAGCCAGAGCCTTCATTGGGTTATGGTTCAAACACAGGGAACTGCAAAGAAGCTTTTTAATTGCCCTCGAAGACAGAATAAACCAATGTTAGACCCTGAAAATGTTGATTTTGAGAAATTCGGGTTCCGTGCAGGGCTGGAGGTTCACCATCAGATTCGCTCTGGTAGCAAGCTTTTTTGCCGCTGTCCCCCGACGTTAGAGGAAAATCCTGAAAATTTGGACTACACTTTTTATCGTTACTTCAGGCCAGTTCTAGGTGAGATGGGCGATTTCGATCCTGGCATGCTCGTCGAGTTCGAGAAGGGTTACAAGGTTATCTACTACGCTTGCGAGAGAAACACATGCACTTATGAAATGGATGAAACCCCTCCCTTCCCACCTGACATGGAGGCGATCAGAAAGGGCTTCCTCCTTGCTCTCTATTTCAACTGTTCAGCACTGGCGGAGGAGGTCGTGGTGAATAGAAAGCAGTATCTTGACGGTTCGATTACCACGGGTTTTCAGCGGACTTTCATTGTTGGCAGGGACGGCTGGGTGCCTGTCCACGGCAAGAAGGTACGGATCAGTAACGTTTACGTCGAAGAAGATGCTGCTCGCAGAGTGAATTGGCGCGACACGGCGGACAGGACGGTCTACTTCAATCTTGACCGCCTTGGCGTTCCGCTTACTGAAGTGATTACTGACCACAGGGATGTTGAATCGCCACAGGAGCTCATCGAGCTTGCCAGACAGATAGGCAGAGTGCTAAGAATCAGCCGAATTGGCAGAAGGGGAATCGGTTCAGTGCGGCAGGACATCAATCTTTCGATCGAGGGAGGGAACAGAGTTGAAATCAAAGGCGTCCAAGACCTTGCCATGTTCGACCTTCTATGCAGACATGAGGCTGTCCGCCAGAATGCTCTTATTGAGATCAGCAAAGAAATGAAACGCCGAGGTCTGAAAAAAGAGAATTTCGAACATACATACGTTGACGTTTCTCACCTTTTCACGCTTAACGACGACTGCAGAGTTTTCGTAACAAGATTTCCCGGCATGAATGGCCTCTTTGGCGTGGAGGTTCAGCCTAACAAGGATTTCGGGCTGGACATATTCGAAAAGAGTATGCTTATCACTGGTGTTCCACGCGAAAACCATTTTCACAGCGACGAAATCGCGGACGATGCAGTTCGCAAACGCTCCGGCTATCCATGCAGACTTGGCATTGACAAGGAGAAATTTGAGGAAATCTGTTCTGTTATCAGCCCCACGCCTAGAGACGCATTTGTCGTTGTTGTTGGTCCGGAGAAGAGAGCAATGCATGCGGTGAAAAAGATTGTCGAGAGAGTCAAGATGGCGTTGGACGGAGTTCCGCAGGAAACTCGGAGACTGCTGCCTAACGGAAACAGCGAATTCCTCAGAGTCATACACGGAAAAGAACGCATTTATCCTGACACGGACACGCCGCCCATAGTAATCACTCATGCTGAAGTTGAAGAACTGAAGCGCAATGTTGGCAGACGCCCATGGGAAATCTGCGAGGAACTCCACGCGAAGTACAACTTCACCCAGCAACATGTAGACCAGCTGATCAGAAGTGAAAAAGTCGAAAAATTCTATGCTTACACGGAAGGATTAGGGCTCAAAGGGCAACTGGTCTATCGGTTGCTCGTAGAGCTTCCTCGCAGCAAGAAACGGGAAGGCGTCAGTTGTACTGATGAAACCGTTGACAAATTGGCAGAAGCTCTTTCGGAAAAGATGATAATGCCTGAACAAGTAGACTTGCTGGTTGATTCGTTGGCTGAAGAACCTGCCTGCACGGTCGAACAAGCGTTGGCGAAACTTCAGGTTTCGCATGTCAGTAGAGACGAGCTGGAGACTATCATTGCGGAGCAGCTCAGACTCCACGATCAGCCCAGACTTCGTTCCGATGAGGCGTATAGAAAGTTTATGGTCCCAAAAATTGTGGGCGAAGTGCTGAAATCGGTTGGGTTTTCTGTTTCTGGAAAACTCGCGGCTGACAAGGTTCACTCTTTGATTGCAGAGGAGAAGCATTGAATGAGTAAAATCAGTGGTGAGGAAAAGGGTCCTGAGGGCTATCGCGGTCCTCTTCTCAAACGTCTAGTCCGTGAAGGAATCAAGACTTGGAGCAAGGTGAGGATAGTCAAAGGCAGCGCGAAGTATGAAGGACTGCTGCTTCCGAGGAGTCAGCATACTGCGGACGATTATGTGGCGCTAAAGGTCGACACCGGCTACAACTTGGGCGTTTTGGTAAACGAAGATACGAAGATCGAGGCGTTTGGGTACCAGAAGGGACATTATCAGCTCCCACGGATCGACGTGGAAGCAAAGAAGGAGCTTCCTAGCGTTACATTGTTGGGCACAGGCGGCACCGTAGCGTCCCGGCTGGATTATCGCACAGGTTCAGTCATACCTGCCTTCACTCCCGAAGAACTGTTTTCTGCCGTGCCTGAACTAGTTTCTACAGTGAATCTCACCCCAAAGACTTTGTACCAGATTTTGAGTGAGAATTTCCGTCCTGAGTACTGGGTGAAAACTGCTGAGGCTATTGCCAAGGAAATTGAGGATGGAGTGAAGGGTGTCATCATAGGTCATGGAACGGACACGATGTGCACAACGGGCGCAGCTCTTTCCTACTTCCTGCGAAACTTGCCGGTGCCCGTAGTACTTGTTGGGAGCCAGCGAAGCTCAGACAGGCCTTCGTCAGATGGGCCGAGAAACATACTGTTTGCAGCCACTCTTGCGGGTTATGAGAATTTTGCTGAAGTTGTTGTGTGCATGCATGGTGGCACGAGTGACAGTTACAACTTGATTCATCGGGCTACACGTTGTCGCAAAATGCATAGTTCACGGCGTGACACTTTCCGTACTTTGGACGACATTCCGTTAGGGAAGATTGACGAGGCGAGTGTGACATGGTTCAAAGATGATGTTCGGCGCCGAGCATCTGTGAAGGACTTCTGTTTGGACACGAAGATTGACCCGCGCGTGGGCATGCTCTACTCGTACCCTGGTATGAGCCCTGATATTATTGACTCGATGGTCGACAAGGATTATCATGGGATAGTCATCATCGGCACTGGCTTAGGTCACGTTGGAACTGACATTTTCCCTGCCTTAGAGCGTTGTCAAGAAGAGGAGATCCCCGTTGTGCTTGTTGTTGAGCCTCTCTTCGGGTATGTTCATCTGCGCGTATACGAGACAGGCAGGGACATGCTTGCAAGAGGCATTATTGAAGGTGGCAACATGCTTCCGTCTGCAGCTTACACCAAGCTTATCTGGGTGCTAGGCCACACACGCGACATCGAAGAAGTGAAGAAGCTTATGCAAACACCGGTTGCGGGTGAAATCACCACGAGGGAAGGTCCAAAAGGTTTCATGCTTCTGCAAGGAATCGAACCAGGAATCGATGCGATACTGAGAAACCTCTAAAAACAATATGCTCAGCCCGCACAACAAGCGTTCCGAACGTGCTTACGCACTGACAACGAGCATGAATATGACAGTACTTGTCAATCAGTCCGCGCCGAATGGAAACTTGTGACCCATCGATAGCGGCGACAGTCCTTCACCAGAAGTTTGCCGAAACATGGGCAAGGTAGGCTTTCTGAGAACCCTGTTTTTTGCCGTGTCTTTTCAGCTATCTACAGGGCCTCATTCAGGAGTTCTGCAACGTCTTTGATTGTGATCTTGTTTTCTACGTCCAATACTTTCACGGCGTCTTCCAATGTTGTTACGCAGTATGGGCAAGCCACAGCTATGGTGTCTACTCCTAGGCCTAGAGCTTCATGCAGTCGGTTTACGCAGGGCCTTTTTTCTGGTTCTGCCTCTTCTGTCCAGACTCTGCCGGCTCCGCCGCCACAGCAGAAGCTGCTCTGTTTGGTTCGTTTCATTTCCACAAGCTGCAATCCAGGAATTGCTTGGAGGATTTTTCTTGGTGCGTCGTAAATGTCGTTGCGTTTGCCAAGGAAGCAAGGGTCATGATAAGCTACTTTTCTGTCAACCAGCTTGTTGGGTTTGATTTTGCCAGTTTGGATAGCGTCGGCTAAGAATTCGGTGTAGTGTTGAACGTTCAGTTTTGCGTCGCTGTAGGGTTTGTCGTTCTTGAAAGTGTTGTAGCAGTGTGGTGACATGGTCACGATTTTTTCCGCATTGAAGTTTTGGAATGTGGCGATGTTGTGTGTGGCCAGTTCTTCAAAGAGTCCTTTTTCGCCAAGTCTGAGCATGTGGTCTCCGCAGCACCATTCTTCGGTGCCTAGGGTAGCGAAATCCACGCCTATCTTGTTGAGGATTGATGCCACTATTCGTGCGCTGTTTTGATTTCTAATGTCAAACGTGTTTGAACAGCATGTGAACAAGAGTACGTCGGCTTTGGTCGTGGCGGGGTAGGTTTTGACGTTTAGGTCTTTTGCCCATTCCATCCTTTTCATCTGATGTGTGCCCATTGGGTTGTGGTATTTGAAGACGCTTTCCAGAACGTCTTTGACTGTTCTTGGGATGTTTCCGGCTTCAATGAGTAGACTGTGGTCGTCTAGGATGGCGTTTGCGCATTGTAGCTTTTTGGGGCAGAACATAGTGCATGAATTGCACTGTGTGCAGAGCCAGACGTTGTCGGCCATAGGTTTGATACGCTCGTCCAGTCCCTGGTCTCGTGAGTCAGTGACAAACCTGTAAGTATTTGTAAGTGCTGAGGGTCCGAGGAATTTCTCGTCTATCACAGCGGGACAAGCACTGTGGCAGATGGAGCATTTGATGCAGAGGGTTAGGTCCCAGTACTTCTTCAGTTCTTCAGGTGACTGGACGAATTCGGAAGGTTGCTCCATATCCGCTTCTGGTCTGATGAGCGTTTTTCTTATACGTTTGTGCGTGTTGAAGAATGGTTGTGTGTCGACGACGAGGTCTTTTATGACTGGAGCGTTCGAAAGTGGTTCCACGGTGAGACTATCCGTTTTGAGGTCCAGTACTTGTGTGTAGCATGCTAGCATGGGTTTGCCGTCGACGTTTATTGCGCAGTCTCCGCATATTCCCATTCTGCATGACTGTCTGAAAGTGAGTGATTCGTCCAAGTTGTCTTTGATGTACAAGAGCGCGTCTAGCATGGTGGTTCCTTTACTTATCGGAACCTTGAACGTTGACGTGTAATGTTTGTTCTGTTCTGGGTCGTATCGGCTGATCATGAATTCGACGGTCTTTTCGATTTTGCTGCTCATCTCTTTTTCCTCCTAGTATGTCCTGGCTACTGGTGGCCACCTGCTTACCGTGACTGGTGCATATTCCAGTCGAGGGCCGTCTTTTGTGCAGTACGCCAATGTATGTTTTAGCCAGTTCTGGTCGTCTCTCTTCGGATAATCTGTTCTGGAGTGTGCTCCCCGTGATTCTGCTCTTAGCAGGGCGCTGACCATCGTGACTTCGGCCAGGTCGAGCATGAAGTCCAACTGCAACGCGTTGAGCATTCCCGTGTTGAACGGTCGGCTCTTGTCTTCCACTTTGATGTTTTTGAACCTCTGCTTGAGTTGACGTATCTCTTTCAAGCCAGTCTCAAGCTGGTCTCCTCTTCGGTAGATCCAAGCTTTTTCGTTCATTATATGTTTCATCGTTTCTCTGATCGTTGCCACTTTTTCAGTGCCTTCGCTTCCGAGGATCTGGTTGAAAACTCTTTTTTCTTCTGCTGCAGGCTTTTCCTGTGAGAATTCGTGGAATCCGGCTTTCAAAGCGTATTTGGCCGCGTGCTCACCTGAGACTGCTCCGAAGACGAGGCATTCGCTCGTCGAGTTTGTTCCGAGTCTGTTGGCTCCGTGGAGGCTCAAGCATGAACATTCGCCTGCGGCATACAGGCCAGCTATGGGTGTTTCTGTGTTGATGTTGGCTTTGATTCCGCCCATTGAATAATGCGCCGCGGGCCGTACCGGAATGGGCTCCTTGACAGGGTCGACTCCGCCAAGTTGCACGGCGACATCTCGGATGAGGGGGAGCCTTTCGGTAATCTTTGCTTCGCCCAGATGTCTGAGATCTAGGGCGATGTATGGGCCGTACGGTCCCTGCAAACCCCTTCCTTCCAGGATTTCGGTCTGCTCAGCCCTGGAGATTATGTCGCGCGGTGCGAGCTCCATCTTTTCGGGCGCGTAACGTTTCATGAAGCGTTCGCCCTTGGAGTTGAGGAGGTAGCCACCTTCTCCTCTGGCTCCTTCTGTGATGAGCACGCCTGGAGGGACTAGGCCGGTCGGGTGGAACTGTACAAATTCCATGTCTTCTAAGGCTGCGCCTGCGCGGTAGGCCATTGCCATTCCATCGCCTGTGGTTGTGTGCGAGAAAGTGGTGAATTCGTAGATGCGTTCGTGGCCACCGCTTGCCATGATTATGACTTTGGCCTTGAAAGTGCTCATCACACCTGTTTTCATTTCAATTGCCGTTAGTCCTGTGACGGTGTTGTTTTCGACAATAATCGATGTGACGAACCATTCGTCATAGAATTTCAAGTTGGCATAAGTGGTGGCTTTTCCGTATAGCGCCTGCATCTCGTGGAAGCCTGTCATGTCCGCTGCAAAACAGGCTCTTGGGTAAGTGTGGCCGCCGAAAGGGCGTTGGTCTATTTTTCCTTCTTTTGTTCGGCTCCAGGGACATCCCCAGTGCTCAGTGAGTACGATTTCTCTTGGGGCTTGTCTTACGAAGAATTCGACAACGTCTTGGTCGGCGAGGAAGTCTGCGCCTTTGACGGTGTCGTATGCGTGAAGGTCGAACGAATCTTTTTCATTCGTTACCGCACCGGTTCCCCCCTGTGCACAGACCGAGTGCGAACGCAGCGGATGATGTTTCGAAATGACTGCGATGTCAAGCTTGTTGTCAACGTCGGCGGCTGCGACGGCAGCTCTCAATCCGGCTAGTCCAGCTCCGATGATGAGTATGTCATGACTGCACTTTTCCATGAATTTCACCTTTCTGGGAGAGAATAGCCTTAGTCTATAATGTTGGCTTTATAGTTTTTCCAGTTTCTTCCGCCTAGGCAATGTTGGTTTTGATGCTGCAACTTACTTTTACAATGCTTTTATATTTCTTTGTGAATGCTAGACTGTGATGGTCCCATGTTTGATGCTGACCTTTTTATTGCTGAAACGACTGCTCAATTGAAGGGCAGAATCAAAGGAAAAGCAATCATCGGGATCTCGGGTGGTGTGGATTCAACTGTTTCTGCCATCTTGGTCAGCAGGGCAATTGGGGAGCATTTGCATTGTGTGCTTGTTGATACGGGTTACATGAGGAAAAACGAGATCGCGAATAATGAGAAAATGTTGAAGAAACTGAGTTTGAACGTTCTTGTTGTGGACGCGAAAGAGCGGTTCTATGCGAAACTCAAAGGCGTCATTGATCCGGAGCATAAGAGGAAGACTATCGGTGAACTGTTTATCCGGGTCTTTGAAGAAGTGGCAGCCGGAGAGAATGCCCGATTCTTTGTGCAGGGCACGATTGCCCCGGACTGGATTGAGAGCGGCGGCGGGTTACGCGATACTATCAAGTCTCATCATAATGTGGGTGGCTTGCCTGAGCAAATTGAGTTTGAGATTGTTGAGCCTCTGAGGGACTTGTACAAAGATGAGGTGAGATTAGTAGGTGAAAAGCTGGGACTGCCCAAGGAGGTTTATGGTCGGCAACCCTTTCCAGGGCCTGGGTTGGCTGTGAGGATTCTGGGCGAAGCGACGGTTGAGAATGCTAGGATCGTGCGGGAAGCCTGCGCGATCGTAGAGGAGGAAATTGATAAGGCAGTGGAGCGAGGAGAGATGAGCAGGCCTTGGCAGTACTTTGCTGTGTTGTTGCCATGCAAGACTGTGGGGGTTCACGGTGATGTTCGGGCGTATGGGCCTGTTGTTGCGGTTCGTGCCGTTGAAAGCTTGGACGGTATGAGTGCTGCTTATTCACCTATTCCGCATAAAGTTTTGGAGCGGATATCAGTGAGGATTACTAACACGTTGAAGGACGACGTGAGCAGGGTTGTCTATGACGTGACGAACAAGCCGCCAGGGACCATCGAGTATGAGTAAAGTCTACGTTGTCGACAACGGTGGGCAATGGACGCACAGGATCTGGCGGGTACTGCGCGAAATCAGATGCGACACAAAAATCATACTGAACACGACGCCTGTAACGGAGATTGATGCTGACGCGTTGATTTTGAGCGGTGGAGCCCCGAGGATCGCATGGGAATCTCCAAGACTGGGCAACTGCACAGACTATCTAGAGGAGTTCAAGGGTCCGATTCTGGGCATCTGCGTTGGCCATCAGCTGATGGCGGTTCATTGCGGTGGAAAAGCTGGTCCTTCGGAAATTCCGGAGTATGGTTTGGCAAGGATAAGAGTCGTAGACGAGGACGCGTTGTTCAAGGGGTTGCCCAAAGAGTTCTTGGTGTGGGAATCGCACAATGACGAGGTTAAAGAGGCTAAGGATTTTACGGTGCTTGCGGTTTCTGACAACTGTGCGATACAAGCTATGAGGCATGTTAAGAAGCAGTTTTATGGTGTTCAGTTCCATCCTGAGGTGAATAATACTGAGCACGGTGAAGAGATTTTCAGGAATTTTGTGGCCGTGACAAAAAGCTAGTACGCGCTTGGGACAAGCGAATCTGTAAGCAGAAAAAAAGCCGATTCAACGCACTTTGATTTCTATGATTGGCAAGGCCCCCGAGTTTTCTGATGGGTCTCGACTGCGGCTATTCCAGTCTCTTTATTATGTGGTACCCGAATTTCGTTTTTACTATCGGTGCAGTCTGTCCTTTTTGCAGGTTGAAAGCTGCGGTTTCGAATTCTTTGACCATTTTTCCTCTGGTGAAGGTTCCTAGGTCTCCGCCGTTTTTTCCTGATGGGCAGAGTGATCCTTCTTTGGCTATGTTTGCGAATTTTTCGCCCTTGTTCAGGCGTTCGAGGAGTGTTTTTGCTTCTTGTTCTGTCTTGACTAGGATGTGGGCGCAATGGACTTTGTCTGGCATGGTCTATTCATGGCTGTTCAGCGTTTATAATGGTTTCTCGTGCTATTGGCCGCTCTGTGCGTGTTTGCCAGCAACTCTTTTATAATCTGGGTAGCTTGAGGTTAGCCGTGAATCTAAGGAGCGGACATTAGGATGTTTGAGGGTATGGATCATGTTGGTGTTGCCGTGAAGAGTCTGGATGAAGCTATTGCAGTTTACCGTGACCTGCTGGGTTTTGAGTTGAAGGGTGTTCACGTTTTGAAGGAAAGGAGGGTTAAGGTGGCCTTCTTTTCCTTCGGTGGTGAAACTCAGGTCGAACTGTTGGAGCCTTTGGGGAGTGATAGTCCTGTTGCGAAGTTTCTTGAGACTCGAGGGGAAGGCATTCATCACGTTGCAGTCAGGGTGACTGACATTGAGGTTGTTCTTGAAAAGCTCAAGCAGAAGGGCGTGGTTCTTGTGGATGAGAAGCCGCGGGACGGTGCGGAAGGAAAGAAAATCGCTTTCGTCAGTCCGAAGAGCACGAAAGGTGTGCTTATGGAGCTTGTGCAGTTGCCCAAATAGCCCTCCCGCCTACCCTCTTGTTTTCCATTTCGCGAGCACAGTTGCTGTGAATACTGTGACTCTTGCGAACACTACGATTTGACCTGTTGGCAGGTTCAGGTAGCCTGAGGGGAGTATGCCTGTGGAAGCGCTGATGGCTCCGAAGACAGCGCCTAGGAGCGAGCATTTGAACAGGTCAGCGCCTAGGTTTTTTGCTGCTGCGGCTGGGACGACGACGAGAACGCCTACGAGCGCGCGCTTCGAGTATGATTCTTCCTGCGTTCGTCGTTGTGTCTTTGGCTACCCTTTTGTTACTTGGAAAGTGAGACGTAACGGCCGCTCTTGATCTACGGTTTCGAACGGGATAGCTGCACGACTCGCGGAGAGACTTTAACTAGTACCGATGGTTAGCTTGAGAAGAGCACAGGACAGCGAGGGCT
>Ga0315288_10008335_pt1 | contig 13088 bp, 8 predicted proteins | sample YL17G11_20_MG_FD_203454 | JGI IMG/M metagenome (GOLD analysis project Ga0315288, IMG submission 203454) | Sediment microbial communities from Yellowstone Lake, YNP, Wyoming, USA - YL17G11_20 | ecosystem: Environmental > Aquatic > Freshwater > Lake > Sediment | place: USA: Wyoming | collected...
CGGGTCCATAACACCCTCGCTCAAGACCCACCCACCCGCCACCATGAGCTTCGGGTGTTATGGACCCGGCCGAGCCGACCGTTCTTCGTTCTTTTGGATATCACGGAAATGCTTCATACCGGCCATCCTGTTCTCTGATAAAAATGGGGATGGTTTTCGACAAACGCCGAGGATTTTAAATCCCACGAATTGTGGCCGCTCCGGAGCCCCCGCGTTCCCAGGCAAGCGCGTTACCTTGACTTTCGGGTGCCGGCTTTATATATATCTCAGTAGTATCCAAACAGCAATTCCTTGAACACGGGGAGTATCTCAGGCAAACGTCCGGAGCAACACCCCGAAGGAGCGGCGCATGCAAAGACAAAATCGCAACGCTTTGATAGCAGCAACCTTTCTAGCTTTATGGCTCGTCCCGCAGCCGGTTTTCAGCCAGGTCAAAGCAAAACCGCGCAGTTCACAATATCTCATGATGCAGAAAAGATTGGCCAGGGGCTGGAACACCTGGAACACGAACAGCGTCCTATCCCATGTCCTGCTCCCCGAAGGATTCTCCATCAACCTCTGCCTCCACGGCGGCGTCAAGGGCTACCTGACCACGGCCTTCAAGACGACGAGGCGCGAAGAAAAGGTCTCCCTGGGGCCGCACGCCGACGACGGAAGCTATACATCCCTTGATATCGACTGGGACGGCAACGAGCTCAACGTCCAGAGCGCGCATGACGGCCGAGACCTGGTGCTCCTGGTGACCGTGAACAGATACAATGATAAATCGCCAACCTCGATTCCGAACCTGGTCATCGAGTCCGGAATGCTCTGGAACCGGCCGGGAGACGTCAAAAGAGAAGCCGACAAGATCTCCGCCGGGATCGGCGACTCCACGATCATGGTCAGAACGACGGCGCCGCTCTTCGAGGACAAGTTCGTCTTCACGCCTGCGCCCTATCTCGCCGTCAAGCTCAAGGACGAGATCGGCATTACCACGGGGAAAGAGCGGACGCTCGCCGAGATCAAGACGATCATCGAAAATCAGAAAAGCGAACTCAAAAGGCAAGCGCTGAATTACGGGGCGCTCGCCGACCTCTATGAGGCCATCCAGACGGTCATGGCCTGGAACGTCATCTATGACCCGGAAAAAGACCGGGTCATCATCCCCGTCAACCGGTACTGGAACTACATCTGGGCGGGCTACGTCCTCTTCGACTGGGACAGCTACTTCGGGGCCTACATGCTCAGCCTCTGCAACAGGAGCCTGGCCTTCGCCGCCGCCGTGGAGATCACCAAGGAAATCACGCCGTCAGGCTTTATCCCCAACTGGGCCGGCTCCTATGGAAGGGCCTCCTTCGACCATTCCCAACCGCCCGTGGGGAGTCTCATGGTCAGGGAGATTTACCGCCGCCATCCCGAAAAATGGTTCCTGGAGGAGGTCTATGACGAGCTCCTGACCTGGAACCGCTGGTGGCCGAGACAGCGGGCCAATCGCGGGTGGCTGAGCTGGGGATCAAACGCCACCCCTCCTGATGTCGTCGCCAACACCCTCGAGGGCGCCATCCACGAATCCGGGCTCGACAATTCTCCCATGTACGACGGCGTGGCCTTTAACAAGGAGAATTCCGTCATGGAGCTGGCCGATGTCGGATTGACGAGCCTTTATGCGGCCGACTGCGAGGCCCTGGCCGAGATGGCGGACGTGCTCAGCAAAGGGATCGACGCCCACGAGCTCCGGGACCGCGCCGCCGCTTTCCGGAAGGCCCTGGCCGGGCTGTGGAACGAGCGCAGGGGAATTTATTTTAACAAACGGACGGACGCGAACATCTTCAGTCCCAAGCTCTCACCCACCAACTTTTACGCGCTCCTGGCGAAGGCGCCCACCCCGCAGCAGGCCGAGCGCATGGCTAAGGAGCATTATTTCAATCCGCAGGAGTTTTACGGCGAATTCGTCATGCCTTCCATCGCCCGCAACGACCCGGCTTTCAAGGACAACACCTACTGGAGGGGCCGGATCTGGGCGCCCATGAATTTCCTCGTCTACCTGGGCCTGAGGAATTACGAACTGGACGAGGCGCGGACAGATCTGGCGAAGAAATCCCGGGACCTGCTGTTGAAGTCCTGGAAGGGCGAGCGGGCGGTCTATGAAAACTACAACGCCCTCACGGGCCGGGGCGATGATGTTCCAAACAGCGAAAGCTTCTACGCCTGGGGCGGCCTGCTGGGAATGATCGATTTCATCGAAAAGGGCTTCGTCGGGAAACCCGAAGAAAAAATCAAATGAGCGCCGATCAAATCAGATGCCCAGGAAGGAGCGAAGATGAGAACCCTCATTAAAGGATTTTGCTGTGTTGTTTTAGGCGGGCTGTTTTTCGTCGGGCCGGGCCGAGCCGCCGCCCGGAAGATAGACGGAGAAAACGGCGTCATCCACGCCGTCCTTACCGGCGACTACGCCGATCCGAGCATTATCCGCGTCGGGAACGATTATTACATGACGCATTCCTCCTACAGCTACCTGCCGGGACTGCTGGTCTGGCATTCCAAGGACCTCAACAGTTGGGAACGTCTCGGGTATGCCCTGCATAGATACGTCGGCGAGGTTTGGGCTCCCGATTTCGTTCACCATAAAGGTAAATTCTACATCTACTTTCCTGCCGGGGACACGAACTGGGTGGTCACGGCCGACTCCCCCGCAGGACCGTGGAGCGATCCGATGGACCTGAAAGTCAAGGGTATCGACCCCGGGCACATCGCCACGCCGGAAGGCAAGCGGTATTTGTACCTGGACAGCGGCCGAGTTGTCGAGCTTGCGCCCGACGGCCTGTCGGTGCTGGGAAAGCCGCAGCATGTCTACGAGGGCTGGCGATACCCCGAGGATTGGGTCGTCGAAGGCTTTTATCCGGAATCCCCCAAATTGACCGCCAAGGACGGTTATTATTACCTTACGACCGCCCAGGGAGGGACGGCCGGCCCGTCGACCAGCCATATGGTCGCATCCGCCAGGTCGAAGAGCCCGCTCGGGCCCTGGGAAAACAGCCCGCTCAATCCCATCGTTCACACCTGGAGCCGGTCGGAAAAATACTGGTCCAAGGGGCATGGGACGGTCTTTTCGAACGCCCGCGGGGGATGGTTCATCGTCTATCACGGCTACGAGAACGGCTACCTGCCCCTGGGCCGAAACACGCTCATCGAGCCCGTTGAATGGACCGAAGACGGCTGGTTCAAGACCGTCAGAGACCCCAAAAATGAAGGCGAGACGAAGAAGTCCAGGAACATCGTGATCGAGCCCGATGACTTTTCCGGGAACAGGCTCAAACTCCAATGGCAATTTTCCGGTCTCGGCTCGCTCCGGGATTATAATCTGAAGAACGCCGCCCTGAGATTGACGGCCGCGCCCGATGATGTCCGGGTCCTTCACTCCACGGTGGGCGACCATAGCTATGAGGCTTCTGTGAAGCTGGAGATGGAAGGCGAGGTCGAAGCCGGCCTCATCGTCTATTACACCCAAAAAGCCTTTGCCGGAATCGGAGTCAAGGGCGAGACGGTTTTCGGCCTGGCCAAGGGGACCCCTTTCGGCCCCCAAATCAAGGCCGCCGGCGCGAAATACTTTAAGCTGCGCATGAAAGAATTCGACCTGTCGTTCTTATACAGCGAGGATGGGAAGACATGGAAAACTTATCCCAACTCAGCCGAGGTCTCGGGCTATCATCAGAATTTGCTCGGCGGTTTCTCCAGCCTGAAAATCGGCGTTTATTGCAGGGGAAAAGGAACTTTATCGGTCGACAATTTCAGCTACAAAGCGCTCGATTAGCCGGCCGGCCGCGCTTCCGGACCCTTTTTCGCAAATTGACATCCTTCGCCGACTCGAGTATAAATCTCATGTGGGGCTAATGGAAAAAAACCCGGCGCCGGGAACCGATGGCGGTCCAGCCAAAAAGCCTTCTCGGTTCTCCAAATTCAAGGCCAATAAAGTCCGAGTCGACCTGGAGGAAGTCGTCCTCAAGTACTGGCCTCAGGTCAGCTTCCGCGTGCGAAAATCCCTGGGATATGCCAATCCGGACTGGGAGGACGTTTCGAGCACCGTCATCATGGAGGTCATCGACGCGGTCAAGGCGGGAAAATTCCGGGGAGAAAGCTCCATCGGCACGTTCATCTACACGGTCACCACGCGGAGAATCATCGATTACATCCGGGCGAAAACCAAGGCCCTCCCGGATCTGCCCGAGCCCAGCCACTTCCCCGATCCCTACGAGGCCCTTTCGAAAAAAGAACAGGCCCATTCGGTGACCATCTCGCTCCGGAAACTGAAACCGAAATACGCCGACATGCTCTACCTGAATTTCTACCTGGGACTCTCCTACCAGGAGATCGGCCAGATTTTCAACATCTCGCCCAGCCGAGTGAGCATTATCATGACGAACGCGAAAAATCTCCTGAAGGACATCATCCTCGAAGGATAACGCCTTCCGGTTCAGTGCGCCCCGCCCGCCCCTTTCGCAGCCAGGCCCCGTCCCGGGGTCCAGTGCCTTCTCAGAAGGCGGACAACGAAAATGACGACGAGTAGGATTGCGGCCGGCTGCACAGGATGAAACCGTGAGCCAAAAACCAACATCGAGCAGATCACGGGGTAGATGATGGCCATGGAATACTGGGCCGGGCCGGCCAACATCATATCGCCCGTCTTGAAAGCCATCTGCAGTGTGACGAAGGCCGTGATGGAAAAAAGCAGATAGAGGTAGAGATAGGGGGAAACGAAATAATCTCCAATCCGGAAGCCGAATAGAGAGACAAGGGCTTTCATGGCCACCGTGATCATCCCGGTCGAAATGCCGGAAACGGCGGCCAGGAGAACGGCCCGGGTTCCCTGGGTGACGGCTTTTAGGATAAAAAGAGCGAAAAGCATAAAAGGTAAGACCGAAGCCGCGACGAGATAGGGCACCCGTATGATGTCTCCCGCGTTCCCTTGTTCGAAGAGATTGATCGCAACGATAGCTCCGGCGATGAGCGCTGTGTCCAGAAGGTCGGCACAATAAAGCCTCTCCCCCAGAACGGCCCATGAGAGAATGACCGTCACGGCCACTCCCCAGCCGGCTACGGAGGCAACGACGTGAGGGCTGAGGCTTTTCAAGGCCATGGTGTTCGGCACAATATAGAGATTCGCGATCAAAAATCCCGAAATCCAGATGAAGAGATTATTGAAGTAAACGCGGTCCTTCCGGCCCTTGAAACCGATCCAGGCGATGCCCTTTTTCTCGAGGACGAAACCGACCGAAAGAAGCGTATAGGCCAGCAAAGAAAGCAGGAGACCCGGCCGACTCGACATAAGTCTATTATTTCAGAAAATGGCGGAAAACAGAACCCTTTCAGGAAAGGATTTTCAGCAGTTGGTAATCGTGCCGGAAATCGAAGGCCGGGGGCCGGACCGCGGTCTCCAGCGGAACGGTCGCAAGGCCGCCGTTCTTCATGCAGACACATACGTCCCTCTGTCCGCCGAGCAGGACTTCCACGGCATGATGCCCGAGCCTCGCGGCCAGGATCCGGTCGAAAGCGGTCGGCCGTCCTCCCCGCTGGATATGGCCGAGCACCGCGATCCTCGTCTCAAGGCCGGTGGAGCGCGTAACCGCCGCGGCAATGTCCTCGGCCCTGGCGCGCCCCTCGGCAACGATGATGATCCAGCTCGCTTTGCCCTGGCTGTTCCCGGCAATGATCTCCCGGCAGACCGTGTCCATGTCGAACTCTCTCTCGGGCAGAAGCACCTCCTCGCACCCTCCGGCCAGCGCCACCTGCATGGCCAGGTAGCCACAGAGACGGCCCATGACCTCGACCACAAAGATCCGCTCCAGGCTCGTGGCCGTGTCACGGATTTTGTCCAAGGCTTCCATGGCCACGTTGGCGGACGTGTCCGCGCCGATCGAGGTTTCGACATCGCTCACGTCATTGTCGATCGTGGCCGGGACTCCGACGACGCGGACGCCATACCGAGATGCCAAAACGTGGGCGCCCGCCAATGAGCCGTTGCCGCCGATGACGATCAGCCCCTCCAGGCCGTTCCGGACGATGGTCCGGACCGCCTCCTCCTGCCCATCCGATGTCAAGAACCGCTCCGAGCGGGCCGACTTGAGGATCGTGCCCCCCTGGCTGATGATCCCCGAGACCGAACGCCGGTCCAGGGGGACAAGGTCGCCCCGGATCAGGCCTTCATATCCTTTGACGACGCCCATGACTTCGACGCGGGCGGCCGAGGCCGTTCGGACCGCAGCCCGCAGAGCTGCATTGACGCCCGCGCAGTCCCTGGTAATAACTCCGATCTTTTTCATGCCTGGACTCCCGACTATCTGTTGAACTGGTTCTCTTCCATTTTGAGAAGAGGAGACGGTTCTCCGGGGAGGCTAAGCATCCTGGGATCAATAACCCCAAGCGCCGGCCGAGAACCGTTCCTATTTTAACACAAACTCTCGGGGCGGACGGTCACAATTCCCTGACGATCACCAGGTCCCAGGGCTGGAGCGTGACTTTTCCCGATTTCGCCACCGGTTTTCCTGTCAGGATGTCGACCCCGTTTTCATAAGGATAATTGAACTCCTGCGGCCGGCCGGAAAAATTGTAATAAAAGTGCACGGCTTTCCCCTGATTCGAGGTCCCATGCTTGACCTTGACCGGCCCGGGAAGCCGGCCGTCGGTCAGGGGCACGCCCGCGATTTTTAGAGTCTCGAGCAGGACTTTTTCCTGGAGCGTATCGGAGAGCATCGTGCCCTGGTAGGTCAGCACACCTTTCCCGAAATTGTTCCGGGTGACGGCGGGATATTTTCCGAACTCCGGATGGTCATAAAAGGCGAGCGGTATGGCCGTTTCCGGAACAAGATACTCGGCCCACACCGAAACCTTGTTCTCCGGGCCCGCCTGATAAGGATCGCCTTTGAGCCCGAGCGGTTTCTTGAGGTTCGTGAACTCCTGATAGTGAAAGCCGGCGGCCTGTCCGAGCGGCCCCGGCGCCATGGTCCAGCGCACCGTCGAGTGCTCGTTCGAGAAGCCGCTTTTGAAAGACATGAGAAGATGGCCGCCGTTCTTGACGAAGTCCGCCAGCCGGTTGAGGAGATCGTCGCTCGCGACGTAAAGCGGCGGAACGACGATCAGAGCATAATCGGCAAGATTCGCGGTCTGGGGGAACACGAAGTCCGTCTCCACGTTCAGCCGGTAGAGCGCTCGATAGAGCTGGTTCAAAACGGTCATGTAATTGACGTTCTGGTCGAAGGGCATGAAGCCGAGGCCGTTGCAGGAATCCAGGCTGTAGAGGACGGCCACGCGGTTGTTCTTCTTCAGGTTCACGAGCTCGGGCCCGAATTTCCCGAGCTCATGGGCGATGAGCGTGACTTCCCCATACACCCGGTTCGGCTCGAGGTCGTGGGCCAGCACGCCCTTCCAAAACGTTTCCTGGCCGTAATGCAGGGAATGCCAATGCCAATAAGCAACGAGGTTGGCGCCGCTGCCGATGTGGGCATAGGCGGACAAACGAAGCTGGCCGGGATAGGGCGGGAACTGGTACTCCGAACTCCAGCCGGTCGTTTGGGCCGTGGTCTCTGTCACGAGAAAATTATTGCGCTTGAGCGAGCGGTCAAAATCGCCCGAGAAGGCGATGTCCTCGCCGGTCATCTCATCCTGGAGGCCGAAATATATATTGACGGCCGTGACGTCCAGCACCTTCGCGATCTCATAAGGGTCCACGTCCGCAGGGATCCCGCCGACGAAGTCGTGGGTGACGAACTGGTCGGGCCGCTTGATCCCGTTGATGATCTCCGCCTGCCACCCCAGGAAATCCGCGGCGATCTTCTGCTGGAACCGCTCCCATTCGAGCTTGTAACCCGGATTGAGGATGCCGTCCCGGGGCGGCAGCTCAAAGAAGTTATTGATGCGCTGGCCCCAATAATTCAAGCCCCAGGCGCGGTTCAGGTCCTCGGCCGTTTTGAATTTTGTCATGAGGTAGTCCACGAACCGGCGCTGAACATGCTTGTCGGCCGTCCCCGAGGGATGGGTTTCGTTGTCCACCTGGAAGCCGATGATCGCCGGGTGGTCCTTGAAGCGGGTGACCAGCCTGCGGATAATGCGCTCGGCATAGCGCCGGTAAGTCGGATGGGTCAAGTCGGTCATCTGGCGCAGCCCGTAGGTGTATCGCTCCCTGTTGATCTGTTTAACCTGGATCTCCGGATGTTTCTTATAGAGCCAGGCCGGAATGGAATAGGTCGGCGTGCCCAGGATGACCTTGATGCCGGCCTTGTGAAGCCGGTCGATAACCCGGCCGAGCCATTCGAAGTCGAACTTGCCGTCCCGGGGCTCCAGGACGCCCCAGGTGGACTCCCCGACCCGGACGAAGTTGATGCCGGCCTTCTCCATCAGCTGCACGTCCTGCTCCAGCCGCTCGTAGGGCATGTATTCGAGGTAGTAGGAAGCGCCGTAGAGGATGGTTTTGAGCTGGGACGGCCCGGCTGACAGGGAAACCACAGGGAGGCATAATAAAACCAGAACAAGGCGAATCCTTTGATGTCGATCAAATCTCTTCATGGGCGGTCCTCCTTACTGCAGACAATTGTAATGAAAGTCAGACTGGGGCTCAAGGAAGAAAGGGAGGTATCTCCATTTCCGTGATAAAATCCTTTGAAATATCACCCCTAAGGGTGATTGACTCTTCGGAAAGGCATTGAGGTAAAATGGTTGTAGGAGTGTCCACCTATGATTATGAACACAATCAAAAAAGCGCTTTTCTTCTTCGCCCTTTTTTGTTTATTGATCTTCGTTATTAACCCCCGGGTCGAGGCGGCGGTCAACCTCTCGAATTCTCCAGCCTGGCGGTCCGCGGCTCCGAGGGTCGCGGTTGATTCAGGGGGTGATATTCATGTCGTCTGGGCCGAGTTCACCTCGACCACAAACGGAGATGTTTTTTATTCGCGATTCAGCCAGAGCAGTCATTCTTGGAGCGCCCCCAAAAACATCAGCAATTCGAACCTCGTCCGCGTTGTTCAATCCGATTATTGCTGCGGAATCGCCGTGGACGGGACCAATCGCGTCTACGCGGTCTGGAATGAGGGGAATACCATTCGACTCAGGATTCGCTCCGGCGACACCTGGGATCAACCGTTCGCCGTGGTTTCGGGAGGAATCAGCTGTGATAGTCCCAGAGTTGCCGTCAGCCCGGGAGGGAATGTCTATGTCGCCTGGTGGACGAATGAGTGGAAAGTGTACTCGCGGGCCAGAGTCGACGGGAACTGGGAGCCCAACCCTCAAGTCATCAGCGTTGAGGGCAAAGCGTCCAAGTTTCCCGATATCGCCGTGGGAAACAACATCGTCGGCGCCTGCTGGGTGGAAAAAAACGCCGCGCTCGACATCTATCAGGTCGTTTATTCCCAGCGGAGCAAAAGCTTCGGGGCGGCGTGGAGCTCTGTCGCCTATGTGGCCTCCATGTCATTGTCTCAACAATTCCCCGTTCTTGAGCTTGATTCAGCCGACCTTCCCCAAGTCGTCTGGACGACGGTCATAACCGAAGGAGGGACCCGGGTCGTTCATCATTCAAGCCGGACGGGATCGACATTCTCTTCACCGCAAGCCTTATCCGAAGAAATGCTGCTTCACTATCCCGGTATCGGCAAAACGGGTGACAATCTCTACGTCTGCTGGCAGGTCGGGGGCTATGGGGGCGGGAGTTCAGTCGACTACAACACGCGAGTCGGCGGGGCATGGACGGGACACGCGTCGATTCCCGGCTCAAACGGGTCGACATTTTGTGATGTGGCCGTCAATCAGAACGGAGACACCGTGAGTTTTGTTTGGGACAGCAACGGAGAGATCCTTTATGATGCCAAGACGTTCAAAGCCTCCAATCCCTATATTTCTTTAACCCCCGACAAATTGTATTACACCGCAACCAACGGAGGCGTGGTCACCCGATCACAATATGTCTATATCAACCGTTCGGGTTCGGGAGCCAAGAACTGGACGGCCACGCCGGACCGGGGCTGGATCAGCGTCACCCCGACGTCCGGCACCGGGTCTGGAATCATCGAGGTGAGCGCCAGCCCCGCCGGACTTGGGGCGGGAACTTATACCGGCCTCATCAGTGTTACGGATCCCGATACGACTCAATACACGCCAAAAACCGTTAACGTGACACTCACCGTCTTGGCAAGCAGCGCTTCGAGTTTTCCCTTCGGCTTTTTTGATACACCCACAGAAGGTTCAACCGTCTCGGGGAGCATCGCCGTCACCGGCTGGGCTCTGGATGATATTGAAGTCAAGCGGATTCAAATCAAAAGGGCGCCCGATCCGGCGGACTTGCCTTCAGCCATCGGCAGCGACGGGATGGTTTATATCGGCGACGCCACCTTCATTCCGGGGGCAAGGCCGGATGTGGCCGCCCTCTATCCCACCTATCCCCGGAGTGATTGGGCCGGCTGGGGATACATGATGCTCACCCACGGTCTCCCCCGCAAGGGGAACGGAGCGTTCAGGTTATATGCTATCGCCGAGGATGCCACAGGCCAGAAAGTTGTGCTCGGAACAAAGCAGATCACATCGGATAATGCCCATCGTGTCAAGCCCTTCGGCACGATCGATACGCCGGGTCAGGCGGAAGTTTTATCCGGCACAGCCTATTGGCATTTCGGCTGGGCCCTCACGCCTCCGCCCAACATGATTCCCGCCGACGGGTCAACGATCTGGGTTGTCATCGACAGCGTTAATATTGGGCATCCTGTCTACAATCAATACCGGGCGGATATCGCTGCGAACTCTCCCGAGTGTTTGAACGCCAACGGGGCGATCGGCGCCACCCAGATCGATACGACCAAGTATACAAACGGCGTGCATACGATCGGGTGGCTGGTGACGGACAATGCGGGGAACACGGATGGGATGGGATCGAGGTTCATCGGAATCCAGAATTTGGGAAGCGCCGCCGTGGCTGAGATGGAATCCTTCAATTATATGGAGGATTTGAGCGGCCGGCTGAAAATCAAGGTTTTGGGGGATCAAAAGATCCTGATTGAAGAGCTGGAGAGGATCGAGTTGCCGTTGATCGGCGATGGCGGCAGCCGATTCGTCGGCTGGGGAGCGGATAAATCAAAACGCTTGCCTATCGGCTCAACTCTCGATCCAGAGAAGGGGATCTTCACCTGGTCACCCGCAGCCGGATTCCTGGGCCAGCACATCCTCCACTTTGCCGTCGCCGACGGCACATCCATAAGCCGGCCGGTCAGGATCGAGGTCCAGATCGTTCCCAAAAAGCATGAAAGGGAAGTCGAAAAAGGGAAAGACAAACGCTGACCAAAATTTTTCCGCCAGACGGTTTACCACTGGGCGGCTTAACCCCTCACTCTATCGGCAAGGTAAAATAGAAAGTTGCTCCCGTCCCTTCATCGCCTGCCTTAAGCCCCTCGGCTTGGCTCGGGATAAACTCCGCCGAAGGGCTCTCCACCCACACGCGGCCGCCGTGGTGCTCCACGATCTTCTTGACTATGGCCAGTCCCACCCCTACCCCCTCGGTCTCCGGATGCAGTTTTCGGAAAGGAGTGAAGATTTGATCGTGGTACCGGGGGGCGATGCCGATGCCATTATCGGCTACGTAGAACCGATAGAAACCGGCCTCCTGCCGGCAGCCCACCTCGATGCGCAGCGCTCTTTCCGCGCTCCTGTATTTGATCGCGTTGTCTATCAAATTGGCGAACACCTGGCGGAGACGGCCTCGGTCGGCGCGGACAGTGGGCAGCGGCTCCGGCACGACAAACTCCGCCCCCGCCTCCTTTAGCCGGACCGCCAACTCATCCCGGATCTCCCTCAGCAGCGGCCTCACATTTATCTCCTCGATCGGGCCTACCACCCGCCCGATGCGCGACAGATCCAGCAGGCTCGTGATGAGGGCGTCCATATGGACCACATTGACTTGGATGCGCTCCAGGTAGTGCTTGCCTTCCTTGCCCAACTGGCTGTAAGACTCCTTCAGCAATGCGCCGGAGAAACCGTTCAAGGAGACGAGGGGCGTTTTGAGGTCGTGGGAGATCGTGTAGACGAAGGCATCCATCTCCCTGTTTTTGGCCTCGAGATCGGTCAGCAGCCGCTCCCGCTCCGCCTCCGCCCGCCTCCGCCCGGTGATGTCACGGATGATGCCCTGGTATCCTAAAATACTTCCGTCAATGGCTTGCCGTAAAGTCGAAGTGAGCAGGCAATCCATCTCTGTTCCGTCTTTCTTGCGAAACTTTATCTCATAATCTCTAACAAATCCCTCCCGCTCTATCTTCTGTCGAAACCTGAGCCGATCATCAGGATCAACATATATCTCCTTGACATTCAAATTCATCAACTCTTCCTTGGTATAGCCAAAGAATTCCAACCCAACTTGGTTGATGTCAATAAACTTGCCCTCCGGGGTGGTGATATAGATCGTATCTCTCGACTCCTCGAAAAGGGTTCGATATTTCTCCTCTCGATCCCTTAGGATTTCTTCCGCCCTTTTCCGCTCTTCCGCTTCTATCATCAATTTCTCATTGGCCACAGTCAGTTCTGAAGTTCGCTGTTGAACCGATTCCTCCAGATGATGGCGATAGCTGCTTAGTTCTTCCTCGGCTCGTATGCGCTCCTTAATTTCTGATTGCAATTTGAGTTGTTCGTTTTCCATTCCTTCTTGATATCTTTGTCGAGCGGATTCAACGCTATAAGCCATAAGAACAGTCACACCATAAATGGCTAAGAATTCAGCCTTAATGGCGGCTGCATATGGAAATGTTCCAATGATATGATACGGATCAATGAGGAAAAACAGAGAAAGAACGAAGGTGAGGGTGCCCAATAAAAGCCCGTCTTTCTTGCCAAGGAGAAAGAATACAAATGGAGGAAGGATAAACATCCAAAGGATTCCGGACCCAATTTCTCCGCCAATGATCATCAGAAGAAAAAGCTCACTTCCCAAAAGAATAAAATTAATTCCAAAAATTAGGGACGCCTTTTTTATATCTCGGAGGGAAAGCAGACTAATGATTTGAGTGACTCCTATTAACAGGAGAAAAAGAGCTCGGGCAGAATTCCCCTTATTAAAATGGTGAATACTATAATAAAATATGATTGGG
>Ga0315288_10008336_pt1 | contig 13087 bp, 16 predicted proteins | sample YL17G11_20_MG_FD_203454 | JGI IMG/M metagenome (GOLD analysis project Ga0315288, IMG submission 203454) | Sediment microbial communities from Yellowstone Lake, YNP, Wyoming, USA - YL17G11_20 | ecosystem: Environmental > Aquatic > Freshwater > Lake > Sediment | place: USA: Wyoming | collected...
CGTCGTTGAGTGCGTGGCCATCGGGCTCGGTGTGGCGGCCGTGACGCGTGGCCGACTTGTCCAACGCCTGGTACATCTTGTAGTACAGTGTGCGATACACAGTTTGACAGTGGAGCAGATGCGCTGGTAGCTCACTCTGATACGTCTGCAGACGCTGGTGCAGCGTGGAGGTGGCAAAGAGAAAATTCTCAAGTGAGAGCCGCGCCGTGGAGACGAGGCGGAGCAAACCTGGCGGCGTGAATCCGTGTCGCGTGGTGTCGTCCACGGTGGTCTGCAATTCGCGCCACAGCGCGATGGCGGCCTCGACACGGTCGTGTAACATTGTACGCGGCGTTTTTTAAATAAACGGCCACTTCATGGACGCGCGCCGCCTCGATGCCCGACCCGTAAGTGTGCTGCCGCTGCGTCCATGGATGCTCCCAATCCTTTTCACGGTGCAGCTCTCCGTGTTACTCTACCTCTGCTCACTATCGCTCATTCACCTGGCCACGCCCAGCGCTGCGGATTACAGTCGCGCCACGGATCAATACGTGCAGGATCATCTGGCGCGACTCGCCAAGAAACGAACAAAGACTGGGACGAAGACGAAGACGAAGAAACATTCGCGTCATTATTGAGCGCCAGCGCTGCTGCTGCTGTTACAGTCTAATAAATCCTGATAAATCACAGGCGTCAGTTTTTGCACGAAGCGCTCCAGCACGGGCACAATCTCCAACGCCTGCTCGTCAACGCGCATCACCAGCAGTCGCATCTCCTCCAGTGGTATGCCGTAGCGTCGGTGTAGAATCACTGCCGCTGTGGTCACCTGCAGCGTCGCCTGATTCTGCACCGTGCACGGCATGCGACTCAGCGAGCGCGTCATCAGGCCGTCGGCGTGTGTGAACGCATCGTTGCCGTAGCCCGTCTTGAACTCCAGCAGACACAGATGGCCCTCCTCGTCGAGGCAAATCATGTCCACGCAGGTGCCGATGCCCAGCGTCTCGTCGTAGACGCCAAACTCGGGCAGGAACGGCTGCAGCTTCAGGCGGTCGACTATGGCGTGCAACAACCGACTGCTGTACGCGTGCAGCCGCCGGTGCGTCTTGCGAAAGTGTCTGTTGTCGTAGCGCACAAAGTCGTGCAGTTCACGGTGAACCTGTGTGCCACGAATCACCCCACTGAAGCGTCCCCCGCCGCCGCCCTTGGGGGCGGGCGAAGCCTTGGCTTTGCCCCTAGGGGCACGCTGTTGACGCGCGCTCTTGAGCATCTGGTAGTACGTCGAGTGAGGCCAATAGGCTGCACGCAGACGTGGCAGCAATCCCTGGAGCACACGGTACTTGCCCTGACTGTCCATGTAGTAGTACGCGCCGGACGTGTCGCAGAAGCGCGCGTTACGTTCGTGGCGACAGAGGTGTCTACCCCAGTGGGGGCGCTTCACGAGAGCGAGCGCGCGCTCGGGCTCGATATCCATCGCGCTTGTATCGCTCCGTCTCGCGCGACTGACACAGACAGAAAGAGCGACCGGGACAATTTCCCATGCCGCCTACATTAGTGCACCGATTGACCAGCGGCACACTGCTCTGCCACTTCGTCCAACTCAGCGTCATCTCGCCAGCCACGAAGCCACCCTGTCGCTTTCCCGTGAACCGTACGCCCACCCATATACTGTTCAGCTCGTCAATCAGCCAGCGCAGCTGCGCCTCCTCGCCGTGATACGGATAGGTCATCTGGTGCGCGCCGCGCGCCGCGTACCACTGTGTCAGCGCCAGCAACGAGTTCAGGACGCGATCGCCGCCGGGTATCTCCATTTTTTTAAAAATAGCACGTGCGTTTTTATAAATAAGCCCCAGGTCGCCGAGCGACGGGGAATGGACGCCGCATCGTCGACACTGGGCACGCTCGATCTGCTGGTCGGCCTGGCACTGAAGGTGGTGCTGAGCGCCGCGCTACTGCTGGTCATGGACAATCTGCTGGGACTGATACGGGTGACGCGCGTCTATCGCCAGACGAAGACTGACGCGCTCAGGCTGAACGGAGTTAAATAAATCACAGTTTATACACATCGTCTCAGTCGTCTGTCTGTGATTTATTACATATATGTTCGCGTGTGCGCGCGCGTCAGTAAGGCCCGTAGGAGGTGCGGTCCAGGTAGCGGTAATAGGTCTGTGGACGAAACAGGAGCCAGCCGACAAAGATGATAAAGTAGAGCAGCAGCATGGCACCGAGGACAAACAGCAGTGCCATCTGGTCGGAGAAGGAGGCCGGCGGGATGTAGGGGAAGATGGGTGGCACTGTGATGTTGTCTGGTGCTGGCGGCGGCGGCACCGGCACTGGTGGCAGCAGTGGCGGTCGCGTGATGTTGGTGAAGTTGAGGATGGGCCGTGTCGGCTGGGTCAGATTCCTGATGGGCGGATCGGTGAAGTTGATGATGGGCGTGAGGGTGCCAGCTGGTTGATCGAAGTCGGGCACGACCAGAATCTGCAGGCCGTCGCAGCTCGTGACCAGGGTGTCGGTGACACAGAGCTGGAACGTGTAGAGGCCAAAGAAGGGCGGCACGAAGCAGGCGACCGGATCGGTCAGGTTCACGATGGAGCGCGTCGCCAGAAATGCACTAGGGTCACACAGATACTGCAGCGAGAAGCCGGCAATCTGTGTCCACTGGTAGGTGAGCGGCAGGCTGGGATTCGTTTCCCACGATAGCGAGCCGTTGAGGATGATACAGGGCAGCGGTGGATAGTTGAGTGTGCAGTTGCTGCCGTACAGCTTGAATGGCACCACCTTGTCGTTCTCGCAGACGGCGGTGACCTGATTGGGCAGGATGGTGATGTTGAAGAACGTGAATGTGACTTGTTGGCTGTCACTGACGTAGAGGATGAAAACGTAGGTGCCAACCTGCAGCGTGGTCGTGTTGATCACGTTGACGAATGCCCGTGGGTCGGGAATGACGAACGGCGGTGGCAGTGGATCGTAGGGCGTCTCGTAGAGCTTCCAGTAGACGGAGAGGGGTTGGGGCAGATCGTCCGGGTCGTAGGAGGCGGTGGCGTTCAACACCAGTGTCGTCGCCAGGGTGGTTAGCTCTACGGCGGGGCCCGGGTCCGGTATGGGCGGCGCGTTGCTGAGCAGCATGAGGGCCGACACCTCGGACACAGTGTCGACGACGCCATTGATGCAGTCCATGCTGAAGTCACAGATGCAGGGCACGACGCGAATCAGCGGGTCGATCGAGAACGGATAGCTGGGCTGGAAACTGGTCGTCTCGTTGTTGTAGAAGAGCAGCAGGTATTGGTCGAAGTCGGGGTCGGTGCACACGAATTGGCGTCGCGTGCTGGGCTCCAGGATGTAGGAGCTGGCCATGGCGTTCGACTTTGCCGCGAAATATTCGGCCGTGTTCAGCGTCGACGTGCAGGCCTGGCCAAACACACCGTCTATGCCACTGGGCTCCTGTACACTGGAGACGCGCCACACCATGACCTTAGGACCGCCCGGCGTCACGTTGCCCAGACACGCATAGCTGGGCACGGGGATGATGGGCAGCGTGGGCGCACCACCGACGCGGTCACCCCGGCAGCCCATCCGCTGCGCGATACACACGAACTGATCCTGGGTGACGATGTCGGCCGGTGCACCATCACTGTAGGCGCACTTACTGCGCCGATACACGCTGCGCGCCTGTGTGAAGCTCAGTGGCGGGCCGTGGTTGCGGATGCCGGTCGCGTCGTAGGTGTAGGTCGCGTCGAAGATGGAGACGAGTGATGTGTTCCAGAAGGTGACCACTGGCGTGCCGTTGCAGCTGGCCGTCTGGTTCGGGTAGATGAAGAGGCGACCGGCGACATTCGCACTGCCACCCGGGTCATAGTCAATGAGGGTGGTGCAGTTGGCCGTCTTGAACGTGGGCGTCACGGTACGCGCGCAGCACTGCAGCGAAATCAGACTGGTGCACCACGGAATGTCGATGGACTCGAAGTTGACCCACGTCGTGCTGGCGAGCGAGGTGTTCAGCTGCGACTCGTAATTGCGCGCCGCCTGCTGGAACGCCAACACGGCAGTACTGTAGTTCAGACCGAGCAGGGTGCCACTGGTGAGCTGCAGCGCCGGCTGTATGGGATAGGACGCGTTCAGGCCGATCGCAGTGTAGTAGTTAAAGAGTTGCTGATTACAGTCGGTGGGCACCGGCGCCGCCCTGATTGCCGCTGGTATCAGCAATAGCAGCCACAGAGCGCACAGCGCGTGGGAAAACATGGCGCACGCTCGTTTCTTGTTTTCCGCGGCCTGTCCCGTGTGCGGGGCTTAAATTTAAAAAAGACTCACGTCATGCAATCACTCTACCACGTCCTCTTTGCTGTTGCCGTGCTCTGTGCGCCGGCCCAGGCACAGACGTACTGTCAGCGCGGCCAGGGATTCCTATACGACCCACAGAATCAGTGTTTCACGTCGGCCACCTACAACATCGAGAATTGCTGCTTCACGTGTCCGGTGCAGAACGCCAGCGGCATCTTCCAGTTCTGCGGCTCGCTCTACGAGCTGGGCTTCGCCACCTGTGGCCAGAGCGGCGCGCTCGCCGCGGAGCAGGCTGCTTGTGTGGCCATCGGCGGCAACATCAACGCGGGCAGTTTCGCCTGTAGCTGCAACGCGGGCAGTAATAAGTCACAGTCGACGGGCTACGTGCCGACGGCCACTGCGGCGCCCACGGCGCCTACGGCACCGACGTCCACGGCGGCACCGACTTCGGACGCATCGTCGCTTCACGGTGGACAGAACGTATTGCTCGCACTCGTCGCGCTTTTCACAGTCTCTGCAGCGCTTGCGTGGCTAGGCTGAGGTTGATGTTTGTCAATAAATTGTACAGTGTCTGTTCATCACTCTCCTCGTCCACATCTGCCACCGTCGTTGTCGCAACGACGATGCTCACAGCGAGGCCGCGCAAGCGAGTCATGCAGTTTCCACGCACCAGCCGCCTGAACGAGCGCTACTACGCGCGCGACAACCAGCCCAGCTTCTACCAGTTCGGCCAGGACTACCATTTCTACGACGAAGAGGGTCGTCTCTACCTTGTGGCCGTCCAGAACAACCGCGTCTTCCAGAACGAGCGCCTGCGCATGGGAGTGGACGGGCCCGCGCGCGGGTTACGCCGCTGCCAGGTCGAGCAGTACGGCGCTGTCGTACTCTACGTCAAACTGGCGCGACGGGAGACGGCCTGGTTTGGCGACCGCGCCATCGGGCGCACCCTCTTACTGTACGAGCGACGCAGTCACGAAGCGTTTGTCGTGCGACTACGCACCGCGTTCAAGCACAACACAAAACGGCGCACCGGCACCGTCACCGTCAGTGGTCTCGGTAGCGCGCTCTGTGACACCCTGTTGAACGAATGAATAAATACAGTTTATTGTTGTCGACGCAGCACAATCGCACCCCAGACACTAAAGGCCCAGAAGAATATCATTAACAGCAGACGCCAACACATCACATAGTAGGCGCCCTCCAGCCTGCGTTTCCACTCGTTGTGCATTTGAAACAGATTGTAACCAAACTCTAGACACAGCGAACCCTGGGATACGCTGCCCAACACTGTGATGGCGAAGCCGAGGTCGCGGTCCACATTGGTATCTATGAAAGCGCCCAGGATCACCAGCGAGATACTGAACGCGCTCCAGCCGATAAATATAATCTGCGCGTCATGGTAGAGCCGCAACTCACTCACCATCTGCGCAGGCTTTGTGGCGGCCACAGCGCGTGCCAAGCGAAACGGGCCGTATTTTAAAAAAGCGGCGTGCCAAACCGAATGTCACTCTACGACCACCACCAACACCTCATGTGGCTCCGCGCTGTGATGGCTGAACTGCATCGACTGGAACACCAAAACGCGTGGCTGGACAGTGTGGCCAATCATCCGCGCGTAGACCACAAAAAGATGCGTGACTGTCGCACAAAGATTGCCAACGACGTTGCCAGTCTCTACCTCGCGCCCGAGCCGGGCGCATGCGCACACACAACGTATCAATAAACATTTATTTCCGATTCGTACACCGCAATCAGTGTGTTGACGCCACACTGTAGACAGTAGAGATTACAGATGGGCGGACGCAGGTCGCCGTTCTTGAAGTGCGTGTAGAGGCTGCCAAACAGGTGGTGTGGCCCCTCGCGCCAATAGAAGCGACAGCGGAATCGTTCCACGACGTCGCCCACCGAGAGTGGCAGCGAGGGCAGTCGCGTCGCTTCGATCCGCTTGTTGGCAAACAGGTGGCGCTCGTAGTAACGTCTGAGCTCGGGCGACACAAAGGGCTGGATCATCGTCATCAGGTCGTGCCACTGGCCCATGGCCTCGCAGCGTTCCATCTGGCGTGGACTGTGGTCGTGGGCACAGAGACGGAGTCTGAGTGCCAGACCATGATGTTCCACGTACTTCATGAGCGGCAGTGCCATGTCGATCGCTTCCTCCTCCTCCGCAGCCTCCTCCACCGGCGCTGGTACCGGCGGCGTGATAAGCGCGTGGAACTTGTGGCGCACCTCTTCGAACGCCTCTGTGAGAGCGCGCGATGATTCTTCGGTGCGATTGAAGCTGATGTCGCGCGGCGCCACCTTCTGGAAGGCGCAGGTGCCGGAGAATGGACACCGCACCTGACGATTGACCTCGCAGCAGGGACAGGGCGTAGTGACGTCGCCGCGCCACGTATTGCGCTCTTTTGAGAAAATATCAAACAGCGTATGCTCCAGTCGTTGTAACATGTCCGATTTATTAATACTGACAGTGGTCACGTGTGCCTACGCAGGCCGCGCAGGGTCTGCGCCAGGTTGGCTTCGCGGCGCGTCGTCGCGTTGCGGCTGTGTTTGCCCTTGCGGATGCAGGCGCCTGTGGCGCCCGCCATGTGTTGGCGGTGACAGTAGGCGTCGAAGCGGCCCGGGTGGCGGATCGCGCCCTGGATCCAATTTCGTCGCGGCATTCTCTCTGATTTGCCGCCGCCCCTTGCCCTGCGTGTAGGGTAGCGGCTGCGCAATTTAAAATGGCCTGCGCCAACAATCACGTGGACACCGAGAATAAAGAACACACATGAAACGATTACGTGAGTCTGTTGCGACGAACGCATTCCTGGACGCGTTTGCACAGGAGCCGTCACTGCTGTGTCAGGTGATGCACTCACTGGTGGCCACGCCAAAGTCGGTGGTAGCCTTCTATGACTACCTGTGCGTCGAGGCGCAGCACTTGCCGTGGCTGGTCACGCTGTTGACGAGTCGTGATTTCCAAAACATCTGGTTCCTGTGCTACAAGACGAAACGGGCGTGGGAACTGTTGTTTGCCTGTGAGTATGACTACATCGTACGACACCCCAGTACCGCCGCGCTGGCACATTGTGGTCCACACTCGCTGTCGGTGCAGATGGAACGAGAGATTGGCACAGTCTTTCACGGCATTTCTTACTGGGAATTCATCCGCCTGGCCGCCAAGGGGGCGACGGGTCGCGACCTCTACGGCCCACACACAACGCAGCCGGTGAGGATCGGTGATATGGTGTCGCATTTCAAGTGCGGTGACTTTTGTCTGAAGCCAGCAATGCTGCCGTCACAGTGGCTCGTCTTTCACGTCAAGATGCGCCGCATCGCCGTGCTCCTGATCAAAGAGATTGCAGCGATGACGACGCTGTACTACGTACAGCAGGGCCTGCAACCAGAGTGGGTCACACCGGGTGACAACGGCGACGTCGCCGTCTACCACGCAGGTTCGGACGGCGTCGGTGCGCTGATTGGCTGGTTAAACGCCTATGCCATCTTCCTGTCCGTTGCCGGCTACAACGACCACACAAAAGATGTGAATGACTACGAGCGCATCAAGAAGTTCTTCTGCTCGTCACTGGCCCGTGAAAAAATACAGGAAATTGCCCATGACCATGGTTTGAGTGGACTGCCGTTGGTGCAGCCACAGTGGTGGCGTGACACCCTGGAGCGGTTGGTGAGCCGCGTCGACGCCGAGTTGCCCTTCCCGAATGACACACCGTTCGTCGACCACTTTGGTCCCACCGAATCGGAGCGCTCGCGGTTACAGATTGAGCCGGGTCGCTACGACTTTATGTACGAGCCAACGCCAGAGATGCAACAAGTGTTTCACCATCGTGTCCGCGTCTGTGTCGCCAATGACAAAGCAGGAAGTATATGGTGCTAGAGCAAATTTTATTTTGTCCCCATCAACTATGTATTGGCGCACCGGACACCGGCCGCGACAGCGGGGAGCGGATGGCTACAGTTGCAGTGTCTATCCTGAGCGCGGTGGTCGTATGTGTGGTGTTCTATCTGTGGCCGCCATTGATTATCCTGGCACAGGGCGAGGCTGTCGTGATTGAGCGACTCGGCAAGCGCCACCGTGTGCTCACGAGAAAGGGTCCCCACGTCGTGTGGCCACTGATTGAGCGCCGTCACTACGTCAAGTGGAGCTACCTGGAGGAGGTGGACGTCCACGACGACGAGGAGGTGGGGGACGGCAACGAGGTGAACGACGGCGTGCCGGCCTATCGCAAGGCGCACTTCAAGGACTGTCGCATTCCGACCAGGGAGCAGTGCTACGAGATGCCGATGGCCGAGTACGTGACGAAGGATCAGTCGCGGCTACAGCTGCGTGTCACTGTGCAGTACAAGATTAGCGACGTCGAGAAGGCCGTCTACGAGACTGCCAACCTGTACGAGGAGATGCAGTCGGAGCTGGAGCAGCTACTGGAGACGCTTTTTGGCGGCGTCGAGTCGAGCCAGGTCGAGATCGAGTGGCTGCGACAGCGTCTGCTGGGCCTGTTCAAGCCACACAAAAAGTTTGTCGACTGGGGTCTGGCCATCCGTGGCGTGCGCATCAAGAAGATTGTCTGGCCCGACGACGCGGTGAACGGTGTGCGCGCCGTGCTCGAGAGCAAGAAGGTGGCGCTGGCGACGCGCAGTCGCCGCGAAGTCGAGGTCGAGAACGACATCCTCGTCGAGAGACGTGAACGCGACCTGGAACTGGAACGGCTGGCGCACCAGAGCAAGGTTCAGGATTTGAAACAGGAGCTGGAGCGAAAGCACGCCGCGCACACCAACGCCCTGGACAGAGAGCGCTACAAGGTGGCGGCCGAGAGTGGCCTGCCCTCGGAGTACCACACCGCAGAGCTCTACGCCGCGGCGTGGCGCCGCGTCTCTTCCTCGCCCACCGCTGTGCTCTTCCCGAGCGACCAGTTTCACGCACTGGAACCCCATGTACACAAATAAATTTCCCTTTATTCACTTGCCTCACTTGTTGATGATTCGGTGGTCGCGGCCCGCGGGTGGACGCGGATGTAACACTCTGTGCAAATGTAGCGCTCGACGAGCATTTCGTCCATGTGGTGTGTGCGCCACTCGACACGCAGCGTCTCGTCACAGAGAACAAAGTGGTCCAACGCGGGCGCCGGTGCAATGGCCACATCGGCCATCCGCAGCTGATGCTCCGCGAGAAACTCCGTCAGAATGCGCTCAAAGTCCCTCTCCTCCTCGTACTGGATCGTGACGTACTTGCTGTCGCCACAGAAGTTGCACTGGCGAAAGAACACGGCCGAGTGGTGGTTCGGCGAGACGGCGGCACGAAACGCGTCAAACACGTACAGCGAACGATGGATCGGTCGACGCTGTCGCTGTGGCGAAAAGATGGCGCGCAGCGCGCGATCCAGCGACACAAAGTACTCGTTGGAGGGATCGTCGTAGAGACTGGTGAAGAGACAGCGACGTCTGTGTGTGACGCGCACGACCAGGTAGTTGACGTAGGCCAGATTGCGCTTCACGCGCTGTGGATGCAACCGCATCAACATCTGTATAAAGGCGTTGTTGAACGGTTTGTCCAGTTCCACCTGCGCCAGGATGGCGGCGCAGCGTTGTTTGGCACTCTGTAGGCTGACCAGTTGTTCACGAAGAGCATCCATGCGCATGCGCGCACGCGCAAGAGAAAGAGGGGAGTGCCATCTCGCTGTGTCGACACAGAAACCCCAGTACATACACAAAAGAATGGCGCACTAACTTTTTACTCTCCTGGTCGACTTCTCGCTGAGACTGCGCGAACAAGCGAACCGACGGTTAAATTCATGTATGTAGCGTTGTTGCCGCTGCTGCTGCTGCTGACGCTGCTGCTGCCATCGCCAGTGCAGTCGACCACAGTGGATCGGCGATCGTGTCACTCGGTCCTGTACAACGAGGGTTGCAGCTACAGCGAACTCACAGTCAAACGCGTGGCCTACAGTGCGACGGTGCCACGTCAAATCACAGTCTACCTGCACGCACAGTCCAGTGAGACGCTGCTGCTGCAGGTGCTGGTTCTCTTTGTCGATCTGCGGCCGACACTGCACGGTGCCCTGCTCTTCAACCCGTCGCGCGCCTACAAGTACCTGAAGGTGATGCGCGAATCCGATTTCCAGTACAACAACGAGCTGTGGCTGACGAGTCGTGGCCGCCGTGTCATGCTGCAGTACGAGCTCGACGAGAATGCCACCTACCTGGACCCGCTGGGACCCTACGACGCCGCGCTCCTGCTCGGCGCGCACAGCACACTGTGGCACCAGTACAATACGTTGATTACGGAGCGAACGCAGCTCATCCTGCGCTACGACGACGTCACCACTGTCGACAACACACGCCAGGACTTTGCCGGTGTGTACGCCCTGCAGTGTGGCCAGGACGGTGGTCACGCGTGCCAGGTGACGGGCAGCGGGGCCGCCGGCCTCTGGGTGAACGGGCGATTCTACGCCGGTCATCGTCTGATTGTCGACCCCACCGCGGCGAGTAATCGCCTGCCCGTCGAACTGTACATGCGCTGGCAGTATCACGGCGAGCGCGTACTGAGTGTGGCGGCGACAGAGGATGGTCCCCTGGTGATGCACCTGAACCGTCGCTTCCAGTACGAGGCGCACAGCAACGACTCCGTGCGCGACATTGTCGTTGGGCCGGACGTGTGGCACTTTTTCCAGCGCACCGAGCGGCGCATGGAGACGGCGCAGCTGCTGCTGTACTACACGCGCTACTACAACGCGGTGGACGGCGATGATCAGCCGTTCCGTCAGTTCGGCGTCTGTGTCTTTGTCACGGTGTTGCTGATTGGCCTCTTCCAGTGGTTCACCTCGACCGACTACGACATCCTCTACCTGATGCTGCGGCAGCGACGCGGTGACGACGCGCGCGTCGCGTTCGAGTACAAGCAGGTGATGGCCGAGGTGAACGCAGTCGTGTGTTGCGCACTGCTGTGGCTACTGACGCTGATTTTCACGGATCCACTGAGCGCGCCCAACTTCATCTACAGCCACACCAGTTTCCAGCAGCGCAAACTGCTGCTCTACATCTTCGCGGCGCCGCACTTTCTCGTCGCACTGCTCGTGTTGGCGCTGTCGCGACACACGACTGTGCGCGCCTATCGTCACTACACCAAATGGTGCGAACTGCACCTGGTCTCGTCGCCACAGCACAAAGACTACGCGTACGTCAAACGCTGGGCGGCCAAGCTGAGCGGCAAGTTGGACGTGGACGAGGTGGTGATTCGTGAACTGACGACACACACGCTGCTGGCGCTGGATCTGCTGTTTATTTTCAACTACATGTCACAGGAGAAGCTGATTGCCAGTTACTACTACGTGGCCGTCGCACTCACCCTCTTTTTCTTCTACATCAAGTACCTGTTTGTCGCCTCGCTGCGCCTCTACCAGACGCGGCGCAAATGGCGCGCCCACATCACACTGCTCGTCTACGTCGTGCTGAGCACACTGTGGTTCGCCCTGTACGCCGGCTTCTCCGTGCCGCTGACCTTCCTGGCCTTCTTTGTCGACGTCAACAGCACCTACTCACAGACTACGCTCTCGCTGGCCACCGTGCTCTTCCTCACCATCGTCGCGCTCGGCGCACTCCTGGTCGTCCACTTTGTTGTGCGCGACTACGCCGAGCGGCGTCTGGCACAGCATCGTCGCCGACTAAGCTAGACTAGCTGCGCCTATAACGCAGCGCCAGCTCCTTCAGATACACGGTAAACAGTGGCAGCGTGCCCATGTTGACGGCGGCCAGGTGTTCCTTCAGCCATTGCTCGTACAGGGCGCGATCGTGCCAGAGCCGGCGGCCGGTCGGCGACATAAAGACTGCCATGTAGCCCAGCGTGAAACGACCGCACTCCCATTCGTCGGCCTGGCGGGGCAAATCCTCAATAAACATTTGCGTCCCGCCCTCGGGCAGAGGGACACCCAACTGCGTCATCCGCGTCAGAACCTGGCGCACAAAGTCGTGGTGCATGCTCTGTGACGGCGCGCCCGGCTTCGCTGGCGTCCATATCGAGTCACAGGCGTACCAGGTGTTGTAGTGCCGGTGGTAGACGAGCAGACTCCAGTGTGCGTCGTAGTTCAACGGAAAGAAGACGAGCGGCGTCGTGTCCGTCATGACTTGCTTGAGTCGCTCGACTGTGCGTTCCAGGGTTCCGCCTCGGCCACTGTCCATAATCAACTCCAGCTGTGCCGGGTCAAACATCACCGCCACCTCCCGGTCCACAGACTTGTCGCGCGCCAATGCGACGTACAGCTCGCTCATGTGATCGGCCACACACCAGCCCTCCCTGCCAGTCCGGCTGAGAGTACGCACCAGTTCCTCTGCGAGTGACATCGTCGTTCGGGGCACACATATCATGTGTGTACACAGGCGAATTCAGTGGCGACGAGCAATTTCGGTGCACGATATCAGATCCGGCCTGCGCGCAGGATCAGGTGCTGCCTGCGCACATTCACACGTGTGACTGTCAAAAATCACCCACACATGAGTGACCCAACGTTGGAGCAGAACTTTGCGCAAATGAGCAGGGCCGTGGTGGAACGCCTGGACCGAGCGGAGCTGATTGGACAAATATATGATCGCGCACCAAAAGCGTATCCGGATCTGCGTGGCTATGACACCACGAAGACGCTGCTGACACGCCTGGTCACCGTACGAACCGTGCTACGGACGACACCGAAATCCACGGTGGCTTTCCGTCGCCTTAACATGGAGAGACGACTGGTGCAGTGCAAACTGGCCACCTATGGACCCGACAGCGCCGGTTCGCGACACGCGTTGTCTGTGACGGAGATGTTTTGGAATGACGTGCACGCAGACAATAATCTGCGAC
>Ga0315288_10008338_pt1 | contig 13085 bp, 9 predicted proteins | sample YL17G11_20_MG_FD_203454 | JGI IMG/M metagenome (GOLD analysis project Ga0315288, IMG submission 203454) | Sediment microbial communities from Yellowstone Lake, YNP, Wyoming, USA - YL17G11_20 | ecosystem: Environmental > Aquatic > Freshwater > Lake > Sediment | place: USA: Wyoming | collected...
GGGTTCATGACCGCCGAGACTCCGCAGGCAAGCCCCGTGTGGAATACCTCCTCAAGAGGCCGTGATTGAACTATCCCGATCAAGAGGCCTGCCACCATGGAATCACCCGCCCCGACCGTGTTCTCAGAGACCACTGGGACGGTGCCCCTCCAGGCTCCCTTGCGCGTTACCATCATCGCTCCGCCACCGCCCAGTGACACAGCGACTATCTCTACGCCGTCGTCAAGGAGCCCGCCGCAGTACTCGAGAACTGCATTCTCGTCGTCAAGTTCGAAGCCGGCAAGCCATTTGAGCTCCGCCAAGTTCGGCTTGATCAGATAAGGCCCGGCCTCGATCCCGTATCTGAAAGGTTCACCGTCACTGTCAAGAACCGTCCTTATGCCTCTGAGCTTGGCCTCTTTTATCAGATGAAAGTAAATGTCCTCCTTTACCCCGGGAGGAAGAGACCCCGAAAGCACCAGGACCTCGGGGCTTCCCGCCACGTCAAAGATAAAGCTGCTGATTTTCTCGGTCTCAGTCTCCTCCACCGGCGGGCCTGCAGCCCTTATCACCAGTTCCCTCCCGTCTTTCTGTCCGTAGACAACGACATTCGTGCGCGTCTCGCTACCGATCTTGACGACTTGAAGGATCAGGCCCTCTTTCTGAAGAAGGTCGAGAAACTCCTCACCCGCATACCCGCCGACGATAGTGGTTGCGACGGAATCCATCCCCATTGAGCGCAGCGCCCGCGAGACGTTTATGCCCTTGCCGCCCGGGCTCTTCAAGACCTCCATGGCGGTAACCGGCTCGCCGAACGAGATCTCCTCCAGCACATAGGTTATGTCGAGGGTCGGGTTCAGGGTGACCGTGTATATCATCAATCCTCCATCACCAGATGAACCCCTGCCTTGAATAAGGACGATATTTTCATCATGTGAATAATAACACTGTAAGTGCCGGAGGGTGGGCCGCAGGGTGATCGAGTCGAAGCGCGGGCGTCACTGACCGTATTTTACCCTTGCCTATTATCCGGCTGCCCGCTTTAATGGTTCAAGACACTATAACGAGGTTGCTTTGCAGGAATCTGCCGGTAAAGAGAGAAAGATCATAGCCTGCGCGACGGTAGCGGAGGAACTTCGCCAGCTCGGCGTGTCCGAGGATAACTTAACTACGCTCGAATTCGGGCTCCATGCCGAGCCTGACAAGCTGAGGGAGCGGTTGCAGGCACAGATCGCCGCAATCGAAGGGGATGCAGACATCCTCCTCGGTTACGGCCTCTGCTCGTACGCGGTCGTAGGTCTCGTCTCGCAGTCACACCGGCTAGTAATCCCCCGGGTGGATGACTGCATTGCCCTCTTCCTGGGCTCGAAACAGGAACACCTGAGGAGGCTCGCTGAGGAGCCCGGCACCTACTACCTGACCAAAGGTTGGGTTGAGGCGGCCTACACCACTTACGAGGAATTCCTGAGGCTCAAAGAGCGATACGGAGAGAAGAAGGCCGTTCTAGTCGCGAAACGAATGCTCGCCAACTACAAAAGGGTTGCGCTCATCAACACGGGAAATTACTTGATAGAACAGCACAGAGATTTCGCGCGCGGTATGGCAGAAGCCTTCGACCTCAGGTTCGAGGAGATTCCCGGGTCCAACCGTCTGCTCCTGAAGATGCTTCAGGCCGAGTGGGACGGCGAATTCCTCGTCATCGACCCCGGGGTCGAGGTGACGCTTTCTGATTTCCTGGCTGTTTGAGGCAATCCCTCGTATCATTCTGCATGCGGCCGCGAGACCGCATCGTCCATAAGACCCTTGAAGATTAATAGAACCGCAGCCACCGCCAGGCAGACCGCTCCTCCTATCAGCAGCGAAAACGGTGTAGAGCGTAGGTCTGCGAGGTAACCCATGAACTGTCCTCCCAGCGCAAGTCCACCCATGAAGCTCAGGATATAGAAGCTCATGATTCGCCCACGCTTGTCACGCGTGAACCGCGATTGCAGCATGGTGTTGATGGACGAGCCCAGCATGAGGTAATTCGCACCCAGACCCACGGACAGCACAAGTGATAACCAGTAGGTCCGAGAAAGGGCCAAGGCGACCAGGAAAACGCCCAATCCGGTAATCGATATCTTTATTATGTCCCGCTCCTTCAGGCGGCGGTTGAGAATAGTAACCAGGGGTGCGGCGATGACCGCACCCAGGCCCGACAGGCCGAGCAGGAAAAAGTACGCGTTCAAACCCCGATGCAAGACATCCGTTGCGACAGAGGGCATCAGCACGATGTAAGGAAGACCAAAGAAAGAAGCTATGGCTATCACTACGAGAACTGTGATAGCCCATCTGTTGCGCCGCACAAGCCGGAATCCCTCCATTATGTGGGTCAACCCGCCCTCAGAGGGCTTTTGAGGCTTTGGTGTCTTTGTCTTCATCATCAGGACTGCGATTATGACCGTAAGGAAACTCGCGGCATTGACGTAGAAAGCCGTGGCAACGCTCCATATTCTCACGATAAGCCCTCCCAGGGCGGGGCCGATAAAGCGCGCGAGGTTCCACTGCGCCGAGTTCAAGGCGATAGCGTTCATGAGGTCATCGTTCGGAACGAGGTCAGGGATGATCGACTGCCAGGTCGGAAAGTTGAAGGCGAGCGCTATTCCCATTTCAACGGAGACCAGTATGATCACAGCGTAGGAAGCGACCCCTAGGCTGGTACAGATCCCCAGGGTTAGCGCTCCCAACAACATCGCCGACTGGGTGACGACGATCATCCATTTTCGGTTGAGTCGATCGGCGAGCGAGCCACCGAAGAGCACTAAAACAAAAACCGGTAGATAGTTGGCCAGGTTGACGGTCCCTACCAGGGCGTTTGATTTGGTGAGCTGCTTCACTAACCAGAGGAGCGCTGCCGTCTGGATCCAGGTACCTGTGTTCGAGATGAAAGCTCCAGACCAGAGAATGCTGAAGTCCCTGTTTCGGAGTGCGGAAAGCGCACCCCCACGGAACAGGGTCCGACCCGCAACTTCGGCGGTCGGACAGAGAGTGTCTGATTCTATTTCCTCTACGCTGAACGTGTCTTTTTCGCCCATGCGGTTCTCTGGTGACTGCCGGCTACATTTTTCAGCAGCCCGGCAAGTAATGGAATCACGAGTCGAGCCCGTCGCGAGCCTTCTTTACGTTTACAAACCTTCAAGCGGGTGTCTACAGCTTGCCCTCGACCCAGGTGAGCATCGCGTCCAGGCGGTCGACCACCTCGAGCGCTTCTTCCTTCTGGATGATAAGCGGCGGAAGTATCTGGTTCACCGAGGTGTCGTTGTTCGCGTAAACGGTGAAGATGCCGTTGTCAAGACCCGCCACGGTCATAAGCGGCCCGCACATCTCGTTCATCAGCTTGAGACCCATCATCATCCCGCGCTGGCGGGCCTCGACGAGAATATCGGGATGCTTTTTCTTCAGCGTCGCGAAACCCCTGGCGAAGACGTCGGCCATCTCGCGGACATGCTCCAGGAACCCAGGCTTTTCCAGGACGTCCAGAACTTTCAAGGCGGCATAGCAGCCGAGCTCCGGGCCTCCGAAAGTCGAGATGTGGATGAACGGGTTCTCGTCGAGGAAAGCATTCAGCTCGTCCCTGTAGAGGGCCGCAGTTATCGGATAGATGCCGCCTGACAGCCCCTTAGCGGTGACGATGACATCCGGAACCACCCCGTAGGTGTCTATACCCCAGTAGGCGCCGCAGCGCCCGAGGCCGGTCTGCACCTCGTCCATAATCATAACCACACCGCGCTCGTCGCATATGCTCCTGACGCCGGCATAGTAATCCTCCGGGGGGATGACTATCCCGAGGGTCGCCGGAATCGTCTCGAGGAGCACGGCTGCGGTTTTCTCGTCCACCGCCTTGTCGAGTGCTTCGATGTCGCCGAAAGGTATCTGTGTGTAACCGGGCACGAGGGGCTCGAACGGCTTGCTGTACTGTTCGTGTCCTGCCGGCAGGGCGAACCCGGTGTGGCCGTGGTAAGCGCCAATCGCCGAGACGATGCCGGACCTCTTCGTATGTCCGCGCGCCAGCTTGATAGCGGCGTCGATGACCTCGCCGCCGCTTACACCGAATACCATCCTGTTTATGTCTCCCGGAGAGATCCCGGCCAGCCGCTCGGCAAGGCGGGCGCGATGTTCGCTGACAGTATGATGGGTCCCGATGTCGAGCTCCTCCATCGCCTCCTTTACCGCGGCGATAACTTGAGGGTTCCGGTGGCCGAGGTTGAAAACCCCACCGTTCGAGTTGCAGTTGATCAGCTTCCTTTTCTCGTCGACGTCGTACATGTATATGCCTTCGCGCTTCCCCAGGATGAAATCGACTCCGGCGGCGGCATAGAACTTCACCTTGCCGCTCGAAACGTGGCGCCCGAACTTCTCGGTGATCTGCTCTCTTGGCTCGGCTCCGACCCAGGTCATACTTACCTCCCCCTCTCGGGTTTCATCACTAATAGCGCTTTATCTTTCCGGGAAGGATGTACGGATATTCTTTTCGCAAAATCTTCGTGCGCAGGAACCTGTCAAACTTTCGCATGGAGAGGTACAGCGTCCAGATGAGCGCGTCTTCCCGGTAGTACGATTTCACATCTTTTATCGTTATGGGCGCGATCCCCAGCTCTTCTGCCTCACCGGTGAAAAAGTCGTTTGCCATATCGACCAGTTCCGGGATCATCTCGGGAAGCTGCTCCTTGTAGAAATTTCCGACGAGGTCGATCGCAACCAGGCGGAAATCGTAATAACGCGTCATAACATCCTCCAGAAAAAGCCAGCGTACGAGCCAGACCATAAAGGAGGGAGCGCTCCGCAGAAACAGCTCCGGATCGAGCTGCTCTACACCGTCAACCCTGAAGAGTGGGGTACTGGTATCGAAATAAACGAGTTCGATCTCGTCGGGCAGGCGCGGGTTATCGGGGACGAAACCCTTTATCGACCAGTTGGAGATCTGCCCGTCGATGCCTATCTCGTACTTGTCCTGCTCCTTGTTGAACAACCAGACCTTCTTGAGCTCCCTGAATATCTGGCGCGCAAGACGCATCGTCTCCTCGGGTGGGAGCAGGTGCATCGCCTTGTTGCCGACCGACTCGGCGACGAGCTTCTTCTGAGCCAGGAACATCACCAGCCTGCCGGTGTCGGAGGTCAGGCTCGTGTAATCGTACGGAGGCAGCTCGAGCTCTACCTCTTCGTTGAGCAGGCGAATATATTCTCTGAAAATCTTCTCGTACTCGACAAGCTCTTCGTTGTTCTCGAAGATGGGCATTCGCTTGTATGCGATGTCCTTCTGCTCATCGGTCCCTATCTCGAAGACGGTGCTGATCTCTCCGTAGCCCAGCACCCTCGCGGGTATCTCACTCTCCTCCGGACGCCTCGGGTCGAGGTGCCGCTCGAACTCCTCTAACAGTGCCAGGTCGATATTCAAGACCATCTCCTGCTACCCCCTGTCAGAAAGAAGGATTCGTTACATAGAGGCATGTGATCCCACTCTGCTCGTTTCTTTCAGCACTCGAATGCTCCCCGTTCAGCACCCTGACAAGGAGACTTTTTATATCATCCGCCACATCGGCGAGGCTCTTCCCCTCAAGAACCACACCGGCATCTATGTCAATGTCGTCCTCCATTGAACGGTACAGGCGTGAGGTGCTGGCTATCTTTATCACCGGAACGATCGGAAAACCTATCGGGTTCCCCTGCCCCGTCGTAAAAAGTATTACCTGGGCGCCCGAGGCGGCCAGCCCCGCCATTGATTCCGTGTCGTACCCGGGCGCGTCCATCAGGACAAGCCCTTTCTCGCTCGGGACGCCGGCATAGTCGATGACCTGCTTTATGGCGGACGAGCCGCCTTTGGCGATACAGCCAAGGGATTTCTCCTGTATAGAACTCATCCCCCCGTCCATGTTGCCGGGTGCGATCACCAGGGACGCGTACTGCCCAAGGATGTCGCGGGTCCTCTGCTCAGCGGCGTAAATCATGGACTTGATCTCTGCCGCGACCTCGGGTGAACATGCGCGCCGCTCCAGAATGTGGCTGGTCCCTATCATCTCGGTGTTCTCAGTCAGGATGACGGTCCCGCCTTCCTCGACCAGCCAGTCGGCGACCACCCCGACGCTCGGGTTGGCCGTTACGCCGGAGAACGCGTCAGAGCCCCCGCATTCGAGGCCCATGATGAGCCGGTCCATCCCCACCTCTGTACGCTTCTCCTTGCCCACCGACGCGATAAGTCCGTTAAGAAGTTCAAGCCCTTTAGCCGCGGTCTTCAAAGATCCACCTTCAGCCTGGACCTCGAGGTACTCCACGGGCTTTCCCGATTCGGCAATCGCGGATGAAAGGTGCTCTGCCTTTATGACCTCGCACCCCAATCCCACTACCAGTACCGCTCCCACGTTTGGATGCTTTCCCAGGTTCGTAAGGGTCCTGACGTGGAGCTCCAGATCGCGGCCGGCCCTTCCGCAGCCATGTCCGTGAAAAAGAGGCACCCCAAGCGGTGCCTCCTTCGCGATCAGTCCCGCCACCCCGTTGACACAGGAAACCGTAGGAATGATCGCCACATGGTTCCGCACTCCGACAGATCCGTTTGCCCGCTCGTATCCTGTGAAAGTATCCATCACGTCCCTTCGGTGGGCTTCAGGTTGTGGGTATGAACGAGCTCGCCCACCTCTATGTCGTCCGCCGCGCAGCCGATCCCCTCCCCGTATTTCACAACGGTATCACCTGCGCTCAAAGCGACGAGCGCCACCTTGTGGCTGTAAGGGATATGACTGACCGCGTCGAATCTTCTGCCATCGGGAAGCGATATCTCGGACCCGGCCGGGATGTCCTCGAGGGCGACCGCGACGTTGTCCTTTTCGTCGATTACGAGAACTTTCGGCTCCATGTAGACGCCTTCGGGAATCAGTCGTTCATCCTGTACCGGCCCTTGAGCGCATAGACATGGTCATTCAATACGCGCTCATATCTTGCGGTATCGGCTACCGGCTTTCTTATCATCTTCAGGCAAAGCTCCATCTGCTCTTTCGTGCTGCTCGTCTTTGAGTAGAGCTGCAGCGCGAACTTCGAGAAGTCCCTGACCATGAAGTCGAAGATCTGGTCGACGATGTCGTCCTCGACTCCGTATATCCCGGCGTTCTCGATGATGAGCTGACCGTAAGCTACCAGCGTGAATAGCTCGCCCAGTATGAGCAGAAAGTCGACGTCCTTCGCCTGAGTTTCACTCGGCTGCGCTTTGACGAGGAACTCCTTGAAGACCTCGATCTGCTCTTTGAAAACACCCACGTTCGGAAGGTCGATTCTGCCGTATGCCAGGTTGTAATCGTGGAACTGTATCTTTCCAAGCCCTTTCGTCGGCCCCTGGTCGAAGAGGAAGTCGTCGTTCTTAGGCTCGATCATCTTTGGGATGTCTGTGAACCGGCCGGGGTTGAAGAAGAAGTTCGGCATGAACTTGATGATGAGGGCCATGTTGACGTGAACGGTGCCCTCGAGCTTCGGAAGCGCCCGGATGTCCCTTGCCGCCATCTCGAAGTAGGTATCCTTCTCGAAACCTTTCGCGGCGATTACGTCCCAGAGCAGGTTCATGACTTCCTCTCCCTGCGTCGTCACCTTCATCTTGACCATGGGGTTATAAAGAAGGTATCGCCTGTCCTCCGGCGATGCCACCCGCATGTAATCGGCCCCCCGCAGGGCAAAGAGCTTCATCGCCATGAGGCGCGCATAAGCGTCCGTGAATAACTGCTTGATGTGGGTGAAGTCCGTAACGTAGTGGTCGAAGAGCCTCCGGTTGGAAGCGTGCTCGATGGCCTCGTAGAAGGCGTGGGTGCACATGCCTATCGACGCCCAGCCAAGGTTGAACTTCCCGACGTTGACCGTGTTCAAAGCCGCGTCCCACGCGTCCCTCCCCTTCGAGAGGATATCGCCCTCGGTGATCGGATAGTCGTGCAGCGCATACTCGGCGACGAAGTTCTGACTGTTGACCACATTCTTCACGCACTCGTACCTGCCGTGCTTCGAACCCACCACGAAGAACACGTAGTCGCCCGTGTCTGTCATCTTGCCGAAGGTCGAGACGAGGGCGGCCTCGTTTGCGTTGCCTATATAGTACTTTCGGCCGTTCGCCAGGTAGGTGCCGTCTGTCTGGGGGGAAAGCGCCATCTCGCTCGAGTAAAGGTCTGCGCCGTGCTCCTTTTCCGACAGGCCGAATGCGAATATGGCCCCTTCGGCGAGCAACCTGGCCGTATTCCTCTTGACCTCCTCGTTGTCGCTCATCCAGATCGGCCCCAGGCCCAGTATCGACACCTGCCATGTGTACCAGTACGCGAGACCGTAGAAGGCGAGGATCTCGTTGAACTCGCAGTTCCTCCACGTATCCCACCTGCAGTCCCCGGTCCCGTACGAGGCGGGAGTTAGCAGGCTCGCGAATATGCCCTCTTTCTTCTCGAACTCCAGGAAGTCCGAGTACCACACCCTTTCCTGGTCGTCCTTCTTTATCTTTCCCCTGCCCTTGTTCTCGAAGAACTCTATGGTCTTGAGCATGATCTTCCTGGACTTCTCATCGGGATACTCGCGCTCGTGTTTCTTCGGGTTTAAGAGAATCATGTTCCCATTCCTTTCGTGACTACGTGGAGGTTCCGGGTTCTCCCCGTTCGGCCTTCTCCATCTCCATGTCGCGAAGCTCGCGCCTCAAGATCTTCCCGACGGCGGTCTTCGGCAGATCGTCCATGAACTCCACGAACTGCGGGATCTTGTAAGGCGCCAGCCGCTCCTTCAGATAGCTGATTACCTCCTCTTCGGTAAGGGTTTCCCCTTCCTTCACCACGATGAAGGCCTTCAGGGTCTCGCCGCGGTACCGGTCGGGGACCCCGACCACACAGGCCTCCAGCACCTTGGGATGGTCGAACAGAGCGTTATCGATCTCGACGGGGTAGATGTTGTAGCCGCTCGCTATTACCATGTCTTTCTTGCGGTCCACGACGCTCAGGTATCCGTCCTCGTCGAAGAATCCTATATCCCCCGTGTATATCCATCCGTCTTTGAGGGTCTCCTTCGTCTCCTCGGGCTTCTTGTAATAACCCATCATGATCTGGGGGCCCGTTATTATTATTTCCCCTACCTCACCGGTCGCGAGCTCTCTCTGGCCGGTCTCGGTATCCACTATCTTGATATCAGTATCAGCCACGGGTACCCCCACTGTCCCGGGCTTTATCGTGCCCCCCCAGGGGGTGACCGTCGCCACGGGGGTCGTCTCGGTCAGGCCGTAAACCTCACCGATGTTCGCACCGGTAAGCTCCCTCAAGTCTCTGATAGTGTCGGCGGCGAGGGGTGCCGCACCCGAGAAGAATCCCTTGATGAACGAGAGGTCCATCTTCCTGAACTCTTCAGTCGCGAGAAGCCCCACGAAGATGGTAGGTACCCCCGGAAGAAATCCCGGCCTGTTCTTCTTGAGGATCTCGATGATACCCTCGGGTTCGGGCCGGGGGATCATCAGGTGCTCCCAGCCCGCCCACGTCATGAAGTTCTGGCAAGCCGTAAAGCCTGCCGAATGGAATATGGGGAAGGTCCCGACGATCGCCTCCTCGCCGTCTTCGTACTGCGGGAACCAGCCCCTGAACTGCTGGACGTTGCAGCTTATGTTCTTATGGCTCAGCATGACGCCTTTGCTTTTCCCGGTCGTCCCGCCCGTGTAGATGATGGTAGACAACTCATCCCACTTGCTCTTATCCTCCATGGGATCGGCCGAGTATTTCTTTATCAAATCCTCGAATAGGAGTACTTTGTCAGTCGTTTCGATCTTCTTGTACATAGCTTTTTTTACAAGCGGGAACAGCTGCTTCTTGGGGAACGGGAGATACGAATGGATATGGCACCCGATGACCTTCTCGACCTTTGTCTGTGACATGATCTTCTGGATCCTCGGGACCAGGAGCGTCAGGGTTATCGCAACCTTTGAATCCGAGTCGTCCAGCTGGTAAGCAAGCTCCCCTTCTGTGTAAAGGGGATTATTGAGCACGACCACGGCACCCAATCTGTATATAGCCATGTTCGCTATGATTATCTGGGGCAAGTTCGGAAGGATCATGGCGACCTTGTCTCCTACCTTCACGCCGAGGTCGGATAGAGCCCTGGCGAAGCGGTTCACGAGGCCATCCAGCTCTCTGTACGTGATCTTGCCGCCCATGTAGTTGAGGGCCACCTTGTCAGGAAACCGCTTGGCCGACCTGGCCAGGCCGCCGCATACCGTCAGTGTCTCGTAGTCGAGGGTCCTCTTCACGCCTGGAGCGTACGACTTGTGCCAGAGCTTCTCTTCCATTTCCCACTCCTTGGTTTAATAAAAATCAGGCATGTTGGCGGCCGGGGAGTTACGGGACCTGCTTCAACAGATCCTTGATGTAGCGCTTTTTCGACTCGTCAAGCTGCATGTACTTGACGAACGCGGCCGCAACCATAGCCAGGCACAACAATCGTCTGACTTTCTTTGACATCTTTACCGCCTCCATACTTCAGATGATATCTCATCCCGCACCCCGGGACCTCAAATGAGTATGCGCAGGTCCTCGAGCGGATAGCTCATGCACGGGTGTATGTAACCGGAACGCACATCAACCCAGCGAAGCCTGACCCGCTCCGGGGCGAACACCTTCCCCTCGATGAGACGCGTGCGGCAGGCGGTGCACTCGCCGGCCCGGCATATCGCAGGAACCGCCAGCCCCTCTCGCTCCAGGGAGTTCATGAGCGGCTCTCCCACCTTCGCCTTGATTCTTCTCCCGCTTCGCTCCTCGACGACTTCGATTTCACTTTCGGGTTCGGCTCCCGGCCAGCCAGTCTCCTCGGTAACATCAGCCGGAGGTCCGTAGACTTCCTTCCTTATGCGCCTTCGCGAAACGCCGAGCTTCTCGAGCGAGCCCTCGCAGAGCGGGTACATGGGTTCGGGACCACAGATGTAGAAGGTCTTTCCCTCAACAGGACCGACCAGCGATGAGATCATCTCCGCGTCCAGAAGCCCGCATGGGCCGGCCCAATCTTCCGCCGGCTCACTTATCACGAAGTCAGCCTTGAAGCTCGGATGGCTGCATGCAAGGTCCTGCAGTTCTTCTTCAAAGATGATGTCGGAAGTGTCGCGGCTCCCGTAGATGAGCTGGACCTTGAAAGGCGGTTTCTTTTGAGCCTCCCTGATAATGGACGCGAAGGGAGTTATCCCGCTGCCCCCGGCAAGGAAGACGAGGTCCCCGGTATCCATCAGGGGCTCATAATAGAAACTGCCGGATGGACCGGTGGACTCGAGGATATCACCGACCTTCACGCGGTCAAGCAGATAACCGGAGACAAATCCATCCGGCATCCGGCGCACCGTAAGGTCCCAGTACGGCTTTCCGGGAGCAGAGGAGATGCTGTACGGGCGGGAGGTTGAAACCCCGTCTATATCTACGAACAGGTTCACGTACTGCCCGGCCCTGAAATAGGGAAGCTCGTCATCAGGAGATTCGAAACGCAGGGTCTTCGTGCTATCTGTCTCTTCGATTATCTCGGTTACTCTCAACGATACGCGCTTGGGATGAAGCCTGCGAAGCGCCTCCTTCATAGGCAGTACGGCGTCCTCTCCGAGTTCGACGGCATCCGGTGCCTGTTTTTCCAGCCGCTTCTGGACCTTCGCCATCTGAGCGGCGTCCCTGCCCCCCTTCTCCGTGTCCTCCAGAACCTCGCGAGCCGCCTGGTAACCCGAGACCATGCTCGGTTCGTAGCCACCCCCTATGAACGCGTAGGCGCCCGCGAAGTAGAGCCCCGGGATGGGGCCACGGTTCGGTATCCGATCCATCCCGGTGCCCTTGAAGGTCTCGTCGAAACCGATGATGCTTCCCCCCAGGTTACCCGTATATCGCATGTTCGTGAGCGGGGTTGCGACCTCTATGACCTCTATGTGCTCCCTCAAGCCCGGTGCCACCCGCTCGGCAAGTTTCATGACATTGTCTGCCACCTTGTTCTTCACTTCTATGTACTCAGTCGGAGACAGCTTGAGCCATGGCTCCGAGTAAGAGATGAGCGTCAGGACGACAGAAGCCGTCCCGGGCGGCGAGAAGTCCGGGTCCACCGCGTTGTAAGCGGTCACCGCCGCTTCGGCCGGCTCGACATTTAAGGCGGTCCTCATCATCTCGTAATGCTCGTCCAGGTCGTAGATCGTGTTCACGAATGTCTCGTGGTTCCGAAGTCCGAGGTCGGTGCAGGGACAGTCGAGCCCCAGGTACACGTTAAAGGTAGAGGCGCCGCCCGATGCCGCCCCAAGGCGCTTCAAGTACCATGACGGTATCTCTTCCCTTCCAATGAGGTCGATACATGTGGTAAAGGGGTTTGCGTTGGATACAACATAAGGGCAGGCGATCTCGGTGCCGTCCTCTGTGACGACCCCGCTCACCTCTCCGCCCTTGACAAGGATACGAGTCGCGCCGTTATTGAACCAGGCCTCCCCCCCGTTTTCCTCTATAGTATCGACGAAGGCCTGGGATAGCGCCTGCGACCTGCCCTTTATGTGATACGGACCGAACCTCAAATAGCTCGCCACGCCCATGGCATAGATGGTGAAAGCGAGCTTCGATGGAGGCTGGCAGAAGTAACCCCATATCTGGCCTAACACGGCGCGCGCCTTCTCGTCCGTCACCAGAGGATTCAAAACGTCTTTCAGGCTTTTGCCGAAGTTCTCCATTAGTGTGGGATACTGAGAGGGGTCCTTCATCGCAGATTTCATGCCAACGCGGTTCGCACTCAATGCCTCGCGTGTGAAGTCAAAGACGATCTGCGAGAAGCGCTTGATACCATCGGCGTCGGCCGGGAACCAGTCGCAGAGTGTATCCTCGAAGTTCTCGCGGCCGACAGGCACCGTTATCTCGAAGTCGGGGAAAACGCTTCTATAGAACTCGGGTATCGGTATGAACTCCACCCTGTTGGTCACGCCGGCCGCGTGCAGAAGCTTGAACAGCGGTCCCCTGTTGTGAATATCACCCATGCCGGAAAGCTCGTGCAGGGACACCTCGAACTCGAACCGCCCACGCACGAAAGAAGAGGCGTATCCGCCGGGGACGTTGTGCCGCTCCAGCAGTAAGACCTTCTTGCCC
>Ga0315288_10008339_pt1 | contig 13085 bp, 10 predicted proteins | sample YL17G11_20_MG_FD_203454 | JGI IMG/M metagenome (GOLD analysis project Ga0315288, IMG submission 203454) | Sediment microbial communities from Yellowstone Lake, YNP, Wyoming, USA - YL17G11_20 | ecosystem: Environmental > Aquatic > Freshwater > Lake > Sediment | place: USA: Wyoming | collected...
CCCCTCGTCGGACAGCGCGTAAACCCTTGCGGTTACTGGCGAAAACGAACGAACCCCGCGACCTCTCGGCAGCGGGGTTCTCCGTTAACTGGTCGGTGCGTCAGTTCCGCAACCGAAACTCAAGCTCGGCAGGCAGGACTCGAACCTGCAACCAGCCGGTTAACAGCCGGCTGCTCTACCATTGAGCTACTGCCGAAACGGGCTGCTCAAATGCGCATGCGCATCGAGCCGCTTCCACAAGTCGATACGCAACTCTAGTATATACCATGCGAGTGTCAAGTCCGTCCACATTGGCCTGGCCATCGCTGCCGGACCAAACGATATCCCCCGCAAGGACCACACCTAAGGACCAGATCGGTTCGGGCCTCGCTGAATCGGAATACGGGCCGGCCTTGCGGCGGCAGCCCCTGCTTTAACAGACAGTCCGGCTCATCTCGGCCTGTACAGGGCTTTCACCTCGTAGACGCACAACACGCCTGGCACACAATACGTGTGCCGCAGCTCATCAGGCTGCGGCACACGCGTTTCCGAGGTGACGGAACTGATCGCGGGGGGTCAGGTCGTGTGGCGATTCTTCACGAGATCCTCGACAACGGCGGGATCGGCAAGGGTGCTGGTGTCGCCGATGCTGCCAAGTTCATTCTCCGCGATCTTGCGCAGAATTCGGCGCATGATCTTACCGGACCGGGTTTTGGGCAACCCCGGCGCCCACTGGATGACGTCGGGCGTCGCGGTGGGGCTGATCACCTTGCGCACGTGGCCGGCGAGTTCCTTCTTGAGCACGTCGGATGCCTGGAAGCCGCTCTTGAGGGTGACGTAGGCGTAAATGCCCTGGCCCTTGAGGTCGTGTGGGAAGCCTACCACAGCGGCCTCGGCGACGGCGGGGTGGGAGACAAGCGCGCTTTCCACTTCCGCGGTGCCGAGGCGGTGTCCGGAAACGTTGATGACGTCATCGACGCGGCCCTGGAGCCAGTAGTCGCCGTCGAGATCCTTACGGCAGCCGTCGCCGGTGAAGTAGACGTCCGGGTACGTGCGGAAGTAGGTGTCGGTGAACCGTTCGTGGTCGCCCCAGGTGGTGCGGGCGATGCCTGGCCAGGCGGCGCGGATGCAGAGCTTGCCGCTCTCCCCCGGGGCGCATTCTGAGCCGTCGTCGCGGAGAATGACGGGTTCCACGCCAAAGAAGGGCCTGGAGGCACTGCCGGGCTTGAGAGCATGCGCGCCCGGAAGCGGGGTGATGAGGATGCCGCCGGTTTCAGTCTGCCACCACGTATCGACCACGGGGCAGCGCTCTTTGCCGATGTGCTTCCAGTACCAGAGCCAGACCTCGGGGTTGATCGGCTCGCCGACCGACCCGAGGAGCCTCAGGCTGGCGAGGCTGCGTTTGGTGATGTGGCTTTCGCCCTCACGCATCAGTGCGCGGATGGCGGTGGGGGCGGTGTAGAACTGGGTGACCTTGTACTTGTCGATGACATCCCAGAAGCGGCCGGCGTCGGGGTAGTTCGGGACGCCTTCGAACATGATGGAGATGGCGCCCGTGCAGAGCGGACCGTAGACGATGTAGGTGTGCCCAGTGACCCAGCCGATGTCGGCGGTGCACCACCAGATGTCGCCGTCGTGGTAATCGAAGATGTACTTGAAGGAGATAGCGGCAAAGACCATGTAGCCGGCGGTCGTGTGCATGACCCCTTTGGGTTTGCCGGTCGAGCCGGAGGTGTACAGGATGAAGAGGGGATCTTCGGCGTCGACCCATTCGGGTTCGCAGACGGGTGAGGCTTTGGCCATGGCCTCATCCCACCAGAGGTCGCGGCCTTGTGTCATGGGGACCTCGTGGCCCGTGCGGCGGACGACGACGACCTTCTGGATGCTCGGACACTGCGCCAGGGCCTTGTCGGCCTTGGCCTTCATGGGGATGTCCGCCTTGACGCCGCGGAGGGCGGTGTCCTGGGTGACGAGGATTTTGCACTCGGAGTCCTGGATGCGGTCTCTGAGCGAGTCTTCGCTGAAGGCGCCGAAAACGATGGAGTGAATGGCGCCGATTCTCGCACAGGCGAGCATCGCAATGGGCAGCGCGGGGATCATCTGCAGGAAAAGGCAGACGCGATCGCCTTTCTTGACGCCGAGGGACTTCAGAACGTTGGCGAACTTGCAGACTTCCGTGTGGAGTTGGCGGTAGGTGAACTTGGCGTCCTCGCCGGGCGTGTTGCCTTCCCAGATGAGCGCGGTCTGGTTGCCGCGCTTGTCCAAGTGCCGGTCAAGGGCGTTGCAGCAAAGGTTGGTCTTGCCGCCGACGAACCACTTGATGTCCACGGGATCGCCGAAGCTGTAATCGCGTACTTTGTCCCACTTTTTCTGCCAGACGAAGCTCTGAGCGATATCGCCCCAGAAGGCCTCGGGGTCCTCAATAGAGCTCTTGTACATGCGCTCGTATTGGAGGGACGAGCTGATGTGTGCCTTGGCTGCAAAGCCGGGGGGCGGAGGTATGACTCTGCCCTCAGGTGCGCCTTTCGTTGTGTCCGTCGTCGAGGTTGTCATTCGAGCAACTCCTTATGATGTTGAAGGATATGAACTGCTGGTCTCCGGATTGGACGATGAGTCATGCCAATACTGCCGGAACCTGAACTGCCATAGAAGCCATGCACAACAGCCAAACTCTTACGCGCCGACGCCGGTCATCAGCCCACTCAAACAGATTGTCTGACCTGCGGCGGCCTGACGCCGACGATGATCATGCCGGCGACCAGGCACAGGATGCCACAAATGGTGAAGGCCAGCCCAAAGTTCTTCAGATCGCCCAGCTTCCCGCCCAGCATGGGGCCGAAGATGCCGCCGATGCCGTAGGCCAGGAAAACCCACGCGTAGTTCTGCCCGACGCGTTTGAGGCCGAACGTGTCGGCTGTCAGCGTCGGGAACAGGGCAAAGTTCCCGCCAAAGTTGAAGCCGATCAGCACTGCAAAGAGGTAAAGAGTCCAGGGACTGCCCGCCATCCACTGGAACAGGATGACGAAGACGCCCTGGGTCAACATCATGATGATGATGGAGGCTTTGCGGCCTATCTTGTCGCTGATGACCCCCCAGGCGATGCGACCGATGCCATTGGCCAGCGCGAAGCAGACGGCCATGGCCATGGTGGCCACCGCGCTGGCTTCCTCTGGTGTCAGGCCGCCGTATATCAGCGCGGGCATCGGAAAAAGCTTCATCAGCCCGATGCTCATGAGTCCTGCCCCCGCGCCGAATACAAAACACAGAAAGATCATGTAGAACTGCACCGTCGCGAGCATCTGTGAGGCGGACAGATCGGCGACCGCGCTGTGCCCTGGCTTAGGTGGGGGAGGCGTCCAGCCCGCAGGCTTCCACCCGTCCGGAGGGAACACCATCCATATGCTGCCGATCAAAACCAGCACAAGGTAGGCGATGCCGTAGACCAGAAAGGTCTTAGACAGGCCAATGGTGTCCAGCAGATGACCGCCGCCAAGCGCGCCGAGCTTGTCGGCCATCGTCATCCAGAGCGTGGCGCCAAACCCGAAGCCAGCGACCGCCAAGCCTGTGATCAAGCCTTTCTTGTCGGGGAACCATTTCATGCCGACGGCGATGGGCACGACATAGCCCAGCCCGATGCCGGCGCCGCCCAGGAACCCCACGCAGAGGAAGGTCACCCAGAAGCTCTCGCCCCCCAACAGCCCCGCCAGAATGTAGCCCGCGCCAAGCACGATCCCTGATGCGACAGCCAGTTTGCGAGGTCCGACCGCGGGGCGCGGGAGGAACTGGCCGGCGATGACCATGATCACGGCAAAGGAGGCCAGACCGAGGGAGAACACAGCCTGGGTCTGTGTGTTGGTCCAGCCCGCTTTACGGAGCAGCGGTGTATAGACGGACCAGGCGTAGATGGCGCCCAGGCATAGTTGCATGAGGATAGCCCCCACGACGGCCCACCATCGGTTCATGAGTCTGAGATTGGCATCGAGAGCGTTGCTCTGGGAAGGTACCTGCGCTGCCGTTGTCATAACCGATTCCTCGAAGACGAATGGCCGACCGAAGGCAATGTGTTGCCAGTCGAGCCAGTGAGATAATCCCCGGTGAAACGAGCGAGTCACGTACGTTGCGGGGCTGCAAGCCGCTTGGGGCCTTATGGTCCGTGGGCAAAAGACGCCGCGCATCCTGCCGTGCCCGACGTAACTCACTGTCGGCAAAGCACATGACATCTAGCCGTGCTTCGGCTCTGCGCGCGGTGCAGTCTCTGTGAGACCCCATAGTGCGAGGCATCTTATAGGGTTGTTATGTGCTCCGCAAGCGGGCTGTCGTTCGTTCGCGTACACGGCTGTCGACGTACGCCCAGACCATCCCGGGGCGGATCTGCGCGCCATGAACCTGTGCCCGCCCCAGGGGCAAACCCAGGCTACACGCATTGAACCTGGCACGGGCGGCTTGCCCCGTGCCCTATCCCCCCTTCCGTTCAGGAAACGGCCACCGCTATCCCGGATATTTCACGCTGAAGGCCGACTTGTGCGGCGGACGGGCGTGGCCACAAAACGGGCGTGATTGGGCCCAGTCGGCGCAAAACACCCCGTCAGGCCCCGTTTCCCCTCGGCCTCGCGCCGCAGCATGGCCCCGGCGTCGCGGGTGAGCATGCTCCCAACCATGCCTATCCGGTTGACGCACCTGAGCACAACTGATAGTGTATGTTTGTGGCTGACCTTCCCTTTCCCACCGGTTTGCCTGAGTTCCAGCGGCTTTTCCCTGACGACGCGGCCTGCGCTGCCGACTTGGAGAAGATCCGATGGCGCGACGGATTCGTGTGCCCCTCTTGTGGGACGGCCGCTGACCCCGCGCGCATCTCGACCCGCCCACACGTTCTCCGGTGTCGCAAGTGCCGTAAGGAAACGCGACTTACGGCTGGAACGGTCATGCAGGACAGCCATTCCGCGCTGCTGACGTGGTTCTGGGGCGCCTATCTTGTGGCCAGCATGACGCCGGGCATGTCGGCCACGCAGTTCCAGCGCCAGCTTGGACTCGGTCGCTACGAAACGGCCTTCCAGATTCTCCATAAGCTGCGCGCTGGCATGGTCCGCCCTGACGCGGACAAGATCGGCGGCACACATGCCGTCGAGCTTGATGAAGCGTGGATCGGCGGCCGAACGCGCGGCGAAGGTAAGGGAATACACCATAAGGTCTGCGTCGTCGGCGCTGTCCAGGTCCGCACAAGGAAACCGAAAACACCCGATCATCCGTTCGGCGAACAGCGCCAGGCCATCCCGCGTCGGGGCGGTCGGTACGCTGGCCGGCTGCGTCTCAGCGTCGTGCCTGATCGTACCGCCAAGTCGCTGGTGGGCTTCGCGCGCGAGGCCATCGCGCCGGGGACGGACATCACTACCGATGATTGGCAGGGCTATGACACTCTCCCGAAGTATGGGTTCCAGCACCGGGCGATCGCGGAGCGCGGCGATCCCAGCGTGGCCGAAGAGTGGCTCCCCCTGATTCACTTGGTCTTCTCGAACCTCAAGTCGTGGCTGCTTGGTATCCACCATGGCGTTAGTGCCCAGCACCTACAGGCGTACCTCAACGAGTTCACATTCCGCTTCAACCGACGCTTCTATCCTTTCAACGCTTTCCGTTCGCTGCTCGGCATCTCGGCCGGCGCCGAGTCTCCCACCTACGCCGAGTTGTACTCGGGCGAGTGGGAGCATCACCGGTTTGGGACTATCGCCACTACCCGTGGGGGGTAGGTGCGTCAACCGGATAGGCATGGTATGTTCTATGCTCATCAACCATCGCCGCCCGCCGGTAGGGGGGATCGACGGCACATGGGGATACGACCCGGGTGCGCCCTGTCGTCCCCGCCGTCAACCCTCACCTTCGGAGTGTCGCCGCGATCATCTCGAGGCGGCTGACGATCTCCGCCATGTCGCTGGGCCGGGCCCTCGGATTAGTCTTGGCGCATTGCATGACCAGTCTGGAGAGCGGCTCGGGTACATCCACGCGTAGTTGCATTGGCGAGGGGAAGTCCTGCTCCTCCAGCATGCCGCGTTCGCTCTTCTTGACGGTGAACAGCGTGGGGATGCGGCGGCCGGTCAGTGCCCAGTAGAGCGACGCACCGAGGCTGTAGACATCGGTCTGCTCGGTCACAGGCCTGCATTTCACCTGCTCGGGCGCGATGAAATCGGGCGTGCCCTGGACGCGTTGCTTGGCGGTGCCGATGCGCGCGGCCTGGCCGAAGTCCACGAGCTTGATCGACCCGTCGCTGCATAGCATAATATTGTTTGGCTTACAATCGCAGTGCACGTATCGCAGGTAATGCAGCGCCCCCAGTGCCCGGGCCGACTGCAGGAATACATCGGTCACGGTGGCGATGTCGTGCGGCAGGGCCTGATCCAGCGGCACCCCGTCCACCAGTTCCATCACCAGGCCCGCATCGGTCACCTTACGCAGGAGCGTGCGGTTGATCTTCAGTTCCACACACCGCCGCAGCGCCGGATGCCGGAAGAGGACACTCACCTGCTGCTCGTTCTCGAGCTGCGCGATGAAGCGATCGTCCTTCTCGGAACGCCGGACCACATGCTTCAGCGCATACACCTGGGCGGTCTTCGGATCGCTGACGGCGTAGATGATGCTCGCCGCCCCTTCGCCGAGCTTGGCCAGCACCTCGTATCCGAACAGCCGTGCGGGCAGTGCAATGTCCTTCGGGCGCGTCTTTTCGGAGCTGCTGTGGAAGATGACAACCTCCGCCTCTGACTAGGGTATCCACCTGCGTGTGCGTACGCCCTCGGTGTACAATACGGTCCGCACGCAACGCGAGTTTAGCTGCGCTCCCGCGGGCAGGGCAAGCACCTCGGCGTTATCGGCCTTATTCTACGCCGAGTCCACCGCGAGAAGGGTAGCCCCGCTCGGCAGAGACTCGGCGGACGCCGCTCGACGCGGGCAACCGGCCGTCGGATGACGCCCTTCCTCCTGAAGAACCCCGCGGCCAGGCGCCGCTCCGGCAGCTCATCGGCCTGGCGTCTGCCTCGGGTTTCTGCCAGACGATCCGGATGGCCGGCGACCGGCGCGTCAGGCGTTTGAGGTTATCGGACGCCCTGGCTGACCTGGCAGCCTGCCGATGCGTGAGCAGCATCGATTCCAGCGCGGCGATCGCGCCGACGTCGTGCCGGGGATCGGCGTAAGCCAGGAGCAGCACGATCACGATGGCCTGTCCCCGGCAGATCATCGTGGCGGCGCCGGACAACGCAAGCTTGTGCGAAGGGCGCATTGGGGGGAAAATCATCAGGGGTGTCTTATGCGTGGGATCAGCACGTACTTCGACCTGCAGAACCGGCGAACGACCATCGGCCGCGAGGCGCGAGGCGCGCTCGCGACGTTCCTGACAATGGCCTACATCCTTTTTGCCAACCCCAACATTCTCAAAGATGCGGGGGTGCCGGTCGCGCCGGCCGTGGCGGCCACCGCGCTGGCGGCGGGCGTCTGCTGCATCCTCATGGGCCTGTATGCCAACTTCCCGATGGCGCTGGCCAGCGGCATGGGGCTCAATGCGATCGTCGCCTATCAGATCGCACCGATCGCCGGGTCCTGGCACACGGCCATGGGGCTGATCGTGCTCGACGGGCTGTTCGTACTGCTCGTGGTGCTCACCGGGTTGCGTGAATCCGTCATGCACGCCATCCCGCGCGATCTGCGCCTGGCCACGGGCGCGGGCATCGGGATCTTGATCGCCTTCATGGGCCTCGTGAACGCCAAGATCGTCGTGCCCGGCAATCTGAGCGACCGCGCGATGGCTGTCGCCGTCATCGGGCTGCTGGTCACAACGGTGCTCATGGCGCGGCGTGTCACGGGAGCCATCGTCATCGGCATTCTCCTCAGCACGGGCATCGCCCTGGAGCGGGGTGTGACCTAGTCCCTAAACCAGCGTGATCTCTGTCGAATCTGTTGGGATTTCAATAAAAGCACTCGAAACGCCCCGATTTTCGTGTATGAAGAAGGAATAGGAAGTTCCGACACCTTCATACGCAAGGAGGCGTTTCGAGTGAAATACACTACACACCAAAAGCTGGCCCGACGCAAACGCCGAATCGAAAAACGTCTGGCCCGACGGCACTGGAAAGACCAGCCCCGGCCCATGCTCTCGGCCAAGAACATCCACTACGACCTGGCCGACCGCGCTCGCGCCCTTGTCTGCGGCGGCATCGGCGCTATCCACCTGCTGGCCCAACGCGTCGGCCTGCCGCAGGCCATCGACCAGCACCTTCATCTGCTCAAGAAGCACCTGCCCTACCATGAAAGCGACCACGTGCTGAGCCTGGCCTACAACATCCTGGCCGGCGGAACCTGCATCGAAGACCTCGAACTCCTCCGCACCAACGAGGCCGCGCTCGACGCCCTGGGCGCGCAGCGCATTCCCGATCCCACCACGGCCGGCGACTTCTGCCGCCGCTTCGAGAACGACCCACAGGTGCTGCTGCTCATGGAGGTCATCAACGAGACGCGCCTCAAGGTCTGGAAACAGCAGGACGCGGCGTTCTTCGACCAGGCCATCATCGACGCCGACGGCACTATGGCCCCGACCACGGGCCAGTGCAAAGAAGGGATGGACATCTCCTACGACGGCCAGTGGGGCTATCCTCCGCTCTTGATCTCGCTGGCCAATACCAAGGAACCGCTGTACTTGGTCAACCGTTCGGGCAACCGCCCCAGCCACGAGCAGGCCGACGAATATCTCGACAGGACCACCGCCCTGTGCCGGCGGGCCGGGTTCAAGCGGATTCTGCTCCGCGGCGACACCGACTTCATGCAGACCTGGAAGTTGGATGAGTGGGACCAGAGCGGCGATGTGACGTTCATCTTCGGTGCCGACGACATCAAACCTCTGGAACAGCGGGCCGAGGCGTTGCCGGCGACCGACTGGCGACGGCTGGAGCGTCCGGCGAAATACCAGGTCAAGACGCAGGAGCGGGACAAGCCCCAGAACGTCAAGGAGCGGATCGTCCGGGAGCGCCAGTTCAAGAACTTCGTGCTGCAATGGGAGGATGTGGCGGAGTTCGACTACCGGCCGACCTGCTGCAAACGGACCTACCGGATGGTGGCCCTGCGGAAGAAGATCTCCGTGGAACAGGGCCAGGACAAACTCTTCGAGGAATACCGCTACTTCTTCTACCTCAGCAACGACCGGTCAAGTACGGCCGAGGAGATGGTCTTTTCGGCCAACGACCGCTGCGACCAGGAGAACCTGATCGAGCAGCTGAAGAACGGGGTGCGGGCGATGCGCAACCCGCTGGACAATCTGCACAGCAACTGGGCGTACAGGGTGATGTCGAGCCTGGCCTGGACGCTGAAGGCCTGGTGCGGGCTGCTGCTGCCGGTGGCGGCCGGGCCTTGGGAAGCGCGGCATCGGGAACAGAAGCGTTCGATGGTGCGGATGGAGTTCAAGGGGTTCCTGGGCGCCATGATGCGTCTGCCGGCGCAGATCGTGCGGACGGGGCGACGGATCGTCTATCGGCTCTTGTCGTGGAACCCGTGGACGGGCTGCCTGCTGCGTCTGGCCGAAGCGATGCATCGGCCGCTACGTTGCTGAGCAGGGCCCAATGATGTCGAGGTATGGACGCCCCGATCCGCCGCGGCCGCCGAGCTTGGAGTCAGAAACAGCCAACCACAAGACGAGAGAAGGATGAACGCGACGAAGCGGAACACGGCGCGTGCATTGTGGCATGCGCACAACCGCCCCTATGTCTGCGCCGCAAGATCGCAAGGGCGATACGCTTGTTTAAGGACTAGATGCGCTCCGACGGAGGTGGGGACATACAAGGGCGTCGCTGTTCTGACCGACCGGCTTGGCTCGGCGCAGTCGCAGCCGATCACTTTCGAATGCGCGCCCTCGGCGAGCAGGGGATTCGTGCGGGTGTGCAGCGGCGATCGGCGGTACCTGGCATTCGATGACGGCACGCCGTTCTTCGCCATCGGGCAGAACGTCGCGTTCGTGTACAACTCATACGCCACGATCGAGAAGGTCCGCAAGCTGGGCGGGAATGGAGCGAACTTCGCGCGCGTCTGGGCCTGTGCGGAGGATTGGGCGATGGCCATTGAAGCCCGCAAGAGCGCCTGGGGCCGCTCGTGGGCATGGAACCCGCCCATCGTCGCGATGCCGGATCGCGGGGGATTCCACTCCAGCAAGCTGTGCCTCAAGCTGGACGGCGAGGCCGGCGCCAGGATCACGCTGTCTCCGTCGCACCCGGTTTCGCTGCGGCCCAACACACGCTATCGTCTGACGGGCAACCTGCGGGCCGACGGGGGCGCCGGCATCGAGTTCGACCTCGGTGGCCGGCGCGTCACCAGCGGCATGCCCCAATGGACGAAGTTCACAGAGGAGTTCACCACGGCCGCGGACCAGTGGTGGCTGCCGGAAGTGGCATTCCGGCTGACCGCCAAGGGCTCCGCGTGGCTGCGGGACCTCTCGGTGCAGGAAGCCGGGGGTGGGCCGGAGCTTCTCTGGGAGGCTGATGTCAACCGCCCGATCCTGGGCGTGTACAACCAGACCGATTGCTTCATGCTGGATCAGATCGTTGAGGCGGCTGAGCAGAGCGGGGTCTACCTGCAAGTCGTGCTGCTGACGCGTGACCATTACATGCCGCTTCTGGGCAAGGAGAACGCTCCGCAATATGAGCAGGCCACGCGATTCGCGAAGCAACTGGCGAGATACGCGGCCGCTCGTTGGGGCTACTCGACGAGCATCGCCGTCTGGGAGTACTTCAACGAGATGAACCCCGGTCTGCCGACCGACCGTTTCTACACCGAGGTCGGCGAGGCGATGGAGAAGCACGACCTGAACCGGCATCTGCGCGCCACCAGCGCGTGGGGCGCTCCGGCCAAGGACTACCGCCATCCCAAGCTCGAGACCGTGGACATGCACCATTACCTGCGGCCTGCCAACGGCGAGTTGTGGAAGGACGAGGTGGCCACGGTCCTGGCCCGCTGGCAGTTCATGCAGCAGCACGCGAAGGACAAGCCCATCTTCTTCAGCGAGTTTGGCATCACTGACAACAACTGGCAGCGTGCCCCGGAGCTCGACAAGGATGCGCAGTTTGTCCATCTGCACAACGCGCTGTGGGCCTCGATGCTGTCGGGCTTTGCCGGGACGGTCAGCCATTGGTACTGGGACGACGTCCACAAGCGAGACGCGTATCGGCTGTATCAACCGATCTCTGGTTTCGCCGAAGGTATTCCCTGGACCGGCGGGCAGCTCCGCGCCGCCTCGGCAACATGCGACAAGGGCGTGCGCGCCATCGGGCTCCAGACGGATGCGGCGGCGTATCTCTGGCTTCACGATCCGCAGGCCACGTGGTGGAACATAGCGGTAGCAGGCCAGCGCCCGGCGGAAGTCAAAGGGGCATCGCTCAGCGTGGAGAACCTCGGCCCGGGGGATTACGGCATCGAGTGGTGGGATACCCGCCAAGGCGCGGTCATCCTGCGCGACAACGTGAAGGCGGCTGGCGGCAGGATGAGCATTCCGGTGCCCGCTTTCACCTGCGATATCGCGTGCAAGGTTATACGCGGCGGGGGCCGCTAAGTCCGATAGCAACAGGACATCCCCAGTTTTGCCTTTAGCAGAGGGACGGGGCGCTACTATATTGATATAAGAGCCTGCGAAGTGACCCATGGCTGGAGCAGCTCGAGCCACGGGTACTTCTGGCTGACGCCACGAGGGCGATCGAGGAGCCGGACGCATGGCAGCAGCCGTCGCTGCTCAGCATCGACGCAGCCGGTCCTGTGGGAGGCTTGAATGACCCGGACCTGACGGTCGCGGAATTCAACGCCCCGGACAGTGTGGTGGCTGGGCAGGCGTTCGAGGTCAGCTACAAGGTCACCAACCTGGGTCCCGGAGCGGCCAAGTGGGCATGGGTGGATCGCGTTTACTACTCCGCAGACAGCGCATACAGCGAGGACGACCGCGAACTCGGCATGAGCCCCCACTTCGTCTTGAGCATGCCGGCGGGCGGATACTACAGGAACACGATGGCCGTCACCGTGCCCGGCGGCATCCCGGCGGGGCCTGTGATGACAGCCAATGAGACGGTGCAGGTATCATGGACAGTGGCCAACACGGGGACCGAAACGGCGTCGGCTCCGTGGGAGGATGCGGGTTTCCTCTCATCCGACGACACGCTTGACCCCGGCTCGGGCGACGGCAGCCCTTTCGTCGCAGATTGACGTGTCCTGGACTGTGCGGAACACGGGGTTGCTAGATGCCAGCGGCGGCTGGTCCGACGGCGTCTATCTATCCGAGGACCCGCTGCTCGATGCCGCCGACACGCAACTGAACTGGCTATACCACTCGGCGTCGCTCACGCCGGAGGGGTCGTATGACGCCGCGATGAGAGTCACGGTGCCTTCGTGGCAACGAGTGGGCGGGACACATTACCTGCTGTTCGTGGCTGATCGCGATGCGCGACTGGCGGAGATGGACGAGACGAACAACGTGCGGGCGGTCCCGATGGAGCTGAGCGGGCCGGACCTGGCAGCGACTGAGGCCAGCGCGTCGGCATCGTCAGCCAGCCCGGGAGAGAATGTGCGAGTTCGTTTCACCATCGTGAATCGGGGTACGGTGGCGACCAAGACGAACTACTGGTGGGACGCGGTGTGACCATCAGCGCTACCGCCAGGGGTGGTGGTGGAAGTGGAGGAAGTGGGGCGGCTGGAGAATCCGGTTGTGGGTGAATGAAGGACGGCATTGGGGGTGTCGGAGGCATCGCAGCGGAGGTTGGGTGTATGGTGGAGGGGGCGAAAAGAGCGTTTTTTCTCCGGGGAGGGGGGGATGAGAGGTGGAAGTGGTGGCCGGGCCGGGAGTTGAGGTTTCAGTCATGGCAATAAGATGACACGAAACCGACCCTAAAACGACCCCCAAACGACCCCAAAACGACCCCCAAAACGACCCCAAAACGACCCCGAAACGACCCCGAAACGACCCCGAACGTCAAGGACAGATCAAAAGGGGATGTCAGGGGATTTCGGGAGTTTTCGGCGGATACCGTTGAGTTGACTGGGTTTACGGCAAAGCGGGGGGGCCGGATGGAGGCCGATCAAAACTGCACGAACAAGCGGGTTCTGGC
>Ga0315288_10008340_pt1 | contig 13085 bp, 9 predicted proteins | sample YL17G11_20_MG_FD_203454 | JGI IMG/M metagenome (GOLD analysis project Ga0315288, IMG submission 203454) | Sediment microbial communities from Yellowstone Lake, YNP, Wyoming, USA - YL17G11_20 | ecosystem: Environmental > Aquatic > Freshwater > Lake > Sediment | place: USA: Wyoming | collected...
TCTGCAGGGCCTGACAGGCGTCCAAGGGAACACCGGAGTCCAGGGGAATACAGGTGTTCAGGGCCTTACAGGTCTGCAGGGCCTGACAGGCGTCCAGGGGAATACAGGAGTTCAAGGAAATACAGGTGTTCAGGGTATTACCGGCCTACAGGGCCTGACAGGCGTCCAAGGGAACACAGGAGTTCAAGGAAATACAGGTGTTCAGGGTATTACCGGTCTTCGCGGTGTGACCGGTGTTCAGGGGCAAACTGGTTATCAGGGCAGTACAGGGGTAATCGGTCTCAAAATCAAGAGTGGCGTCGTTGCGTCTGGGTCGTTCTCTGGCAACCCGAAAACAGCATCTGTTACATTCAGTACCAACTTCTCAGACACTAGCTACAGCATCACACTCACAGGTGGCGACGACAGAACATTCACCTACAGCTCCAAAGCCGTTAGTGGTTTCACAATTAGTGCAAACGCTAACACTGCCTTGTCTAATGAAGTTAGCTGGCAAGCCATTACTATTGGAGAGAATTAAAAGTCAATAGTATCTTACAGGCAGACGGAGGAATAGATGGCTATTGACTTGGCGAAACAGTGCGCCTTCCCGCAAGATCTAGAAGCTGCAGCTTTCGCTCTCCAACAGCAGATTGGCGATGAACTTACCGCAGCCCTCGCAAAAGTCAAGCAGATAGAGGCTGCCGGTGTTGATATCCCCGCTATCATCGCTGAGGCAAACAAAACCATTGACCAATTGCTATCTGCAGCTCTTAATACTGGGTCGCCACTAACCAGTGGCGTTCAAATGGAAAAGCTGTTAGGAATACCAAAAGACTCCCCCAACATCAATGACGACGAAGACCAAGTTTTCTACGCAGGCATTCCACTGTTTGACGGGGTTATATACACCTTCCCGTCTTCACCCACTACAGCAAAACCAACCGTTAACATATTAAACCAAAATACCCCCAATACTGTAACGGGCACACCTTATTTAACGATCCATTATGGTGGATTTGGGACGGTAGCGTATTTAACCCTTCAACCAAATGATTCTGGTGTATTAACGCTTTCCACCACAGTTTATAGTACCAGCCAGGTAACACTAGACACAACGACAGGTCTAGCCACCACCGCAGCCAGCACATATATACCCATCCCTGCTGACAATCTTAGCATCAATGCTTCAAATCTTAACATTACGCAATTAGCTGCATTGATCAATATGAACAGTCAATATACAGCGACTGAAAACAGCGATAGTGTAGTCAACGCTAGCGACCTAGACCAAATTACTACTGTGGATGAAGTCAATTTGGTGACGTCTGATCATCAGCTGACAGCGAGTGCACCAGCCAAAATTGATTATACTAACAACATCGAGCACCTTCGTCGCCTGTATTTTGCAGCTGGGAGGGACCTTGGTCGAACTAGCGACTTTGCAAAGCTTCTTAACAGTCCAGGTTTATCATCTTTTCAGTTGTTGAACCGTGCTGTCGTAAATGTTGTGACAGTATCAACCGCAGCACAACAGGCTGTTGCGGCAGCAACACTAGCAGCAGCCAATGCTAATGCGGTGGAGGCCAAGAAAAGTTTAAAGTTGGCCCAAGAAAAGGGTACCACCAGTTTGGAGGATCTGTCACCATTAGCGCAAAACGCGAAGGCGGCAGAAGCAGCGGCAGCCAACACAGCGGCATCATTGGCTAATACAACAACTGAGACGTTGGTAATCAACGACATAAGGAGCCAACTGAACGCTCCGTATTTGACTTTTGACAGCATTGCCAAGTTAGATGATGGCAGATATCTTGCCCTTACTTACTCATTCATAGGTAAGGACACCAGCATTGCCTCTGCTGGGCCTGGTGTTCCAGTGAAATCATCGTTTTTCCATTACAGGAAGACAGACACATCGCCACAAGCCAGCCCCAAATACAAAAACTTAGGATATAGTGGAGACTATCTAAGTGCAATTCTGAATGGAACTGACTTAATAGAGACTGTGCCTGGTACAATCAACAAACTGGTTACCGACAATCAAAACCGCACCAAGACACTTATTAAACAAATCGAGTGGATTCTTGATCACAACAAAAAGATTTTTAATCAAGGGACCGGTGTTCAGTCAATTACCGCAGTTCCTATTGGAACTTCAATAGCTTTCTACGATGGCCACGTTCAGAAGTTGAAGGATATCCTGGATGCCCACGTGTATGCAATGGCAACTAATGAGTTCCAAGTCACAGTAGCCTTGCAAAACGATACCCTGGATAATCTCAGGAAAGACCACACGGACACAGAGATAACTAGACTTCTTGAACAACGACCATTGATCACAGGCCTGAATTTTGATGGCACCTTAGATGATAAGACCCACCTCATCAAACAGGCATCCAAGTCTGGTGCCAACACCATTGCTGTTTCAAGCAACTTCTTTAACTTCCTAACACCAACAACAGTCAATACTACAGCTCTCCTTAGTATGTTAGGAGACTTGCAGCAGGCGGTAGACACATTTTCATTAATTGCAAATATTGCTAGTGTGTCTTCCAATGGAAACATTGGGGCATCTTACGATGCTACCGTCGCTCTCCAGAAGACAGCGGTGTATTTAACCAAATATGCCGGCGGTTCGCCATTTTTTGCCACACCCAAGAAAACCATTGGTAGTACAACCCTGCCAAATGAAATCCAGCAGGGTCTTAAGTCCATAGGGTCACCAATGGCGACTTTGGCTGCTGCTTACGACCCAATTAAGTCGTTTAAAGTGGTGAAAGTTGTCCAAGATTTGGAGTCGCTGGAGCTGCCATTTCCTGACTGGTTGATTAAAGCGTTGAAAACTGTAATTAACGCTATAACATATCTGTTCGAACAGGCTGATGCTGCAGTAGTAACAATTACTAAACAGCTTAATAATTTTGTTTTACCATTGAAGAAGAAAATAGATGCTTTAACTACCAAGTATTTGGCACTCACTGGCGGAGGGTCTTTTGACTCATCCCTACTTAAATGTGCTATCAGTTTTGATTTAGGTATCAGTTTTGCACTTGCTGATATCCTGTTGGCGTTAATTAACAACATGGGTGCTTTAGCCCAAGGGTTTATTAGCCCACTTATTGGGCTCATATCTGACATGCTGACCAAGATTCTTTGTGTTCCAATGAACATTATTAATCAACTGCTAGGCTTAGTCAATAGTTTGCTACCCCCATTCTGCGCGGTCCCTAAATTTGATTTGCCGCTAAATCTGGCGCTGGCTCTTGGACAACTCACTGCAGTGGGTGGTGCCAAAACTCTTGTTTATCAGCAAATGAACACAGACCTGCTAACTGCTAAAGCTAGCATTTCAATGGCAGCATTGAAAGGCGCCCAGTTTAAACTTGGTGCATCTTGTAGTAGTGCAGCCAGCGGAACCTTTATGGCGGCCATGGGACTCAATTTGGTGAGCCCTACCAGCCCCGCACCTTTATCAAGTTTTGGTGTTTCAACCAGCACCTCAGGTCTATTGGCCATAGCAAAGGCTGGGGTAAGCTCGGCATTAGGATAACATGGCCATTTCATTTTCACCTGCTGAGCAGGACGTTATTAACAAGCAGAAACTGCCAGATGACAGTCTGCCAAAATATTATAACACTAATCCTCTAAGCCCTGAGACTTCTCAATTTACTAGAATTTCCAGAGACTTCGAGGCCTATCTAATTCTGCAGCCATCTAGCCAAAAGCAGACCGTCCAAGGTTGGATTAAGGCTGTTAAGACGTTTAATGTTGCTAATACTGACAGAGACATCATTTTAGCAGCATACCTAAATATTCGCGCTACAGATGTGGCTTTACGGCTTAATCAGTTAGACTCATCACTCAGCAACTTCGCAGACTTTAAAGCGAGTTTGACTACAGGAAATGGGACTGACCCATCTAAGTATGCGGATATTCTAGAGCTGGACCTACTGTCTAAATCCTTGCAGCGGCCAATCGAAGAAACGGTCGTGGCAAGAGAACAAGCGTTTCATGAAAACAATATGGTTTTGTTGCTGAGCAAGAAGTTGGCTTTTACTAAAGCTGACACCAGCATCAATACCGAATTGACGGCTTGGCAAGCCGTCATGGGGACTTATGCAGGGCAAGACATATGAAGACGTTTAAAATTGTTGATGGTTCTCTTTACATTGACCCAGGTACAGGGCAGCCAGTTATGGTAGAGAGTTACGCAAAAGGTGGCCAGGATGTTGCAAGGCACCTTTTGTGTGCATACGACAATACCTTCCAAGAAGGTAACGAACTTATAAACATTTTGTACGGGTCGGCTACAACCACAATCACAGAGGTTTTGGCGACAACATTTCTGCACGAGGCAGTTAATAGGCTCATCATCAAGCAAAGCAGCAGTTTTGACGGGGAGAGAGTCATTTCTATTAATCAGCTGACCACTAGAAACATTGGGCTGTCAGCCTTGGCATTTTATATGGAAGTAAGGTTCCTTTCAGGAAACACCTCTGAAGTCGTTAACTTTATCAACCTCAAACCTACGTCTCTAAATCAGTTACTCAATGCTGATGCAGTCCTGAGGGTGTAATGGCAAAGACAGCAAATCAAATAGCTATTGAACTGGCACAGTCTATTCAAACGTCTGACCCCACTCTTGACTCTAGCCAGGGGCCTATCGCAGACACCATGGTTAGGCCGCAGGCGGGGCAACTCGCCGACGCTGCCGCCGACGCTGAAAGTCTGAGACTATTGTTCACATTGGACTTCTCACAGTCCGCCAGCGACGATGAGGTTAGGCGAGCACTAGCCAACTATGGAAGCTCCCCAGGGAGCGGCACCCAGGCTAGTCACATTCAATACTTCATGAGATTTTTGCGACCAACGACTGATATAAACATCCCAGCAGGGACTTTAATTAGCAGTGTGGATGGGACGTACGTATACCAAGTAGTCACGCCGGGGGTCATTACGGTAGCCGGAGCAAACGCGTTCTATAACCCGGCAAGAAGGACCTACGAAGTTGGGCTATTAGTGCAAGCCACAGGTGTGGGCGCAGAGTTTGAACTGCCGCCTTATAGAGTTAACACAATTCTGACTCCAATCCAGGGCATCGATAGCACGGAAAATCGGGTGGCTGGTGGCAGTAGCCAACCTGGTCTTAGTCAAGAAAGCACCACCGGACAGAGTGATAGACTTCTGCGAGCCTTGAAAGGTCGAAATCTAGGTGGACCAGCCGGAGTTTCATCGTTAATTTTGGACACCCTCCCTGAGGAGGTTACTGATGTTTCAGTGGTTCAGCCCACAGACAAAGAGTTTAAACGACCAACGAATGGACCAGCTATAGATATTTATCTGTTAGGAAGCTCTCTTGGCTCTCAAACTGATACATTCAAGGCTGTGGCTGGCCAAACCATTTTTTCACTCACCAAAGTCCCGGCAGTTGCTATTCTGACGTTTACGGTTAATGGAGTCGGCGGTGTTACTACTTATGGCTTAGTGCCCGATGAATCCGTGGAGACTGGCTTATCACTCCGGGCCAATGACCAACTGGTTGTAGGAACCCCACTGTTGGCTGGTGATGTGGTAGTAGTCACTTACACCTATAACAAGGTGTTGGCAGACGTGTTATCTCAAGTTTTCGGAAGTGGTGACTCTCTTCTATTTAACACTGACATACTGCTTAGGCAGCCATTCCCAGTCCCACCAAGAATTGCTGGCCAAATCAAATTACTGCCAGGATATGCAGTTAATGATGTGGAAAGCAATTTGACTGCATATCTGTCGGGCGTTCTGCAATTTACAAGTTTTCAGTCTACTATTGTTCCAGAAACGTTTAGGCAAGAACTAATCACTAAAGTTAATGGTATTCAATCATTTAGAATCACGGTCTTCCAAAGATCGACTGGATCATTGGCTGACGTAGAGGTGGTAGCTTACGATAAGAATGAAGTTTCTGTTTATGACCCGAGCACTTTAGCCATTCAAGTGATTTCATGATCAATCTTTCGGTCCAGGAGACTGTATACTCCGACATCATTGCGGCAATGATTAACAATCGGCCGTGGGCGATGCCAGCCGGTACTTTCTATGGGGTTCAGGGTGTAGCAGTTCCACATACCCCCAAGCCGACAGTTCTACGGGTTGAAACGGATGTAATTAATGAAATCCTCGAAATCCAAATCGCCACCACTAGTCCGCATAGTATTGGTGTTGACGTTAGGCGCAATCAAAAAACCCTAACTGTCGTCCCCCAGTCTTCTACTTTCACCGTTGGATTGCAGCTAGGCATCGGCGCCAACATTGTCACGGTGTTTTCGCGATCGAATCCAGCCGACTCTACATCGTTGATTATTAGAACCAACCCAATTCTGACGTTGTTTGAAGCATTTGCAAGAGTGTTGTACGCCAATTCTCTTGGAATTATTAGACAGGAGCAGGCGTCGATTCAGTCTGACCAGGCAACCAGACTTCTAGAACCGTTTATTGATTTTCCACATCTTCTACCAGATATTCAGGCTTTGCAGACTATCTCTGCTAGGTTAATTGCCCGAGGCCTAATCCATAACGTTGGCACAGACTCAGGGGTCAGTGACCTGTTAGCGGCCTTAACCCTATCAACACCAATATATAAAAATATCGACAAAGACACGTTTGAGTTGTATCCGGCACTCGATCCGTGGGTTACAACAGCTTCTCAATTTGGTGGAAAGGAAGCCCATGTTTGGCTATCAAATATTGAAGTTGCTGGTTGGTTAGCATTTATTAAGTATGTAAGCAATCAGCCAGACCTTTTTGGCTTGAGGACTATTAGAGAAGACCTAATAGCCATCGACTATCAAACCCAACTGCAACGTCACCAATTTGATTTTGATGCATCTGGTGCCAACTTTCTTAACTCGCTTTCTGCGAAACAATGTTTCAAAAGTATTACGGTGTTTATCACTGCCGCCGCTCATGAGTTAATGTTAATTTGTGCCGCAGCCTACACTTTCGACCTTGTAGTAGACGTAGACCATCAAATAGGTCACTTCCGTTCATTTTTTGATAGAGATATACCTTTTGACTCTGATTTGATATTTGATGCCGACCCTGAGGACCCTTATACTGATGGTTGGGTTGGGCTGTCCTTGACTGGACGCTTTGAACAAGACTTTCCAACTCTGCATTGCCTGGACACCTTTGTGGTGCCGTCTACGGCCTACACCGGGCCGCTGTGCTGCTACCCGAGTTTCTACACCCAAACGATAGCAAACTCGCGGTACGACTTCCCCGAAATAGATGTACCAATTACCGTTTCTGGATATTCAGAGCAGGCTAATGCATTTGTTTTGGAAAGTCCAGACACCAGCTGGTGGTCCGTTACTGCCGGTCCGAATGGTGAATTAGTTGCAACACTAGGGTCTCCAACCGGCCCGACTCATTGGAAGGTCACTAGACCGGATGCAGTGGAAGCATCTTTTCGAATTACCAACGCGGGGGTGCTACAAGTCGTTTCACCTCCAGACCCCTCTGAAATAGTTCTCAACGACTCGTTATTCATATCGTGTGCTACGACGGCCAGAATTTGGAAGGTGACAGTCAGCAATGCGGATGAGGCTGCAACCAAGTTAGTGTTCTAACCTCATATCCCCACCAGTAGCTATTTTAATAAAAGCCGTTCTATCGGCTGGTGAGGGAACACATGACTACAGTACGCACCCATATCCCGAAGATTGACGAAACCCAGATTGAGGTCGCGGTAGAAATTCGTCCTGGTGATCCTGGGTCCCCAATAGCGAACCAAACTTGGATAAATACCACCACATCTGAACTCAAAACGTATGGGCCTGCTGGCCCTACTATCACTATTGGTGGTCCAATAGGACAAACAGGCCTAGAGGGTCCCACTGGGGTCCAAGGTGTCACCGGGGCTACTCTACAGGGTGATACTGGCGTTGATGGTATCCAAGGCACTACCGGCGTAGTTGGAAACACCGGGTCTAGTATCACCGGCTTGCAGGGCACGACTGGACCCCTTGGTGTAACCGGCTTTCAAGGAACCACCGGCTTTCAAGGAAATACCGGAGTCCAAGGAGCCACCGGCCTTGGTAATACCGGTCTGCAAGGTGTTACTGGCATCATCGGTGGAACAGGCGTTCCTGGGATGACCGGCCTTGAAGGCCAGGGCACCCAAGGCAACACTGGTATTCAAGGACAGCAGGGGTCAACGGGTAGCATTGGTCCATATTCAGGTGCTCTATATCTTCTCCATTCAGCAAACTCTGATATTTCTGGGTATGACTCTCTTAGCAAAGTCAGTGATGGTTCATTTGAAGCCACAGTAACATCACCGTCTCTTACTCCTGTAAGCAGTGAAATTTTGGTTGACTCATTTGCAACTGCTGTTGGTGACCCAAACACGACGTCGATAATTAGCGGGGTGTACACATTTAACATTTGGGCATCAGTGTCCTCCAACACTGGTGTGACCAACTTAGTAGCACGCTTATACAAACGCAATACATTTGGTAGCGAAGTTGAACTCCTCAATACTACCAGCGGACAAGTGCTAGGAACGTCTGCGGCATTGTATTCATTCACTTATGCATCTGTTTCGATCTCATCACTGCTTGTTACTGACCGAATTGTTGTCAAGGTGTTTGCTAAGACTACCAACCCGGCACCACCCACTGTCACGATTTACATGGATGGCAATCTACACTCCTCCTCTGTTACGACCCCGATTACAGTTGTGGGGGCACAGGGAGCCACTGGAGTCATAGGACAAACTGGAATCCAAGGGCAGACTGGAGGCCAGGGAAATACCGGTGTAGGCAACCAGGGTCTTACTGGCGTGCAGGGCACAACTGGAGTGAAAGGTGCAACCGGGTTTATTGGTCCAACAGGAGCCCAAGGCCTGACTGGAATTCCTGGTGAAACCGGCACTCAGGGCTTGACAGGTTTGCTTGGACAGACCGGTCCGCTAGGCACAACTGGTTTGCAGGGGTCTGCTGGGTCCCAAGGTGCTACCGGCGTGCGCGGGTTCACCGGCGGACTAGGTTTCCAAGGCAACACTGGTTTAAAGGGTGTCACCGGCACAAAGGGCGACACTGGCCCACAAGGCCCGACAGGTGGACTTGGGCTTCAAGGAAACACAGGACTTGATGGCTCCACTGGCCCATCTGGCGGTCCAATGGGTGCTACAGGTGTCAAAGGTGTTACTGGTTTTATGGGACCCACCGGAGTGATCGGTGTGCCAGGTCCCATCGGCCCACTAGGATCTACCGGTGTCCAAGGCACAACTGGTCCGCTGGGTGGCCCAATTGGCGCGACTGGTGTTCAGGGAAACACCGGTACAGGTGGTATCGCTGGTCAGCCTGGTGCCACTGGTATTCAGGGCTTGACTGGTCCCTTTGGTGGACCGCAAGGTGCCACTGGGATGACTGGAGCCACCGGAGTTGGTGTGACCGGTGTAGGATACACAGGCGTTCAGGGTGTGACAGGCGTTCAGGGTATGACAGGACTGATTGGCGCCACCGGCCTTGGTGGTTTCACTGGGCCGGTCGGCAACACTGGCGCAGGAATCCAGGGCCAAACAGGATTCCAGGGGCCAACGGGCGTCAAAGGTTCCACTGGCGTGCAAGGCATCACCGGAGTGGCCACTCAGGGCACAACCGGTGTTGGCAGCCCGACGATCCACGTTTTCGGGCCGACTCTGATCACCACGTCGGGCGTAGTGCAGAGTATTGCGCACGGATTCCCTAGCACTCCTAGCAACGCTCTTCTGTCAGCTGTGACCATCAACAGTACCTACGTCATGACCTTTACACTCGACGCGACGAATCTCAACATCACAGCGACGTTCTCGTCGGCGCCTTTCTACGTCATGGCCATTGTTTTCGCCTAAAAGCCGGCTGAATAGGAGACAGCAATGGCTAATGGCAACTCCGGCAGGGCCAGAAACAAGAGCGTTTGCCCCCACTTGGAGTCAGCATGAAACCCGCACTAAAATGGGCTGGGGGCAAAGCTTCGATGCTCGCGAAAACCTTGCCGTTTTTCCCGGTGCAAGATTTTACTTCGTACTTAGAGCCATTCTTAGGTGGCGGTGCAGTCGCGTTCCATCTGCAGCCGCACAACACTCATCTGTCCGACGTCAACCCAAACCTAATCAACTTTTACTCAGAAGTTAGATCAGACTTGGCGCAACTTCAAGACAATTTAGACGCCCTGACAATGGCATATAATCAGGCCACTGTGCCAAAAGATTTCTATTTATCGGTCAGAAGTAAGTTCAACAGTCGGTCATCCGAAACTTGGCAGGCAGCGCAGTTCTTGTTTTTAAATAAAACCTGCTTCAACGGTTTGTGGCGGACCAACTCAAAGGACTTATTCAACGTGCCATTTGGTGGCAAAGTCACCTGCCCTCAGCTTTATGACGCGAAGAATTTAGCTCAAATGTCCAGGTTTTTGCAGCGTTGTGAATTGCGGTGTGAAAGTTTTATAACGGCAATACCAAGAGCTAAGGCCGGCACACTGTGCTACCTAGATCCACCCTACGTCTTGGAGGGCTTTAAAGCCTACGCCAAGAGGGGATTCACGCTGACAGACCACCAGACGATGCTGGACCTTTGTTATGAGGCCGCAGCAAGAGGGGCCAGCGTTGTTGTCTCCAACAGCGCTGGCCCCGACATGTTCCCTGGATTTACTACACACATCACAGAACGGTCTACGTCGGTCTCAGGTTTTGCAGCAGCTAGAAAGAAGTCTGTGGAGTACGTCCACGTTCTGCAACCATAGTAGAGTGGCTGTTGACTTTGGTTTTCATCTCGGTCTCCGTGTCCAAACTGCCAGTTTCATCGCCACCATTTCACTCGACGTTCGCAGCAGGGCCTTCCCGTTCTGGAGTCGAACCAGGTGCAGCCTGGCCCCATCCCTGTCCCGACCGTAGTCCAAGCTGTACTTGACCTGCATGACTGCCTCACAGGCTTTGGAAATCGCTCAGTTTCACGCCACCGGTCGGCGCCAGCATGGCTTTGTTGGAATTCCCCAGGTCGATGGCACCGGTAATCGGCGCGTTGTCGCTGAACCTCAGGCCGTCGAACCGCAGCGTCTTGGTCTTGGTCGAGTAGCTCAGGTGGTAGATTTCGACTTCGTCGTTGGGCAGCAGATCGGTTTCGACGGGCGTAGCGGCCGTGGCATCGACCAGAGTGAGTTTGTTGGCGCCATTGGCGTCGGTGCCGGACACCACCAGAAAGTCGCCAGCGGCGGAGAGATTCGTGATTTTCTTAACCATGGTAAGCGCCACAGCGCCACACGTCGGGTAGTAGCGGTACAGGCCTGACTCGACGATGGCAAACTCTTGTTTTCCAGTATTGACGAAGTGAGTGGCTATGTGCGCACTATGGCTGACAGAGGACTCGTCTAGGGCATTAACCGGCGCTACATACGTGGAGAAGTCCCAACCACGGGCCTGGAAAAAGGTTTGCTGGTCGGCGCCGGTAATCGATACATCAGAGACAACGCTGGACCATGGCTGCGCGTCAATAGCACTTTTCGTAAAATCATAACTGACTATGCGTGGATACGGCGTGCTCACGCCGATGTAAAGCTTGCCATCCGGAAAAACCGCCATCGTCTCGCCAGCGATAGCAGATGTGATGGTTTTCAGAGCACCGCTGGAGGAGATGACGCGTGCCCACCTTGAATGGGTATCCACAGTCTCACCCCGAATCGCCACCGTACCATCACCATGGACACGAAAGTCGTAAACGCTGAGTTCGCTGTTGAGCAGGTCAGTGACTTTGCTGTCGGTGCCGTACTTGCGCAGCACGGTCGTCGTGCCCATAGCCCCGGCGTAGTAGAGCCCACCAGCATCGTCGAACTGGACCGGGGCCTTGAAGTCGGTCATGTTTACGGACGTGAGGGTGGTATCGATGCACGACAGCGTCCCGTCTGCAGCGGCTTCCACCAGAGTGCAGCCAACATCTGCCAGCCCAGCACCTTTGGCCGGGAGGGTGAAGGCCCCGGTCAGGTAGGTCTTGCCGTTCGGCGCGATGAAGAAGTGGTCGGCGCGGCTGGGGACCTCCGAAGGGTCGTGGAGTGCAGGCGCCAGCGAACCATCGGCGTTGACCTTCTGCAGAGCCGGTCCATCGGCCAGATCGAAGTCGTCCAGGCCGGAGCCGGTTTTGAGCATGGCCAGACCAACGGCGCCGGTCAAATCCAGCGAAATCGTACCAGTAGCAGCCGCAACAGCCGTAACTGTGCTGGCAGCGGTAGCCGTAGCGACCGCAACACTAGTGGCGGTGGCCGTTGCCGCAGTGGTGGACGTCGTCGCTGGCGTGGGCGCAGTTTTGGACGAACCGCCTTTGTCTTTGGAGCCGCAGCCCATAAGGCACGCGGTGAGGGCGAGAAGCATGGTCGTTTTCACGTTTGATCTCCTAGGTTGTTCGAATCTCACATCTTCTTTTCGGAGTCGATCTCTTTGGACTTGAGGCCTGCCATCATGATCTCCCGCACCTTGGCGAACCGATAGCCCGACTCGATGCCCTCGATCAGAGCGAGAACGTGACCCATCTTTTTTGGAAGGAAGTCCAGGCCGGGGCTCGGCGCGTCCTCGTCGCTGACACTGGTTTTCTCGTAGCCGGCCCGCAGGGACCCCAGCAGAACCCCACGGTGGTAGACTGCCAGCAACTCTGCGGCGGTATTCCCGAAGCCTTTGTAACCGGCTGCCTGCAGCACGGACGCGGCCTGGAGTATCTCGGTATTGTCCAGACCCTCGCCCTCGGCGAGCCGGTCCTTGAGGCCTTGGAGAACGGCCTGGTAGACGTGACGCATCTTCATTTACGCACCCACTTTCACGCCAGTGTAGTCTTCAAGGCCGATGGGCAGCGTCACCTTGACGCCGTCAACCTTCTTGTGGAATTGACCGAAAACCCACATTTCCTTTTCGGAGTAACCCCCTCTGAACTTTAGCCTTGACGCGGTGCGTTATCCTGTGATACACTGATCGCCTATTGGGGTATAGGCGGATATGTTAGAGGGCTGACATATGAGGACACACACCGCCATCTCTAGTGGCCCAGTTGCAGTTCGCACATAGAACACGTAAACCTAGGTTGTCAGGGTAGTTTTGATGATGC
>Ga0315288_10008341_pt1 | contig 13084 bp, 8 predicted proteins | sample YL17G11_20_MG_FD_203454 | JGI IMG/M metagenome (GOLD analysis project Ga0315288, IMG submission 203454) | Sediment microbial communities from Yellowstone Lake, YNP, Wyoming, USA - YL17G11_20 | ecosystem: Environmental > Aquatic > Freshwater > Lake > Sediment | place: USA: Wyoming | collected...
CGGCAAAATGATTTACGAATCGTTCAAAATCAAATCCGTCGAGGAAAATCCCGACCCGTCGAATATTATTGTCTTGCTTGTTTTGTCCATTGCGACCAGTATCGACGCCCTGGCGATCGGCATTACACTTTCATTTATCACAAGCTCTATCGCTTTAGCGGCAGCAATTATAGGCCTGATAACATTCGTATTATCCTATGCGGGAGTTCTGATCGGCAAGAGATTCGGGCATTTTTTCGAGAACAGAATCGAAGCTTTCGGGGGGCTGGTTCTCATAGGTATCGGCGTAAAAATAATGTGTGAGCATTTACTTTTTTGAGCTATACTTGCAGTCCGGCGAAGAAACAATATAATTAGTTTGCTTTCCGGCCGGGGCTAATAGTCGTAAAATAGCAGGCCGATCTGTTTGATCGCAAAGGGTGTTTTTATGGGTTCTAAGGTTTATTTTATTAAAGCTTCTGTTGATGACGGCCCGAAGAATATTTCTGAAAAGGCCCGCAGGCTGTTTAAGGCCGGCGGCTTTGCAGACTGCTTTGACGAAAATGACTTCACCGCTGTTAAGGTCCACGTCGGCGAAAACGGCAACAATACGTACATTAAAGCTCCGTATATCAAGGGATTAGTGGATGAGCTGATCGAATTGAATACAAAGCCGTTTTTGACCGACACTACGACATTATACGTCGGCCGAAGGCACAATGCCATCGACCATACGATTTTGGCTGCAGAGCACGGTTTTAGTCTGGACGGATTAGGAATACCGTTTATTGTGCCGGACGGATTGGCCGGGACGGCCGAGACTGTTGTGAAAGTCAACGGCCAGATTAACAAAGAGGTCTTTATCGCGAACGATATTACAAGAAGCCAGTCGATTCTCTCGGTGGCTCATGTTACAGGCCACGTCGCCGCGGGACTCGGAGCTACGCTGAAAACGATGGGAATGGGCTGTGCGAGCAAAAAAGGTAAAATGAAACAGCACGCCGCCCTCAAGCTGAATATCAGCAAAGACTGCACTCGGTGCGGCGTATGTTACGATCATTGCCCGGCTGATGCGATTACACTTGACGATGTCAAGGCTCACATCGACCAGGACAAATGCATCGGCTGCGCGGAATGTATGGCGCTCTGCAGATTCGGCGCCGTAACGTGCAACTGGGGCCAGGAAACGGAAGTTTTACAGAAAAGTATTGCCGAGCACGCTTTGGGAGCACTGAAAGGCAAAGAAAAAAAGGCAACATTTTTTAATTTTTTATTGTCAATAACCAAAGATTGTGATTGTTTTGATACACCAAATATGCGCAAAATAGTCAAAGATATAGGTATAATCGCTTCGACCGATCCTGTGGCCGTCGATAAAGCGGCACTGGACCTGGTAGAAAAGAAAAGTGGAAAAAAACTGGCTGAATTGCTGGGGAATGATAAACTTGACACAAGTTGCCAGATCGCACACGGCGAAAGTATCGGGCTTGGAAGTAGTAATTACGAGTTAATAGAAATTGATTAACAAGTTAACGAAAGTATGAGGATTCCACATGGCTCTTGGGCAAATTATAAGAGAAAGACGTGAAAAGATGAAGCTGACACTGGACGAGGTCAGCAATCGCATCGGGTTTTCAAAACCGTATCTATCAACAATTGAGACCAGTAAAGTCAAAAATCCGCCGAGCGATGACTTACTGAACAAGCTCGAACAGGTACTCGAGTTTGAGCCTGGTCTGCTGCTGCACATTGCACATCTCGAAAGGATGCCTTCGGATATTCGTCAGAAATATGAATCCGCTGAGGCTGAGGTTCAGAAATGGCGGCAGGTTGTCAAAAATGTAATTGACAAGGAAGTCAGCCCTAACAAGCTCGGCAAGCTTGTTTCCAAGAAAAAGTTAAAAACAAAGCAAGACAATGTTCCTTTGTCGGCGGGCCGATTGGTCCCGGTGATAAACAAGGTCTCGGCCGGCTATCCGAGAGATTTTAACGACCTGGACTATCCCGTGGGCATAGCCGACGACTATATCCGCTGTCCGGATGTGCACGATCCTAATGCCTTTGCAGTCCGCGTGGTTGGCGATTCGATGGAGCCGAAATTTCGCGAGGGAGATATCGTGATTTTCTCGCCCGCGACGGAAGTTCACAGCGGCGATGATTGCTTTATTCGTTTCGCGATGCCGCACGAGACCACCTTCAAGAGGGCATTCTTCGAGTCGAATGACAAAGTGAGACTCCAGCCGAGAAACGATAAATATGCTCCTTCAATCGTTGAAGGCAAGCGCATCAACGGCATCTACCGTGCCATAATTAAGCACGAAATACTGTAGATACGCAAAAGCCGGGCTACAATGACATTCAATTGATATCGGAGCCGGCGACGAGTGAAAGTTATACAAAGACTTTCGAATCACCGGCCTTGGCGGGAACAACATCCGGCGTTATTCTACAACAAGCCAGGTAATACTCCTCGGGGCTATATCGACCGGGATCTCGACATTATATTCCCGGTCAAGCTCATATTCGCTGCTTATGCCCTGCTGTTCGCGGATAGTTGCTGTTTTGGTCAGTCCCGTATAGTACAGCGGAAGTTTCAACTGTTTTTTAACCGTTCTGTCCAGAGGATTATAAACCATTGCCAGGCCCTTGTGCTTAAGTTGCGGATTAACGTGTAAAATACAATCGATGTCGCGCCCATCGGGCCGGCGCACGTGAATTATATCCGAATCGAGTATATCCCGGTACTCTTTGTAAAAGTCCACCCACTTTTTAACGAGCGTTTTTGTCTGCCCGGTATCATACAAGCGAGGCCCGCGATAGCACGCCTGGACGCCCGAGCCGAAGTTCTGTGCAAGGTGCGCACCGTAAGCATCGAGATGCTCGGACAGCGGCTCAAGTGTGGCGGCGGCCCCGCCCCCCTGGTATTCTACCAGCGGCACGAACATCCAGCCCATGCTCGGTGTTTTCTTCCATGTGCCGTCGAAAATATTCTGCCGGCCGAGAATAATCTGCCTTTCCCGGGGCAGCGACCAGTTGACCTCCCTGTAGCCCATCGCACTTTTGTTCGAGCCGTTGAGAAAATACCAGTCGGGAACATTCAGATATACCCCCCTGCCGCGGCACCATTTATAGAAATCGGTGATTTTCTTCCACTGCTTCCACTGTGAATCGTTGAGGCCTTGATGGCCCGGATGGCTGGCCGAGGCGCAAACGTCGCCGGGATAAGAACCATCATGTTCGAGCAGGTCCAGGCCGGTCTGCTCGATAAATGTTGTTATTTTCTCGAAATAGTCGATACCCCACCGGCTGCACAGGCACGGGGAGTTGCCGAAAATCGCCCCGCCGGTTTTGCCCGTTTCCGGATTAATGACATCATGCTCGTCGCTTATCCTGCGGCTGGCTAAGAGCGAATAGCCGCCAAGCTCGATATTTTTGCTGTGGGCGTAATCGACCAATTCCTTAATCTGTTCCATATAAGCGGATTCGACATTTTCCATATCGAAACCGCTGCCGAAGGTCATTATGACCATCTCGAAGCCGACCTCGGCGCACTGGTCGATTGCCAGTCGGACCGATTTCGTGTCCGCGTTACGGACGTGCATGATGATTGGATTTTCCGTGCTCCACGGCGCGATGGTACGGTACATCCGCCGCAGCGACAGTCCCTTGCGTTCCCGCTCGGTACTGTCGTAGATCAACTCAAACGTCCGAAAAGATTCGAAAGTTTCGCCCTGTTCAATCATCAAATCTGGTCCGATGGGCGGCCGGACTTCCAGCATTGCCGGCGTCTTTCGCTGATAGTTAACCTGCGTGCCGTACTGCGGATCGGCAACCCAATACGCCGTTTCGTTGGCATTTCTCGAATCGTCTCCATGAAACTCGTAGTCACTCTCGATGTGAATATTCGGATATTCCCATTGAGTGGGTTCTTCCACCAGGGACTCATACTCCACCGCTGCCAGAATCTCGCTGGTAAAGGTGTTGAGCCTGACCGGTTTGTCGCCGCCGTTGTGGATGGTCAGCCGTTTTGCCAGCAGCGGAATGCCCTGGTACATTTCATAGTGGATGGACAGCTTTAGTCCTTTGAGCTTATCGCCGGGCGAAACGAAATGCAGTGTCAGTGATTTTCCGGCAGGCGGCCAGGCCGACTGGGCCGAATAACGCTTGCGCTTCCAGCTAAAACGTTCCTTAATATCGCCGAGTTCAAAATCGCTGAATTGAAAGGCATCGGGATTACCGCTCATCGAATCAATCGTCCCGGCCTGCAGATATGCATATTCGAGCTGCCCTTGCAAGCCACCGACTTCATACTTTTGTCCATCAAGCTCGACTATCGCTTCGGGTTTAATGCCCCGGATGATGGATTCTCCGGTCATCAGGTTATCATAAGCGACGGTGGCTGCATTAGGCCCGAGGCGAAACGTTCGACTTATAAGAGAGTTGCTCAGAACAATCTCCCTTCCGGCGAGGCGTTTTTCAATTTCAACCGGCTCTTTGATTTGCCTCATCAGCCAGTCTGCACCGATTGCATCGCCCGAGGCTATAAGTACAACGAATAAAGTCGTTATCATTACTAATATTGGTCGTTTTGTCATAATCATAATTGTGCTATAGCTTTGATTTCTCAAAATATCGTTCCTTTGCAACCGTATTAACTGATATTTTTCTGGCCTGCTACGGCCAGGACTAAGGCAAAAACTTTGGATGCACCGGCTTGTTTCAGCATTTTTGCACATTCATTTAACGTCGCACCGGTTGTTTTAATATCATCAATAAGGCAAATCTTTCGGCCGGCAAATTCATGTCGATATCGGACGGCAAAAGCGCCGGCAACATTTTTTGCCCGCGCAGCGGGACTTGCCATTGCCGGCTGGGCCCTGGTTCGGCGGTTCCGGATAAGGTCTGTGCTGATTTTAGCCGTCGGGTGTTTTAGTTTCCCGGCTAAGACATGTGATTGATTGTAGCCGCGAAACAGACGCCTCGACCAATGAAGCGGCACAGGAACAAAAAGTTCTATATCACTATAGAAACCGCTTCCCTGCAAAGCGGAATTTGCTAAAAAGCCCAGGATCGAATCAAGTTCCGTCCCGCCGTTCTTGAAAGCTAATATCATTTTCCGTAAGGTCTGGTCATAAACACCGGCCCGAGCGATGCTGTCAAATCGCACTTCTTTGCCCTGACAGTCGGGACATGTTCCCGCCAGCAGAGCAAATCTGCCGGCGTCTCGGCCGCAACGCCGGCAGTAATCGGCGCCCGTGCAGGTCAGTAGCCGGTCCCAGCAATTCTTACACAGCTTGTTGTCGGTCTCACTAATACTTTGACGGCAATTGACGCAAATTGTAGGCCAAAGAAGCTGATTTAAGCTTTGCATAGCAAATGTGATGGTCTGTTTTACAACAATATTTACCCCTTTTGATCTTTCTTCGTCCACACCAGTAATTATATTACAGAAGTTAATGTTAACCAGAAAGAAAGATGCATTTATCGTTAGTTCGTTCGAGAATAAACCGACATGTCATAAGAAATATTGCTCATCTATTCAGATATGCTAATGCAAGCAAGGCCTATTTAAAGATAATTAAATAAAGAAACTATTTTATAAGTACTTTATATACAAAGCCTTGCGCTCTATTATATATGATTGCCGATGTATTTTTCTGAATCTGGAATTGACTAATGTTCTGCTGGTCGTTATAATAAGTTTTTCATGGTAAAATCAGTGAAAACAAACGGAAAGAAACGGACGAGAAAATCCTCCTCCAAGGTTGTCATAGTTAAGAGTCAGAAGGTTTTTAGAAGCTACCAAAAGGCTATTGACTACCTGTTTGAGAGGACTGACTACGAAAAGCAGGAGTGTTTGCGCTATAACGTAACGACATTCAACCTGAAAAGGATGCACAACCTGTTGTCGTTATTAGGCGATCCCCATACAAAAATCCATACAGTTCATATAGGCGGCACAAAAGGAAAAGGCTCGACGGCCACGATGCTGGCCAAGATGCTCGAGGCGAACGGCTATAACGTCGGGCTTTATACATCGCCTCACGTGGTACACCTGCACGAGCGGATTACAGTCAATTCGGAAATGATCAGCGAGAAGCAAATGCGTGACTTGCTGAACCGTATTTATGCCCCGGTTGAGAAGCTGTCAGAAACCGATCCACCCACTTTCTTCGAGATCATGACAGCTCTTGCTTTTATGCATTTTGTCGATATGTCAGTTGATATCGCCGTTATTGAAACCGGCTTGGGCGGCAGACTTGACAGCACTAACGTCATTCAGCCGGATCTCGTCGGTATAACCAGTTTGAGCATCGACCACACCCAACTGCTCGGAAACACTATTGACCTTATTGCCGAGGAGAAAGCGGGGATTTTTAAGCGTGGAGTACCGGCTATAACCGTCCAGCAGGATCCGATAGCGATGCAGGTACTAAAATCACGAGCTATTGCTGTCGAAGCGCCTTTGAGCGTAACCGGTGGCGATATCGATTTTTCGCTTCGATTTGAGACTTCGCGGGAGCACGGCCCGCATACAAGAATCTGCCTGACGACACCAACAAGTAAATTTGAGCATCTGCGGGTGCCCTTGTACGGCAAACATCAGGCCATAAACTGCGGTCTGGCGCTGGCCATGCTGGATAAGCTCAAATCAATGGGTTACGAGATAGACAATAAAAAAGCGGCTGATGGACTTCAAACCGTCTCATTGGCGGGCCGAATGGAAATGATATGTCAAGACCCGAGAATTATGATCGACGCGGCCCACAACGCCGCGAGCATTAAGGCTTTGATTCACGCCATCGGGCAAAATATTCCGTATGATTCGATGGTTGTCATCTTCGGCTGTAATAACGACAAAGATATTAGGGGAATGCTGGAAAAACTGCAATACGGGGCTGACAAGGTGATTTTCACCCGCAGCAATTCGCCCAAAGCAGCCTCTCCCGAAGAGTTGGCCGAGATGTACACGGAAATCTGCGGCAAGATGTGCCAGACCGCAGCCAGCCTGGGCCAGGCTCTGCAGCTTGCAAAAAGCGCCGTCAGCAAGGAAGACCTCATCTGCATTACCGGCAGTTTCTACCTCATCGGTCAGGCCAAAATTCGCTTCCAGCCAAACGAATCAACTCATACAGGTCAATCATTACATCCTGAATAAGCCGTCGAATACTCATTGAAACCGCTTGCATTCTCACTATTTACACACTTCGATTTTCAGTTTGCAAAAGCACGGAATCTGGAGTATAAATTCCTTTTCTTATACTTACATTCTTGGAATAAGGAGTCGACGATGGCCGAAGTGAAAAAATATATCGCAGTTGATCTTGGTGCCGAGAGTGGCAGAGTGATGCTCGGTTCTGTTTCGGCCGACAAAGTACTCCTCGAAGAAATTCATCGCTTCGGCAACGGACCAATCGAAGAGGACGGCTCGCTGCGCTGGGATTTTAAGAAGCTGTTTTACGAGATTAAAGCAGGTATAGGCAAGGCGACAAAGGCGGCAGGCGCCCAGGTCTGGGGCATCGGCATAGATAGCTGGGGCGTAGATTTCGGCCTGCTCGACGCCGACGGCGAGCTGATAGAAAATCCCTATCACTACCGCGACAGCCAAACTAATGGAATGACGGAAAAAGTATTCAAGCTGATGAGCAAGCGCGAGATATACGAAAACACCGGCCTGCAGTTTTTGCAGTTTAACAGCGTCTATCAACTGCTCGCGATGCGACTGAAAAATTCCGTTGCCATGGCCAAAGCCACGAACCTGGTTTTCATCGCGGATTTGTTCAGCTACTTTCTGTGCGGCAAGATTTTCGCCGAATACAGCCTGGCGAGCACCTCGCAATTTATGGACATGAGAACCGGTAAATGGTCGAAAGAAGTTCTGGATGGTCTGTCGTTGCCGGCTGAAATCATGCCGAAAATTATCAGGCCGGGGACCGTTGTGAGCCAGTTGACCGCCGAAATTGGGACGGAACTTCTCTGCGGGCCCGTTCCCGTAATCGCGATCGGCTCGCACGATACAGCTTCAGCCGTCGCCGCGGTACCGGCCGCCGGGGATGCCAACTGGGCATATCTCTCATCGGGAACATGGTCACTTATGGGCGTCGAAGTACCGCAAGCTATAATCAACGATAAGACCTTCAAATATGAGTTTACAAACGAAGGTGGAGTCGAAAATACGATTCGCCTTTTGAAGAATATCATGGGGCTCTGGCTCACACAGGAATGCAGAAGGCAGTGGCAGCGTGAAGGAACCGACCTTTCCTATGCCGAGCTGACGGCCATGGCCGAAAAAGCCGAACCTTTTGCCCGCCATATCAATGTCGATTACAACGGATTCCTCGCCCCGGGTGATATGCCGAAAAGAATTAATGATTATCTAAAAGAGACAGGCCAAAAACGGATCAACGACAAGGGGCAAATGACAAGGACAATCCTGGAAAGTCTTGCCCTTAAATATCGCTCCGTTATGGAAGCTGTTGAAGATGTCGCCGGACATAAGATCGAAATTTTGCATATTGTCGGCGGCGGCATCCAGAACGAGCTGCTCTGCCAGTTCACGGCCAACGCACTCGGCAGGAAAGTTATCACCGGCCCCATCGAGGCTACTGCCAGCGGCAATATCCTGATGCAGGCCATAGCAACCGGACAGATCGAATCCCTTGCAGAAGCCCGCCGGATAGTCCGCAATTCATTCGAGCTAAAAGAATACGAGCCGCAGGATACCCCGCTCTGGCAAGAGCAATATAAGAAAAGCAAAAAGTAAAAAAGGAAACATACTTTGATCGATAAACTCGAACAAAAACTGGATAGTTTTAATCCGGACAAAAGAAAAAATGCCCTGTCGGCTCTATGTGAGAAGGTCGAAGCCGGGCAAATCAATTTGCCCGAGGCTGGTACAGATGTCAACATTCACTGCCATACCTTTTTCTCCTACAACACGTACGGCTATTCGCCGAGTAAATTCGCATGGCTGGCACGCAAGGCCGGATTAGCCGTCGCGGGCGTCGTCGATTTCGACGTTCTGGATGCCCTTGACGAGTTTCTGGATGCCTGTAAGCTTCTGGGCCTGAAAGGCTGCGCAGGACTTGAGACGCGGGTATTTGTTCCGGAATTTGAAGACAGGGTAATCAATTCTCCCGGTGAGCCGGGCATTTCGTATCACATGGGCGTGGGATTTCCTTCCGTCAATGTCCCGGAGCAGCAGAAAAAATTCCTCGCCGGACTACGAGAAACCGCCCAGCGGAGAAATCTGGACCTGATGGAAAGGGTCAACAGACATCTTCGTCCGGTCGAGCTCGACTATGAGCTGGATGTGCTTACACTAACACCATCGGGCAATGCAACCGAGCGCCACATGTGTTCAGCCTACGCCCGCAAGGCCAGTGAAATCTTTGACCGACCCGAAGAGCTTGCTAACTTCTGGTCCGAGAAATTAGGTACGGAGATCACAACCTCCGACCTTCACGAGAGCAGGGATTTACTCAATGCGATTCGTGCTAAGACTATGAAACGCGGCGGGGTTGGATACATACAGCCCGGCAAAGGCTCGTTCCCGCGGATGGCCGATACAAACAGCTTCATACTCGCGGCCGGCGGAATCCCTGTACACACATGGCTGGATGGAACAAGCGATGGCGAGAAAGCAATCGAGGAATTGCTTGAAGTGGCGATGAGCACCGGAGCCGCGGCAATCAATGTCATACCGGACCGTAATTACACGCCGGGGGCCAGCAGCGTAAAATTGGAGAACCTCTACCACGTAGTGGAATTGGCCGAGAAGCTGAATCTGCCCGTTGTGGAGGGGACGGAGATGAACAGCCCCGGGCAGAAATTTGTCGACGATTTCGCGAGCAAGGAGCTTGAGCCTTTGGCGCCCGTGTTCCTGAAAAGCGCGCACATCATTTATGCCCATTCGGTGCTCCAAAGGAAATGCGGCCTGGGATATACCAGCAAGTGGGCAAATAAGAATTTCGAAAATGTTGCCGGCAAGAATAAGTTTTTCGAGAAACTCGGAAGCTCGCTGCAGCCCGAGCATGAAGACAGCCTTTGCGGCTTGAGTGAAGATGTCACCGCCCGGGAGATATTGGATAAAGTGACCCGTGATGCTTAAGCCACGTGGTACGAAGGATTAATGATGACATATTTGCCCCAGACACAGTATGCGGTACAGTTAGTTGGCCCGGATGAGCTTATCTTAAACAAATCCAAACAAGTCCCCAGGCCGGGCAGGCATCAGATTCTCTGCCGGGTCGAGGCGGTTGGGCTTTGCTTTTCCGATCTCAAGCTGCTCAAGCAATTTTCATCACATGTTCGCAAAAGCGAGGTAGTCTCCGGCGTCGACCTGGATATTCTCAAAGAGATACCCAGCTACGTCCCCGGTAACGCAGCAACAGTGCCTGGCCACGAGGCCGTGGTTCGAATCGAAGCGGTCGGCCCCGGAGTGGAAGATTTCGAGCCCGGCCAGCGTTTTCTCGTTCAGACGGATTATCGCTGGGTGCGAACGGCAACTTCCAATGGCGCGCTGGGATACAACTTCGAAGGAGCCCTTGCCGAATACGTGCTGATGGACAAAAGAATAATCACGTCGCCGGAAGGTGATTCCATGCTTCTGCCCGTTGGCGAGGAATTATCCGGCTCGGCCGTGGCGCTCGTGGAGCCCTGGGCGTGCGTCGAGGACGCCTACGCATCCACGGAACGAACGAGCTTGAAAACGGGCGGACATATGCTCGTCGTGGCAGACGTGGAAGTGCTCAAAAAGACATTCGAGGATTTATTCAGCCGCCATGGCAGGCCGGCTCAAATCACCTGGATTTCAAAATCCCCGGCACCGGCGAAATTATCCGTCCCTATAAAGAAAGCAAAAAATATAACCGGGCTGGCCGACGCCGGCTATGACGATGTAATTTATTTCGGCTCCCTGCCGGAGGTAGTCGAGGCTTTATTTGCAAAAGTCGCCCTGAAAGGCCTTTTGAATATTGTCCTCTGCGGCGGCAAATTCGGCAGGGACGTTGTCACTATGGTCGGCAGAGTTCATTACGGCGGCATTCGCATCATCGGCACTACCGGCTCAGACCCGGCTGAGTCGATGGAAATCATTCCAGAGACCGACGAAATCCGCCCCGGCGACAAAATAAACGTCATCGGCGCAGGCGGCCCGATGGGAATGATGCATGTAATCCGCAATATATGCCAGGGCGTCGAAGGCGTGAGTGTTTTCGGCAGCGATGTGGATGACGGCAGATTGGCCGCTTTGACAAAAATCGCCGCCCCCCTGGCCGAAAAGAACGGCATTCGGTACAAGACCTGCAATCCGACAAAGGAAGAAATACCCGGGGATTTCGATTACACTGCTTTGATGGCGCCGATTCCCGCTTTGGTCGCCGCCGCGGTGCACGATTCCGCCGAGCGGGGCCTGATAAACATCTTCGCCGGCATACCTGCAACGGTCACCGGAGAAATTGACCTGGATTCTTACATCGAAAAGCGGCTGTACTTCATCGGAACCAGCGGCTCGACTTTGGATGATATGAAGCTCATGCTTTCCAAAGTCGAATCCGGCCGGCTCGATACCAACCTCAGCGTTGCCGCGATCAGCGGGCTTGAAGGCGCCACTGCCGGAATCCGGGCGGTCGAGAATCGCTCGATCGCGGGCAAGATTATCGTCTATCCGGCCTGCCGGGATTTAGGGCTGGTGACTCTGGAAGAGCTGGCCGAAAAAATGCCGGACGTCGCCGAGTGCCTGAACGACGGACTCTGGACCAGGCCGGCGGAGAAAAAACTTCTGGAAAATTGTGCCTCTTGAGTGTCAAATTATAAACAAAATATACCTGAAGGATTCATGATGAGCAGTTTGAAAAAGATCGAAAAAGCGTATGAGGCGGCACGGCAGCGTTACGCCGAGCTGGGTGTCGATTGTGACGGGGCAATGGATCGCCTGGGCAAAATAGCCATATCGCTGCACTGCTGGCAGGGAGACGACGTCGGCGGATTCGAGAACAGCGAAGGGCTCACCGGGGGCGGCATAATGGCCACCGGGGCGTATCCGGGCAAGGCGCGGACGCCCGATGAATTGCGGGCCGACATTGACAAAGCACTGAGCCTGATACCGGGCAAGCACAGGCTGAACCTGCACGCAATGTACGCAGAAACCGCCGGCAAGGTCGAACGCAACGAGCTGGAACCGGGGCACTTCACGGCATGGATCGACTGGGCCAAAGCAAACGGTCTGGGAATGGATTTCAACGGGACATTTTTCTCGCATCCGAAAGCCGACAGCGGCTTCACGCTTTCCAGCGCCGATGAAGGCATACGCAAGTTCTGGGTCGAGCACGGAATCGTATGCCGGAATATCGGAGCCGCTATGGGCAAGGCGCTGGGCACTCCATGTGTCACGAACCTGTGGATACCGGACGGCTCCAAAGACATTCCCGCCGATCGCAGGGGACCTCGCGAGCGGCTGAAAAAATCACTCGATGAAATCTTCGCCATGAAAATCGGCCGCAGCAAGCTTCTCGACGCCGTCGAGAGCAAACTTTTCGGCATCGGCTCGGAAAGTTACGTTGTCGGCTCACATGAATTTTATCTGGCTTACGCTATCGAAAACAAAACGCTGCTCTGCCTGGATACAGGACACTTCCACCCGACGGAAGTCGTCTCCGACAAGATATCATCGGTAATGACTTTTCTCGATGAAATCCTGCTCCACGTCAGCAGGGGCGTGCGATGGGACAGCGACCACGTGGTGATTCTCTCGGACGAGCTGCGCGCCATCGCGCAGGAAATCGTCCGCGGCGATTATCTCGAACGGGTGCACATCGGCCTGGACTTTTTCGACGCCAGCATCAACCGCATCGCGGCATGGGTGATAGGGACACGGTGCATGATAAAGGCCCTCTTGACCGCCCTTTTGGAGCCTTCGGAAAAGTTACGCCGAATGGAACTGGACGGCGATTACACCGGACGCCTCGCGATGCAGGAAGAGCTCAAAACACTGCCCTTCGGAGCGGTATGGGATTACTATTGCACAAAAATGGAGACCCCGGCCGGCGAATCATGGCTGGATGAGACCAGGGCCTACGAAAAGGATGTTCTCAGCAAACGCGGG
>Ga0315288_10008346_pt1 | contig 13078 bp, 12 predicted proteins | sample YL17G11_20_MG_FD_203454 | JGI IMG/M metagenome (GOLD analysis project Ga0315288, IMG submission 203454) | Sediment microbial communities from Yellowstone Lake, YNP, Wyoming, USA - YL17G11_20 | ecosystem: Environmental > Aquatic > Freshwater > Lake > Sediment | place: USA: Wyoming | collected...
TGTAAATGGAATGTTTCCAGCAGTAAAACTAAAAGTATAAAAGTTATTAAAACTTTGTACGTAAATATTATTCATCACAAAATCAGTGATGTATGAATCATACATAAACACGTACATTGGTGCTGTAGAACCGTTTACTGTAAATAGTCCTAGTGTTTTTATATTTTTAATCCAAACAAAACCATTTGACGCCAATGGTACTGTTGCAAAATCTAAAAATATACTGCCACCAAACTGTAAATTTTCTATGTTAACCTGCGGATTAGCAACAGTGTCCCACGTAGGATCCAAACCGATTGGTGACAAGTTGTCAATAACAGTACCCGCAGTATATGAACACAAATTAACATGAGGTTTTAAAGCGATTACTGAAAGCTCTTGATAAAAACCACCAATTAATACAACATTAAAAGGGTTAACGTCTGTTGCAGTTGTAATAGTTGATATCGCAAATGCTATTGTTTTATATGGATTTAAAATACTTCCATCACCAGCAGTGTCAGACCCTTGTGGTGCAACATATTTACTATTTGTGTTTACAATATTATCGGTGGTTGCGGAGTTAACCAAAATAGCAGACCCATACACTGAATTAATTACAATAATGTAATCACCATCAGCAAGTATTTCGCCTCCAGTCAATGGAATTCCACCATTGGCGGCAATAGCAATGACCCCTAAACCGGAGATATTAATAGTAGATGCACCAGTATTTGTATTTGCTGCTCTAAATGTGAATAATTGACCGTCAATATAACCGGTTGGAACTGGATTAATATTGATTACATAAGCATTTGCTACACCGGTATCAACTGCATGTACATATGATCCGTTTTGTATTTGCGTAACACCTGCAATATTGTTAGCACTGAATCTAGTATTGATACCACTACGCAGACCGACTAATTGATCGCCAGTAACCTGTAAGTTACTACCATTTACAAATTGAGAAAATTTTACGTCAGCCATGTGTAATGCTCCGTGTGCGTTTCTGTTAAATTCCGTCTGTTATTACATTGTCACTGCTTTCTGTAACAACATAGTTATTATCTTCAGTAATTATATATGACCCACCAGCTGGGGAACCTGTTCCAAACCCATTGATTATAAAAAACCAAGCCCAGCTTGTATCCCACATCGTGTTAGGATTTAGCATCTCTATACACCGCCATACCAAGTGATGCCAGTCGCTGTTGTGGTCTTTGGGTTACCATTTATGATAGCCGTAGTAAGTACCCTAAATCCTGCAATCGGTATTACACTGTCAGAACTCGCCCCATACCATGGCATTGGTGTGCCGTCTATGCCTTCAATGATTACGTCACCACCTGTCGAGATATGCAGGAATTTAAACATTTCCTTGTTAGCATTCACATATGCGTCTAGTACTATTTCACCGCCACGTGTGGCCATTATGCCAACGGCAGCCGTACGGTTTTGCGGGTCTATCGTTGTAGAAAATACCTGTGTCATAATGGTCTCCGTTATATCTTAATGTAAACATTCATGAATGATGTAGGCTGCATGTTGTTGTGTGCGCCATTTCCGCCATTGGCAGATGATGCGCCAAATGCTTTTACATTTCCAGCACCGGACAACCCGCCTCCACCACCTTGTACAGCAAAAAACCCACCCGTTCCAGGAGGTGATGCGTGATCATGAGATGGCATTTCTGGAATAGTTAGCACATGATTCTCTTCACCTAATGTCTGACCAAGTACTCGCGGGGTTAACCCTGCACCTGCCCCTTGGCTTGCCAATGCACGACCTAGAACTTTGGTTAACGATAATGTCTTATTGTTTGCAAAGTCTGTAGCTGCATCCCCAGTACGGCCGCCGCTGACAGGTGCCCATGTGTCAAGTACGTTGTCATACAGCATCTTGTACAGTGGAAATGTGTCTATTTTTGCACGAGTAGCGCCAGATGTTGCAGATCCAATTGTGCCGTCATTCATTGGTAGCCATCCAAATGCAGCGTTAACACCGTTTTCAAAACCTAGTTTAACGTCGCCAGTACGTGGGGAGTACAATACAGATGCTGTTTGATCTTGTACTTCGTATGGGTATTCTGTGTTTAATGCGCCATCAAAAAACATAACATTAGTAATGTCTATGTTAAACAATTGTGACGTAGGTGCTGCTATTACTGCTACAAGATAATCATTCCCGCAGTTACCTATTGTCTTACCGTTGGTTAATGGGACAACGACGCTAAAATTATATCTCACCCACGATGTTGTCAATACTTGAGGCTGCATAGTTGATATAGCCGAAGGCGATGGAGAATTATTGCCGTCACCGAAATATTGTCTAACGAACACGTTTACGGTGCTATTAGTTGAGCTTCGTGCCCAAAACGAGAAAGTAGTGACTTCACCTTCAAGGGTACGTGTATGAGCGGAGATTGGAAACTCTATATCTTTTTGAGTCTCTGCGCCGATTACGGTGCATGCATATTCTAGATAGTATCGTGGTGACTGTGTAGGTGTAGAATCACCTTGGTTAAATTGTACAAAGTTTATACTGTCAGTTGATAACACACTGTTTTTTCGCAATACAATGTCTGGCGTTGTTAACCCATTGTGATTGCTTGGAGCAATAGTAGTTAAGGCTGTGGTAATAGGTGTTGCCACATTTTGGCTTGCGTTAAACAAAAACTGACCATTAGTTATAAGGTTGTTCAAGTTTACATAATTAGTAATTGGAGGGCTACCACCACCTGATCCAGCTGCGCTATAGTTCTGAGCTTGATACAATATAGTACCACCACCTTCAACTGGTGAATCTGTTACTACAAGATAATATGCTTCGTCATCTGCAAAATATAAGTTTTGCTGTGTAACTACAAAACCATTACCAGTAATAGGGATGGGGTTTGAATATGGACTAAGACCGCCTGAATCTGAATAAATCGGCTTAAGTACGTTTGGCGTTAATTGTTTATATGACCACAGATATCCACCCACCAATGCTTTACCACTATTGTCAGCAAAGTACCAAAATGATGTTGAACCTAAATTGTATGATACTGCCATTATTCTTGTCTCCGTGACATTACGTCAGCTGTTTTGCTTCCTGCTTGCATTGATGATAATTTACCTAACAATTGTACCATTTCTTTTGACCTTTTATCCTTATCTTGTATTTTTTTTATGTTATCAAATGCCTTTGGCCATTCTGGGCTATTAAAAAACCGTGTAGCTTCAATTCCTTGTTTGTTTCCCGTCATATTCTGCCAAGTTTCTAATATGTTGTTTATCCATCCTCTGGCTTGTGCTAGACCTGTTTCTGTCTTGCCATATACGCCACGTGGGGTTTCAGGGTTGATCAAATGTTCCCATGCTACTTTCATGTCACGTAATTGATCTTTAGCTTCAGGTGCGTTCTTTAAACCATTCATTAACTTGTCAAATTTATCGTCATTCTTCAGAATCTTGTTATAAAAGTCTGTACCACGACCTTTGGTAGATACTAAATCTTTCTGTAACTGTGAACGCAATATAGACCGTTGAGCCTCAGCACGTGCAGCTTTGTAATCTGGGGATATGTCGTCCATAAGACCTGTAAATTGCTTTCTTGCATCTGTATATTCTTTTGCTTTTTCTTTTTCACCTGCTCGCAACAATTTACCTTCTTCATCCTGTATTACTTTTTTGACTTTATCCATGTACGCTAGGTTGTTTTCTGGGGTATCTTGCAATTTTCGTCGCCATGCTTTGTCATTTTGTACAGCATTAAATGCTGACTCTATAATTGGGTCTTCTTTTGCTTTAGCAATTATTTCTGGTTTTGCGTTCCATTTATAAGCTTTTTCATACATATCGCGTATATTTTTGTCTGATGCTGTTGATCTGTCATAAATACTATTCAATACACGTTTAATTTGTTGTTTTTCTTTTACAACATTAGCTTCAGCAATTTTACTTTTTTCTATTGCTGCTTCTCCGCCACGTGCATAACTTGCCTCTGGGGCTGCTTGTCTGCCAACTCCGCTTGCTTCTGATGGAGTCAATACTCTGCCAGTACGTAAACCTGCTTCAAAACGTTGCTTCACGTCTTCAGGTTTTAGATAATTTAGTACTTCTTGTCCGGGTGGTAATCTTGATATTCCCAACATTTTAGCTGCGACAGGTGCAAATGCTCCTGCACCAGCACCATATTCCGCACCTTTTAAAGCCCCGTACGGAGTCATAGAGCCAATACCTGCACCAGCTGCACCACCTAATGCTGTTCGTGCAAGTGTATTAATAAATGGATTTCTTGAGGTTGCAGCGCCTATAGTTCCTTGGGTGAGTACGTTTAATGGTGAGCCAATCTCAGCTGCTTGCAGTCTGTTTTCTGGGGTTATCATTGCGCTACCAAGTGCGCCTTCTGTAGCTGCTCTAGCTGTTTTTCCTAAACCAGACAATAACTTGTTTGTTTCAGCAGCTTTGCGAATACCACCAAATAATTTGTTTAATCCGGGTACAAGTTCTGCAAGCTTACCTGCGCCAGTCAATGCTTTGCCGGGCAGAAACATAGACAATGTATTTGTTATGCCTTTTCCAATTTCTGAACCAATGCTTTCATTGCCTATTTGTCTGCGTTCTAATCCGGGAACGATATCATATGCACCTTGGGCTACCCCTTTGGATAGATCAGTAATAGCTTTTGGATTCATTGGCGACATTTGACCTTGGCCATAACGCCATGGTTCGTCTCGATATGACGGTATCGCTGGTTGTTGAGCAGCTGGCTTTGTTTTTTGTTGCGCTTCTTTGTCCCATGCGTCTAAGTCTGCTAGTGTAGGTTCTTTATAAACTTTTGGCTCTTGTTTGCCCTCAGCTTCCCATGCGTCCAAGTCTGCCAGTGTTAATGCTTTATTAGCCATTATTTAGCCCCCATCTGCTTTCTAATAGCGGCTTGTTGTTCTGGTGGTAATGACAAATAGTACTCTTTCGTGAGCTTTCCACTAGATATCAGGTCTGAAACAGGTTCACCAAGACGTTCGCTATAGGTCTTCATACCTTTTGGTGTGGTGGTAATATAGTCGCCAGTAAATCTTGGCATGTCATACATATTACGTATAACACCTTTATGTATTGGTTCAGATGCTTTAATGACAGAATCAGATAGGTCAAATACTGTACGAATTTGTTTGTTGAACAAATCAATCGCCTGTTTGCTATTAAGTTTAGGGCTATGTATTGAGTCTGACATCTCATGAAGTTCTTCGCGCTGAGAATTTGTAGAACCCAATTTTTCCATAACTTTTATGCCGTTTGACATATGTGGCACGAACGCAGTTTCATACCATTTCAAATCTGTATAACCTTCAGGGTCTTTGTCCATGATGCTTGATAGAAATTCATCTCGTTTCTTTCGTCCCATACCCCAAAATGATGAATACTTTGACGCAGATTTTATCGACTTGTTAATTTGCTGACGATTGTCTGTAAGAAATTTATCAATAACAATCGCACCTGTCTTACGTTGCTTCAGATTATTATCAATATGCTTGTCATTTTCAGCATCTTGCATAGCAATTTCAACCGGAACAGATGTTAACTTTGGCAGAGCTTCATGAGCATTTTCTAACGATGCAGGGATAGTTGAAACTTTATCCACAACAGGTTTTTGAGGTGCAACAGGTTTTGGTGCTGCAACTGGTGCAACTGGCATAGAAGGCTGCGCTGTAACTTGTTCTGGCACTTGTTCTGGTGCAGGTAATTCGCCGTTACCCATATCTGGCATCTGCTGTGGCATCTGCTGTGGCATCTGCTGTGGCATCTGCTGTGGCATCTGCTGTGGCATCTGCTGTGGCATCTGCTGTGGCATCTGCTGTTGTGGAGGCTGCATAGGCATTTGTGGTTGTTGTTGCATACCACCCATGCCGCCCATATTATTAGGTGAGCCCATTCCACCACCAAGATTGCTTTCAAATAGCTTATTGATCATTTGAGGATTTAAGAAATTAACATTTTGGTTGCCATTTTGCATCTTTTGTTGAGCCATGTTAATCATACCTTGATATGTATTTTGGTTTTCTGGGTATGATAGATAAGTTTCACGTTGCTTGGATGGCATATTAGCAATGGCACGTAAATAGTCACTAGAAGGATTGCCGCGCATATTCTGGTAGCTAAGTGCGTTCTGTGCTGATATAGCTTGCTGCAACGGGTAGAATTGATTCAATTGGTTAGAATGTTGCAACGATGCTTGGCGTTCTGGTTCAGCGTATAGACGGTTCAATCGTGACTGCATCATTTGATCGATGAGTTGCTGATTGCTGTGCATAAAGTCTATCGGAGATCGTACGTCTAATCCCATATTAGTCACCTAAAATAAAAACGGTAATAAATTCATTCCCATGCCTAATAGCTGGTTCATTTGGTTTTGGTTAGCCGCTGCGCCACCGCCGTACATATTTGCTAAGTTGCTACCCATGTTTCCATAATTACCGGACATACCGCCTGCTGCACCCATACCATGACCCATAAGAGTATTTAGACCTTGGCCATATTGTCCGCCAATGCCTAGGATGTTTTTAAGATATTGCTGCATATCATTGCTGGTGGCTTGGCTTGCAATGTTTCCAGCTTCACGCATATGCGCTGTAGACCCAGAGAGGCCACTAGATGAAGCTGCATTTCCTGCTGCACGTTGAGCTTGATTCATTTGGTTCATTGCTCCGGGAGACATTTGATATTTGCTAAATGCGTTCTCCATGAACTTATTTGGGTCTTGGTATTGTTTCATCCAGTCTTGGAATTGTGGAATAGCGCCTTGTCCAGCATTTAAGAATGGTTGATAGGCTTCATTAGCTTTGCGCATGTACTCTTCCATTTGTTTGGAAGCTTTGTCGTAGCCAGCGCTTTGATTGCCGCCTAGAATACCTCCAACTTTGCCCATCATATCAAACGGGTCAAAAATACCACCAAGATCAAATCCCATATTCTTTCATCCTTAAACTGTAGTGAAGGTCTTCCATATCCCGCCTTGATATATTTGCGGAGCATCAACCGTTGTATTGTATATAATAGTACCATTTGTTGGGATGTTTATGCTATCACGTGTTGCAGTTGTGATACGCGGCATGAATATCCCTAAAGTTGTTAAATAACCGATTAATGTCTGCACATGCTCAGCTATCCATATCTGCATAACGTCTGACATTAATGCGCCGTCTTCTGTTACTGGGTCATACACTGGCGGCTGGTTAAAGTCTTCCATCGTGTTACTTACTCCGGTAGTTCTGAATAATCCCAAGCTGCTCCAAATATGGCAAACTTGATCTTATTATAACATTCAAACTTAAGCACAATACCGTTGTCACGTCTAAATGTAGCCACTTTACGCCATACAGTGCGTGCTTTGCGCTCACCTAGCTTGCCCATCAATGCTGGTAGCTTGGCGCCATACGTTACACCACCGTCTTTTGAAACAGACATAAATACGACTGGCGCTTCGTTTATTCCTACATCATCAACAACACCTTGTAATAGATCTAGTTGCATACGATTTATACGTATGCCACGGTAATCTGGTCTAACTAAGTCTTTGGTGATTCTGATTCGTGGGATTGCTTCATTGTCATTTGTTACCAAACTATCGTCTGAGTAGTAAATAACGTTTTTGCTGTAATGTCCAAAATAGTTGGCGCCAATAAAGTTAGCATTAACACCTGTTACGTGACGATTACCATTGAGCATCTGTTCTTCGTGCCACATTGGGTTTTGCTGAGTAGACATGCTCACATTATATACATATGTGTGATTATCTTCTGTGAAATTGAGTCTGTAGAATATAATACCGTTTTCACGATATAGCGCTACGTCGCAGCTAGATGGGTTATTGTAGTTTTGTAATTGAAAGTCCAATGCAGTGTTGGATATCGGGATGGCTTGTACACCCGTTACCATCATTACTGCGCCTAAACCGTCACGGTCTTGGGAAAGAAAGAACATGCGGTCAAAGCCAGTCTTAATGCTCTGCGCGCCAACGGTTCCTAGCTCGATCAAGAACGCGTTATTACGTCTGAATGGGAAGTTAGCAGCACCTGCGTTTTCCCATATCTCGGTATATGTGCTGGTGAACAGGAATAATCTTCTATGTAACGTCCTGCATGCTACGATATTACCCGGGTGTGTTGTGACATTAGCTGTTTGTAATTGACCATTATTTGTGACGGTAAACGGTGCAACGCCAGCGGTTGTCATGATAATCGGCGTACCGTTGGCGACTAATGACAGCTTTATATGCGTACTATCAACAAATATCGCGTAGTAAATAGTCCCTGCAACCAATGGTGATGGTAAAGTAGCACCAGTGACCGTAACAGGCGTACCGGTTTGGTAAACGGTAGGTACAGTTAATATTAAAGTGTCAGTGGGGGGTGCGGCAATCGTGAATAAAGTGCTTAAAAGTCCCCATACGAGACCCTGGTTGTTTTCAGATACATAAAATGTATTGGTTTCACCCGCAGCAACAACAAAGTAATTATCAAACGCCGTAACGTCTATTGGTCTAGCTGGAAAATTACTGTCAGTAATAGTGGTGAATAAACCTGTATTAGTATCATAAATGTACCCATTTTGTCCATCTACAATAATTATTTGGAATGTGTTGGCGTCTATTGCGCAATAACCAGAGGACGTTGATAGCGTACCTTTCTCAACTGCTACAAATGATGAATTTATTTCATAAAACTTACTGTCGCATACAACATATAGCTTGCTTGTAGCTGGTGTCTTACCGAAAACAAACATCGCACGAATGGCACCGATTGCAGGCAATGAAATTTGTGTCAAAATTCCAGCAGTAGGAAACAATGACTTTGGTTTCTTTCCATCAGGGTCTATAAATTCGAACATGTTAATAGTACGTTCTGAGTCTAACTCGCCAATACGCTGGTTGTTAAAACTACCACATACCTCAAATGACTCTCTCGGCATATATCACCTAATAAGACAATATGTTTTGCCAGTAATACAACTGTGGCGAAACCATGATTACTGACGGCCTGATCGTAAGGTCGGTTTCATTCTTAGCCTTCAAGTCATCAAACATTCGTTGATAATCTTGCTCTGCTTCTTGTGTCCAGTTGGCAGATGGGTAGAACATTTTAAGCTCACGTGTTAGAGCGTAGCGCAAAAAACGTTCAAAATATGGGGCTACAAATACTTCCATCACATCCTGATTAATCATACTGTTAATGTATTGCTTAACATGTATTTCGCACGGATATGACTGATCTGGAATAGGGTAGAACGTCACAAAGCTTTCTGTAGCCTGTATATCTAAAAATATCATAGATGGTCTAGCAACAAGATTGTTAAGCCTAGTGATGTCGTAGAACTGTGCTTTGTTGATGATTCGCAATGGATATATAAGTGAGTCTTGCACTGTAAAGTTAGCAAATGTTAAATCAAGAATACGATTGCTCACAATGTCGGCAGGTGCAATATCAGAGATAGAGTACGTTTGCTGATTTGGAGCCATCGTAAAATTGATTTTCGTCAAAAACGGCACATAGATGCTAGATGATGAGAACTGGTTAAGCATGTCATTTAAACAGTACAGTGAAGTAGTCACCATAAATGAATCTGGTGTTTCACCGACTCCTAATTCTCCACTCATATATAGAGATTGCAAAATTAGGTCGTTAACCGTTCTCAAAATCTGTGGCATAGTTATGCTCCGTTTTTTACAAACTAACTACTACTACTTACGTACAGGGAACGCTTTTGCGTCTAAGCCTTTAGCAAGTTTCATCGCTGTTTCGCCAGCTGATTTCCCTGTATTACACATGTAAGCGTCTGTATTCATCGCTTCTTGTGGCATACGTGGATTGCCGCCAAACTTAGCTTTAATTTCTGCTTGGTGCTTCTTAACAAATGCGTTAGCTTCAGCATGTTCTGCTTCGCTACGTGCTCGCATCTTGTTCACTACCCCTGCTTCTGCGTTTCTTAATGCATTTTTGTTCATCTTTTTGCTCCTTTGCCTTCTCGGCATCTTTCGGATGTTTAAACCATTCACCGGTCTTTAATAGTCGTTCGTACTCATCGTCGTCTACGACTATCATTGCCAACGTACTGTGATATATGCAATTAATCATAATCACCTACTATTACGGTGCAGTTGATGAAATAACTTTCACTGCATATTGTGGGTGCCACATAAATCCACACAAAACGTCAATACGCATGTAGTTTTGATAACTTGGCACGTCACCTGCTTGGGTAATCGTCAATGACAAGCCAGTTTCTTCGTCAATCGCTGTATAAACCTCAGGCACTACAAGTTTGTACAATGGTGGTACGACGATATCTAAAGCGCGCTGTGGATATGCAATGTTGCAACGATGTGATGCGATATTAGTAACAATTGCACCGTTTGGCACTGGGTTCGTTACGTTACGCAATGGGTTAGCTGTATCACTGATAATTGCAGGTGATACCGTCAATGTTACTGCGCCGCCAGCACTTGATGAAGCCGCTTGTTGCACAACAAATTGCATGTTGTAACCATTGTCTAAACGTCCAATTGGTGTAACGCTATTCACGCCTGCGATTTGAATCAAGTCGCCCGGTAAGAAATAGTTAGCTACAGACGCAGTTGCACCAGCAAGCACGATTGTGTTACCAGAAGCGACAGCACCGTTGACAGTCAATACATCGCCAGCATGCAATGTTGCGCCTGCACCAGCTTGATGGGTAGCAATTAACTGAGATTGGAAAATGTCAAAGTATGACAAGTGACCCAATGCAGTGTTACGAGCTACGTCTTCGTTGGTCATCGGCAGGAATTGGTTCAGCAAAGATGCTTTAAGATCAGAAGCGTCTTTCAATGACAATGCTAAGTAAGCATCATCTGACAAATTGACTGACTGACTTAAAAGCTTAGATCCCGCTTTGTCAACAGAAGAGAAGCTGTTAACTGACGATGCTGTCGAGCCTGTGAAGAAGTTCAATTGTTGAACAGCTAATGCAGCAATATCCGATTCCATTTGCGATACGATGTTTTGAATCGCTGGTTTAATGAAAATACGTCCGAAATCTTCAATACGCAATTGCAAATCTTGCACTGTGTAAGAGATCATCGTGTGATATTGGTGATTAATGGTCAAAGATTCAACAGTTTCTAGGATGTTTTGTGGTGATGCAACCGCACCGTCACCTACTAGATATTGATTTTGTCTGCGTACACGTAATGTGTCGCCAATTTTGTAGCCAGCTCCGTTAAAGTCACCTTCATACGAACGGTTACTTGTCATAATAAACGGTGCTGCGTTTGCAAATGCTGCTAGAGCATAGTTTGATACTAGGTCAGTAGTGATTAATTGGTTAGCCATGCTTGCCGATCTCCATGTATAAAATACTAGAGGTTTGACCGGCAGCAGACTTTAATAACTATTAGTGAAAGTGCTACTTACCGCCATTCCTCAACATTTTTCTAAAGTCGGAAACAGTCGGTTTGTCACTGGGGCTTTTAGTTCCAGATGAATTACCCTTGATCTGTCCCATCACTTTAGGCTGCACTTTTGGCGCAGTCTTTTCCTTCATTGTCAGAGCCTTGGAAAGCTTATGCAGCTCCTTGGCCTGCGCATGTTGAGAAAGGCCAGCAATTCTATAGAGTTCGTCACGGTTCTTGCCAAGTGCATATACAACATCACCCGGGTTATCGAGGATTTTTAACACCTCTCTAACAGAATTCGTAAACGGCAATCTATGGTCTTGCACGATGTCGTCGAAGTCTTCGTACTTGTCTGATGCGCGTTCAAGGTCTTGTTTAAAGTCCTCTTCAAGACGCTGCATTTCGAGTTGCCGCATTGGGTCAACCATTTGTTGTTGTGGAGGCTGTTGCATCGCTTCGTGCTCGGCATTACCCTGTGTCTGGCCAGCGTTATGTTGCTGGGACATAATGTATTGCTGCATCTGCGACAGTTGATCTTGCATGGAACGCATCTCGCGCTTATGCTTCTTCTCCTGTTGGCCTAGCCGTTTCTTAACACTGTCAGGGGTATTTTCCTTTGGTGTTTCTGCTTCGCCTTCTGGAGCATCTGACTGCTCAACAATTTCCTCTGCAACTTCTGGTTGGTCACCATTTGCTGCTAATACGTTTACTTCTTCATTTCTCATCATCTTTATCGCCTCTCTCACTAGTTTACGGTTTACTATGAACCCAGTAGTTTTCGGATCACTACGAAACCCAGCAAATTAAATTTGCGACTATCTCACATATTATCAAATATTATACACAGTGATATTTACTTGTGCAAATCCTTAATTATTGATGCAATTTTAGCAGTAAAATCTAAGTCTGCTTTGTGTAGTTCCGTCTCTCTACTGTGTTGACTGTCTTTAAGTTTCTCTTGTAGCTCGCGTGCATCCATTGCCAGCTTAACCTTGTCAAGTTCATGTTTTTCTTGACGTATTTTCAGTTCTTCTGCGCGTTCCTCGAGTTGTTTCTTTGCAATCTCTTGTTGCATCTGCATCATTTGTTCTTGTGGATTTGGTGGTGATGGGGGTGGTTCTTCCCCACGTTCTTCTGCCAGTATTGCTGGTGGTACTAGCTTTTCAAAGCGCTTAATCACACGATGTTGGTCTTCAATGTCTAAGTTCTTGGCTATCAAGTCAGCAACCAATGGGAATATTGATGGATTTGTTTGAGCTAACTTCACAAACATTTCCAAGGCTTGCGCTTTCTGTACTGCAAATGATGGCGCTGCACTTATTTCAACGTCATAGTCACCATTTAGTATTGGGTTTTCTACGCTGCCGTCAGGTTTTCGTTTATTCAGCATGGCAGGACGTGACTCGCCAGCAGCGTTTGACAAGATTACACTACGTTCATCGCCGTAAATTGCTGGCATGAGGCTCAATACGACCTTGCCACCTTGGGCTATTGCTTGATTCATATTGTCAAAGAACACAAATGCGCTGAGGTTTCCTTGCGTTGCACGGTTCTCAATAGCAACGCCAGAGGTTTCGTTACCTTGCTTTCCAAGATTAGCATCGTAGAACCCTAATACTTTGTTGATACCATCTACGGAGTAATTCAATGCGCCTAGGATCGACTGTGGAAGCTCAGATGCTGG
>Ga0315288_10008347_pt1 | contig 13076 bp, 17 predicted proteins | sample YL17G11_20_MG_FD_203454 | JGI IMG/M metagenome (GOLD analysis project Ga0315288, IMG submission 203454) | Sediment microbial communities from Yellowstone Lake, YNP, Wyoming, USA - YL17G11_20 | ecosystem: Environmental > Aquatic > Freshwater > Lake > Sediment | place: USA: Wyoming | collected...
CGAGGTTCACGCCGTCGACGTTGAGGACGAGCTTGTCGGTCGTGAGGAACGAGAGGGGCTCGTTCACGCCGTTGCTGAGGAGGACAGCCTTGTACGCGAGGGAGAGGTCCACGGAGACCGCGGGGTTCCCGTCGACGATGACGCCTCCGAAGATGCGCGTGGCCGTGTAGATGTCGTACGGCTCCTGCTTCTGGTTGGAGAAGGAGGCGTGCGTGGCCGGGTCAAGGGCCGTACTGAAGGTGACGGTGACCGTCTCGGCGACGGGGTTGCCGGCGCCGGTGTGGGCGGAGTCCGGAAGGGTCTCCGTGCCGGACGGCCACTGGACGGTCTGCGGAAGGGAGGCCTTGGCGCCGAACTTCGCGCCGAAGACCAGCGCGCCGCTCGTAGCCGAGGCGATGGAGTAGGATCCGATTCCGGACGGGCCGGAGGTCAGGACGTTGAGGGTGTAGGTGTCGTCCGAGATCCGGTTGTACCAGAACGTGGCAAACGCCTTGTACTCGGCGAGGACCGGGGCGGCGAGGGTGATGACGTTCTGGGTGCCGTCGACTTCGAGGACCTTGACCGGCGGGCGGGAGGACGCGTCACGCCAGGTCTTGCCGACGTGGACGGTGATGAGGTCGGGACGGTTCGTCGGGAGGTCGATGCGGCCGTTCGTGACGGACGTGTACAGCGACTGGCCGAGCGGCGTGTCGCGGCCGTTGCCGGTCGTGGCGACGTCCGGGAGGACGAACTTGGTCGTGGAGACCGTGCTGGTCGTGGTGTCGACGAAGCGCTCGCAGAGGGCGCCGAAGATCCTGTCGTCGACGAGGGACCCGACGACCTGGGTGGAGTCGAAGGACGCAGTGCCGGTCTTGACGCCGGCCTGGACCTGGAACGCCGTACCCCACTGAATTTTGGACTGGTCGCCGTCGTTGACGACGATGAAGTCCGGGCCGTTGAGGAAGTCGCGGCGCCCGGGGGCGATGCCGACGTTCCCGACGGTGATGATGTTGCTGTTCGGCAGGTAGTCGAACGTGTCCTGGAACGTGTTGAAGTAGTAGGTGATGAGGACCTTCGAGCCGTCCTTCGGAGCGAACGGGAGGTCGACGAGGCGCTGCGCGCCGTCGACGGACTTCGCCAGGACCTGGGTCCCGTTCACCGTCACGGTGACCTTGGAGGGGTCGGTGGTCGTGATGCCGCCGTCCGAGCCGTCGACGACGGGGCCGTTGAACACGCGGAAGGACTTCGTGCGGTTGGTGTAGTCCCCGGGATTGAGGCCGAGGAGGCCGTTCGCAGAGCCGGTGCCGACGAAGATGTTCCCGAGGGCGATGAGCTGAACGTGGTTGAGCCCTTCGTTGTCGACGTGCACCGAGGCCGTAAGGCCCGGGATGGCGGCGCCGTTCACGTCGTTCGCAACGTCCGTCGCGGTCCGCGACGCGCCCGGCGTGAGGGTGATCGTAACCGGCGTGGTGTCGTCGAGCGTGAGGATGAGCTTGTCGTTCGCGCCGAGCGTGACGGGAAAGGTCTCGACCTTCGGGCAGACGAGGAGCGCCGGACCGTCGGTGATCTGATCCGAGACGTCGTCGGTGCCGCGCGTGTCCTTGCGGTGGAAGAAGTAGTTGATCGTGACCTTGTCGTCCTCGGAGGGCGGGACGAGAAGGGAGATGAGGCCGTTCGGCCCGTCGACCGCAGCGACCACCACGGGGGCCCCGTTGACTGAGACCGAGACCTTGCTCGCGTCGTAGGTCGACGATCCGCGCCCGCTCCCGTCGACGACCGGGAAGTTGCGGACCTTGAACTTCGACTTGTTGCCGTCCTGGTTCCCGAGGATCGGGTTCTGGACGGTCCCGCCGGAGACCCAGCGCCCCGCAGCGTCCTCTCCGAAGATCGGAGTGTCCGCGACGCTCGACGAGCCGCGGATCATCTCGAAGTTCGTCTGGGAGAGTGTCTCCTTGCCGACTCCGATGAGGACCGGGACCCGAAGGCCCCCGAGGAGCAGGCCGACTGCCGGCTCGACGACGGTCTGCGCGTAGACGCCCGGGGGTGCGTAGGTCGTAAAAGGTCCGATGCCCATGTTAGCTCCCTTCAGTGAGCAGAAGTCTAAATACCGGTATGCGTATCTGTCTCAAGGCCGCAGGTCGGGGTATGCGTATGCGTCTACGTGAAGGGTCACTTCAACCCAGCACGTCGCATACAAAGCCTAGCGAAGAGACTTATTCGGAAGGCGCGGACTTCTTGGCCTTGTCGAGCAGGGCGAGGGCCTTACCACGGTCGCGAATCGTGGCAGCGTCCGCAGGGGCTATCGCGTCGCCGGCCTGGGAGACAGCATTGGTGCCGGCCTCCTTGCGCACCTTGTCGCGGGCGGCCTTGCGCTGGTTATACCCCTCCCACTTCGTCTCTGCGGAGCGGCCGACAGCCTTGTCGATGACAGGGTAGTCAAGGTCGTGCACCCCGCTGTTCCCGTGCACCCCGCTGCCAGCGCCCTGGTTCACGTTGCCGGCGAACTTGAAGCTGAAGGAGGAAACGCGGATGCGCTCCGCCCTCTCCTTGCAGTTCGGGCACGGGTGGTGGTCGAAGTACTCCTTGATCTCGTCCTGTTGGACGAGGAGCTCTTCGAACTCGGCCTCACACCCGTCACAAAAATACTCAAATGTCGGCAAGGTCCTGAACCCTACCGAACCCTCTCGAAGCTCAGGTCACGGCCGACAGAGACGTTGACGCCGGCCGCCCCGACGGGCGTCCTCCCCTGGAGGAGGTCCAGCGGGTAGCTCCCGTCGAGATACCCGTGTTCAACCTCGGCGGCACGCGAGGTGTTCTCCGCCCGGGAGATGGTGATGGGGAGCGGGACGTAGACCTCCCAGTCCACCCGAAGGGACAGGGAGACGGTTGTCTCGTAGTAGTACTCGTCGGTCGTGTCGTTGTAGACCTCCTCGTTCTCGCCGCCGGGGGCGATGTCAAGGAGCTCAAGGCCCTCGAACCCAAGGGAGTTCTGGATTTCGAGGAACTTCACTATCGTGTAGTCGGCGAGCTTTTCCCGGTCCTCGGCGTCGCGGGAGAACACGATGAGCTCGAACGAAACCTCGTACTTGCCGCCGTAAACCTCCGCCACGTCCGTCCGCTCGTCCGTAATGACGATGCACTGCTTGTCACAGTCCTGGGGCCTGTCGCCGAACGCGATGACGGCTCCCGGGATGGCCTGCAGGTTCACCTGCTCGCGCTCGTACTGGAACGGGCCAGAAGTGGGCATGACGTACCTGTAGTCGGCGTAGATAACCCCGCCCGTCGGAGTCTCCTTCAAGAAGGTGACCTCGCCCGTCCCGTGGTCGACCTCGAAGTCGGTCCCCTGGACAAGGCCGCGGCGACCGTCTAGCCAAAGTCGCACGGACCCCGGGTAGAGGTTCCGCCTCGATATCTGGGCCTCCTTGTCGCCGGAGCTCGTGAAGGTAATGAGCGGCTCGTTGATCTCCGTCAGGAGCGGCTCGACGGTGAACTCGCCGGGCGTCCTCCGAGCCTCGTCCGGAACGGACTTGACGATGATGTTGTAAACGCCTGGCGGCGACGGGAACACGTCGCGCCTCGGGGAGACCTGCTCCAGAACGTTGAAGTTCTCACGCACCCATTCGACGGTCGTCCCGGGGGCGTTCTCGACGTCCGCAAGCATGCAGAACGAGGAGAGCCGCCCGACGTAGTTGTCTGCGGACAGGCGAACCCGGTCCGCAGAAGCGCTGTTGACGATTATCCCGCGCTGAGGACGTTCCTCGAACGAATACTTGTTGGTGACGTTCTCGGAGTCAGATCTGTACCTGGGGTGATCGTAAAGGATCTTCCGAAGCTCCTTGATCACCCTCTTCTTCGTAGCGTTTATCAGCCATATCTTCATCGGGCCTTAGGCGCGGCCGGGCTTCTTCTTCTTCTTCGCGTCGGGCGACTCGGCCGGAGTCTTCACGATGCTGGCCTCGATGTCGTCGGCAGACGGCTCTTCGGGCTGGGTCTCCGGCTCCTTCTCGGGAGTGAAGGACGGGAAAGGGTCGGACTCCACCTCGGGGCTGACCTCGACGATGGGCGTCGTGCGGTCGTCGACCAGAACCGCCAGGTCGGAGGCGGAGGGCTCAGGCTCGGGGGCCGGGGCCGCGACGACGTCCCCCGCGGGCGTGGCAGAGTTGTGGGGGAGGAGGTCTCCCTCGGTGCGGTAAGCCTCGTCGAAGTGAACTCCCTTATAGTAGGGCATGCGATACCTCCTTCACCGGGAGAACCCGATAAAGGCCTCAGTCCTCCATCTGGCTCAGGACCAGAAGTCCCGTCGCCACGGCCGTCATCGGGTCGCCGGCAGGCCGGACCTCGGAGATCTGGATGGGGAAACGGTCGCGCTTCTGCTCGAACCGCTCCTGGAACTTTTCCAGGAAGCCGCCGGCCAGGGAGGTCCCGCCGGAGACGATGATGGGGATGGGCTTCGGAACGAGGAGCTCGCTCTTGACCTTCACGAACTGGGCGATGATGTTGTCGATCGTGTAGTCGATGAGGGTGGAGATGAAGAGGGAGATAGCCTCCTCGCTCCGGTCCTTCGGCTTCGTGATGTCGATGCCAGACTCCTTCACGGCGCACATCTTGGCCTTGGTCGACCCGACGGCCTTCGCGGCGCCGTTGTCGATCCAGTCGCCACCTCGGCCGAGGGAGAACTCCAGGGCGGACATGGCGTTGAAGGCCAAGGACACGTTCGTCATGCCTGACCCGTAGGAGATCCCAAGCCCGCAGAAGTTCTCGGACGTGCACTCGGAGAAGACGATGGCGAGGGCCTCGTTCGCCGGCTCGGCGGAGTACCCGAGCTCGTTCACGATCTTCCCGAGGATGGCGCTGTGGTAGGTCACGTCCGAGCCCCCGACGTCGACGGCGGCGGACGGGACAGAGTAGCAGCATTTCTCGCCCGGCTTACGGGGGTCTCCGAGAATCTGCTTCATCATGAGGGAGATGATAGTCTGGGCGTCGAGCTCACCGGCGGAGATGAGGCCACCCTGGAGCGGGCGCCTGGCCTCACGGTTCAGAAGGTTCGCCGTGTTCAGGGCGTCGTCCCCGATGACTACGAGCTTTCCGTCGATCTCGGCAAACGCCGTGTTCGACAGCTTGAGCATGCGCTTGTGCTCCGGCGGAAGGTCGATGAACGCGTCGCGGACCCGCGCCGTGGTCACCTTCTTCCCGGACTTCCGCGCTGAGACGAAGTTCATCGTCCCGCAGTCCAGGCCAACTCCGCAGTCCTCCGGCAATTTGCTCATGTAAGTCTCCGTATCCGCCCTATGACAGAATACACTACCTGGCCAGGGTCAGGGCCTCTTGCGCATCTTCTTGAGGGCGTCGACGCTAGAGTCCACGTCCGTCTGGACCTCGCCCTCCTGGACCTTGATGTTCGCCTGCGCGTCCTTCGGGACGATCGAGGCCGGAATGAACATCGGGTCAGCACCGCGGGCCGCAGGAGAGTATTCGTGGGCCTGGATAGAGCCAGGCCTGTACGGGACGATGGCCGGGGCCGGCATTGCCGCGATGGTCTTGTTGATCTGGTCCATACCGGCGGGGACCGCGCCCGCTATCCCGGTCACCATCCTCATGAGCTCCTCCTGGTTCTTTAGGAACCTGTCGAAGGACTCCTGGGAGACGGAAACCCCGAGGGCGGGCGGCGCGATGACCTGAGCCTGAGGGACTGTCGGAGGGGGGTCCAGCGGGACGAGATGGCGCTGCGGTTGGCGGTGGACGGACATGGCCGGAGGCGGGTCGCCTTGGACAAACTGCTTATCCGCACGAACCCACCTCTTAGCCTCAAGGTCCCTAGCGTCGTTCGACTGCGCCCACGAGTCAGCGCGGACGGTGCAGGATTCCCTCGCGTTCAGGCGGACCCCGAGGTCCTCCACGGTCACGCTCGTGGACAGTAGGTTGGTTATCTTGTAGAACATCAACTCAGGCGCCTCGCGAGAAGCTTTTCGAGCTCCGGGACGAAACTGTCGGCGACGACGTCCTCAAGGCTCTTCATGAACTTCCCCATAACACCTTGAAATTTGCCCTTGGGGAGCCGTACGCCGCCGTCCGGCGTGTCCTCCACGGTCTTCGTCATCCGCAAGGACACCATACCCTCCCTGTTGACGTCCATGCTGCGAGGCGCGTGGAGGGCGGACTGGTGCTCCATGAGGCGGGTCTGGGCGGTCTTCGCCCGGCTCGTCAGGGTCTTCGGAGGCTTCCGGGCGTCCTTCCGGGCGTCCCAGACGGACTTCCGGGCGTCACGGCGGGCGTCACGGCGCCCCGTCAAGCGCCCGGGCCTCGACGTCGGCTGGAACCCGTACGTGCGCACCCCCGGCGTGTGAGCTTCCTCCGCCTCCTTGCGCGACTGGTCCACGGCCGCCTTAGTCTCGGGGTCTGCCGTGTCGAACGCGTCCGCTGGGACGAGAATCTCGAAGGTAATGGTGCGCCCGCTGACGTGCGCGTAGACCTCGTAGTCCTTGAGGAGATCCGACTTGGAAAACCCAGCCTCGTCGAGGACCTTCTTCAGGGCCGAAACCCCGTCGACCGCGATGGTGTCGATGACCTTGTCGACGATCCGCATCAGCGCGGCGTCGAGGCTCGTGGTCAGATCGTAGCCCATCAGCGACGGTGCGCGTTCTCAAACGCGACGGTGTTCCCACGGAACTCGCGCTCGTCAGGGATGGCATGGCGCTCCGTGACCATCGGAGTCGACCCGCCCTCCCCGGGGACGATGTAGCGGGTCCTTGAGGACTCCATGGTCGACGTGTCGAGGACGGGGACCTTGCTCCGTATGTCCTGCTCGTCGAGGTGGGAGACCGTGAACATCTGCTGCAGCTGCATGCCGCGGGCCGTGGGCATGCGGACGGGCCCGATGCCGTAACGGTCGCCGTTGAGCTTCACGATAAAGTCGCGCTGCGACAGGAGAGGGTTCGGCCCGCACCAGGTCTCATATGAGTGCTCCATGGTCCGGCCACGGTTGTTCTGGGTCTTCTTCTTCTCGGCGTCGTCGGGGGACAGGATGACGTCGTACGGCCCGTCGTACCCGCCGATGACGCCGGTCGCATAGCAGACGAGGCAGTCGGAAGAGGGCTGACGGTGCAGGTCGGAGCTGCAGCCGCACTTCGGGCCCACCCGGCGGCATATGAAGACCTTCGCCCGCTCACCGCCCTGGACGAGGAGAAAGCGGTTCCGGCGCACGGCCTCACGCCAGATCCAGTCGAGCTGCTCGGTCTGCTGGTTGTTCCCCTGGGCCGCACGGTCGAGGGCGGTCTCGATGAGCTGGCCCGTCGCGCGGTCGCGGGCGACGGTCGTGATGCGATAGAAGATGCGCTGGCCGAGGTCCGTCCGGACCAGCTTGGACACGTACCTGTAGGTGGCCAGGACGACGTCCGCGTCGCCTGTCGGAAGGACGGCGGGGAACTGCTGCTGGGAGGCGACGTCGAACGTCGGAAAGGGCTCCAGCTCCACCTCGCCGAGGTAGGACACGACCCGGCGCACCCAGGCCCGCACCCCGTTCACGGTCACGAAGACGTTGAGGTCAGGGCATTCCGTCCCGCCGATCACCGGGTCGAGGACTATCGGGTTGTTGGCGGTGCGGAAGACCCAGGTCCGAGACGGGTCGCGGTCCCCGCGGGACACGAACCTCTTGGACACGTCCTCCCGGAGGGCCACGGAGACGGTCGTCATGTCCCTCCAGAAGGTCGCCCCGACCGGGAGGGTGTTCATCCGGAAGTAAGGGCCGAACTCGGAGTCGAAGCTCCTGTAGACGTTCACCCCGACAAGGTCGAACTTCGTGTTCGACGAGATCTCGGCCGGGGAGGCCCAACGAAGGTCGACCGTCCCGGTCTCAAGGCCGGACTGAACGGAGAAGTTGAGAGGCGGGTGCGGGGCAGCCGGATACTGCTGCTCCAGCACGTGCGGCTTTCTGTCAGAGGGCGCCGGCATGACGATATTCCTCGACGCGCGAATTTGAGGACCCAACCAGTCCGCTCTTCAAATGCTTCCTAGCGAGCATCTCACCCCCTCCAGAGTATAGATAGCTCACGACGACCTGCACCTGCTTGTTCCCGCGCCATTCCACACTATGGGAGGCATTGGGATTGCGAAGCCATCCTTGACCAACGCCCGTGGCTGACACGATCTGGTCCCGGAACCACAGGACAACACCAAGATGTAGATCATGGAACGACAGATAGGCGATGCTGGTCAGACGGCGGGTAAGGCACAAGCTTAGTCCACCGTCACCATCGAAGAGCCCGCGAAGCAGAAACTTGCGGAACTCAGTCGGGACGACATCAAGGATGTTCACATCACCGTTCCGCTTGAAACTGAACCAGCCAAGCGCCTCAAGCTTACGAACCAGAGGTCTGGAGTTGACTTCGAGCTCCGCGATTGGAGCACCGTGGCCGGAAAGCCCCGCTCGGATTGGGACATCGTAGCCTAGGACGTCACAGAACCGCCGAAGATGACCTGAATCGGACGCCTGAATGCGCAGCCGTATTCCATGCTTGTTAGGGGTAATGTTCCCGTCCGCGAGCAGAAAACCGAGCCAGTATGCAGAGTCCATAGACCAAGTATCGAAGAAAAATGGGTCTGCCCGTCTGACGGTGTATGGAACTCCACGCTTCACCCCGGCCTTTTGGAGCCTCCGGTCAATGGTCGGGCGACTAACCCCGTATTTCTCGGCAAGCCGCCGAACAGACGAGCCAGACAGGTAGTCTTCAACTAAAGAATCCACACCCAAACCGTTCAATAAACGGCGGAAACGGCAATCAAGAGGCTGGTGTCGGGACCGCCTCGACCGGGGGCTCGCCTGCAGCGGGGGCCTCAGGCTCGTCGTCGTGGAAGGCCATCTCGATGAAGTGCTCGCCCTCGGGGGTCTTGACGATGCGGGCCTGCACGACCTTGGACATGTCCGCCATCCCGGAGGACTTGCAGAGCTCGGTCACCACCTGGTTCTTGGCGGCGACCATGTCCTGGAAGGTGGACAGGGCGGACAGGGCCGCAGCGGCGTGCTTGGAGTGCTCCAAGGACCAGTGCGTCGCCGACGCGTCGATCTGGACGACCTTGTCATAATCCTGGGCCTGGACGGGAACGCGCTTTACCTGCATGTCCGGACGATACCGGCTATACCTTCTTCAGCCTCGACACGAGCAGAGATATGAAGAGCTTCATCTCCTTGTCCGTTTCGACGGTCACCGCGTCAAGGCCTGGGTCCTCGAACGACTCCATGATATTGGCCACCTTGGACCTGATGCGCTCATACTCGTCCCCGTACATGCGCTCCCACGGCTTCGACTTCAGGTCATCCGCCAGGCCGCGGCGCAAGAGCTTGAGCGCTTTCTTGACGACGGGCTGGACGTCCGCAGGAACGTCCCCGACGGTGGACTCCATTTGGGAAAGCCATTCCCCGACGGTGGGGTTTGGCAGCGGACCCCGGTTGAGAAGGGAGTCGAGGCCCGTGTTGGGCGGCTTCGCGCCGATCGTCCCGATATAAAACTCGTTGATGAGGTCTTGGACGGGGTGCGTCTTCCCGAGGCCAAAGTCTTTGTCAACTGCCTCGTGAAGGAGCTCGTGAATGACGTTCTCAATTTCCCAGATGGCTTCTTGAAAGCTCGCGACCTGGGGGTGGACATTGGGGAAGTTGGCGGACGGCCAGATCTTCTTGGCGGAGTCAACGGCCGTCTGGATCAGGATGTGTGTAGCCTCGTCAAGCTCCATCCCGTCGTCGACGAGCTTCTGGAGGGATGCCTTTAGCTGAGGTTCCACGCTCCTGTCGAAGACGCCGATGTCGCGTATGACGTCGAGAGTCGCACCGGCCACCCGAAGCGATATGGCGTGGAGGTCCATCAGTCGTCGTAGTCGTGGTCGCCGCCGTCGCGGGCGTCATAGTCGCTGGAGGCCACGACGCAGTCCACGACCGTGGGGCGAACCCGCACGTTGGAGGGCTTCAGCTTCAGGTCGCGGGCCGTGATCTTCACGGCCGACTCCATCATGGCCGCGACCTCGGACTTGAGCTTCTTGACCAGCTGCGCCTTGGAGGCCTCTCCCTCGAAGTCCACCTCGACCGAAAGCTCCATCCTGCACGCCCACTCCGTCGGAGGGGCAAGCACGGACTTGCTCTTGACCTTCTCAGGCTTCGCCTTGGGCTTCGGAGCCTTCTTAGTGCTCCGAGTCTTCTTGCGGGCGGCCTCAACGTTCTGAGAGGCGACCTGAGAGGCTATGCGGCTGAAGTCCACGTTCGGAGCTCCGGACGAAAAGTTCATCAGAGAAAGGAGCGGAGGAGCTCGGGGTTGGAGAGGACCGCGTTGACATCCTCCACCGGCGTCCCCGGATGGAACACCATGGCCTCCATCTTCACGTCCGATCGGGAGTTATGGGACTCCACCCATGCCAGGACGTTCTCCTTGGAGCCGTGCGTGAAGACGGTGAGCGGGTCCCGGCGGTAGGCGATGGCGACCTCGTCGTAGCTAGGGGGCTGCTTCTCCCCGTCGGAAACGATAGCGGCAGGCTTCCCGTCCTCGGGAAAGGTGTAGGGGACGTACTTCCCGGCATGCATTTTGTAGCCTTCCATGGCCTACCCTACGTCCTTCAGGCCAATGTCCTTGCTCACCTTGGCGGCCTCGTCGTGGATGGCGTCGGCGAGGGCCTGGATGGCCCCGTGGACGGGGGATTCCATGATGTGCATGGCGACGGCGTCGTGGTCGTCCGTCCCGACCGCCCGCGCTATCTCCTCGATGGCGAGCGTGTTGATCTTCATCTTCGTCTTGAAGTCGTACGCGGCGACGCGCGCGGCTATCCTGTGCAAGTTCATATTCCGAGGAACCTCCTGGGCGTAAGGGCGCCGCGGCCGACGGAAGGTCCGAAGCTGCTGCGGATGCCGACCCCGAACTTGGACTGCTGGAGGCCGCGGATGACCTTGACGGTCTCCTTCGCCTGCGTGACGAACTCCTGGAAGCGGTTCTGAGCGTCCGAGGCCATGGACTGGTACTTTGAGCTCTTCTCGATGTCGAGGGAAACCCCGCCGATGGAGTAGGAGAACTCGTCGGCGACCCAGTTCAAGGCCAGGGCCTGGATGGCGTAGACCATCGCGCCGGTCAACAGGAGGGTCCGCCAGCTCCGGTGCTGCGTGATGAGCTGGTTGAGGTCCTGGTAGAACGTCTGCGGCGGGTACATGTTGATGGCGTCGTTCGAGACGCGCAAGAACTCAAGCAGCTCTGCGTCCTCCCAGAGGAAACCAAAGACGCGGGTGAGCTGGTTGACGGACTCCTCGCCGGACGGCGGGACAAAATGGTAGTTGCGGGCCGGGTTGTTGTCGCGAAGGAGGACCCGGATACCGCGGACGAGGTCGAGCTCGATGGGCGTAATCCCGGGAAGGGAGACCACCTGGGTCGCGTCCTGGACGACGGCGAACTCCTGGAGGACCGAGACCTGCGGGGATCCGACGTACTCACGGAAGTACCAGCGGAGGCGGTATCGGCCGATGTTGGCGTCGAGGGGAATGATGAAGGAGGCGAAGTACTCGCCGATGGACGGGTTGACGGGAACCCGGCCCTGGGGCGGGAGCAGGACCTCACACCCCGTCGTGAAGTCGAAGATATCGTAGCTTATCTCAGCCGCGTTCCTAGGGGACTTGTCGCGCGACTTCAAATAAATGTTGAGCCCGTTCGTGCGGGATAGCTCTTGGCCGCGCTTGAACGTTGTCGACATGCGGGACCTTACTCCGACTCGGAATTGTAGGAGGAGAGAAGATCGTGCAGGATCTCGATCCCGAACTCGCTCGGACGCTCTGAGGAGAGGATCATGTCGCAATAGGTCGCAACAAACTCCACCTCGGCCGCGGAAAGGCCGGAGGACGCCTTCGCGTGCTTGGCCGCCTCAACCTCGCCCAGACGGTCGTCCGCCTCCGCCTTCGTCGGATAACAACCGCCGCTCCAGTCAGGGTTCTTCTCAGACTTGACGCAGTAGCCCTTCCCTGGCGTCTTCTTGACAACGCCAGTCGTCTCCACTGAGCTGGCGGCAACGCGCGCAGCTATGGTGAGAAGGTCCATACCTCCGTACTGGTGATTAGAAGGCTCGCCGTGCGATCCTGACCGCCTCGTCCCGAATGTCCGCCGCCAGCCTGGCGATGTCCGAGTGGATGGGGCTCTCGCACATGTCGGCCGCGACGGCATTATACTCGTCCACGGTCGGGCTTGGGCCGTACACGAGGTGGGCAACCTCGTATATGACGAGGGCGTTCAGCCGGTTCTTCGCATCGAACTCAGCACGGGTCGGAACGGACATGACCGCCACCTCCGCCAAAGAAACCAAATGAAGAGCCTATGTAAGTCTCCCGCGCCTCCGAGTACCGACGAACATGGGGTTTTGGATTTTCCCGTTTAAGCCGATGAAGATCAACGACTCGCTGCTTGGCAGTCTCAAGCTGGAGGACTACGTCCTCGAAAAGAAGTACGACGGGTACCGCGCGCTCCTCATCGTCGAGGAGGCGGGGTTCAAGCTCTTCACCCGCCAGAAGGTGGAGCTTCCGATCCCGAACAACCTACGACCGCAGATCGAGTCCCTCAGGCTGCCGCCCGGGACCGTCCTCGACGGCGAGCTGTGGACGCCGTCCAGCCGCGGCTCGTGGACGCACGACCGGAACGTCGTCTGCTCCCTGACGTTCTGGGACGTAATCGCCTTCAACGGAAAGTCGGTCGGGTCGAACACGTTGGAAGAGCGCCGGGCCATCCTGGAAAACCTCTTAGGCGCGGGAACGGAGAACGTCGGAATGGTCATCCAGGAGCCCGTCACGAAGGAGCGCATCGAAGAAATCCGCAAGGAGGCCATGGAGCACCGTGTGGCCTCGCAGTCCCGGTCCGGCTTCGTCCACGGGGTCGTGCTTAAGCGAAAGGGGTCGCCCCGGAGGGACAACCCCAATCGTTCAGTCGAGCACGCCGACTGGATGAAATTGGTGTACTGGGCCCAGAACTGAGTCAGTACGGGACGGCGACGAACTTCACGGGGAACGAGGAGCCGCCGGTCGGCATGAACTGGACCCAGGCTGAGAAGCCGGCGCCAGGAGCGTACTTGGCCGCGACGCCAGCGCTCGTGTT
>Ga0315288_10008350_pt1 | contig 13074 bp, 9 predicted proteins | sample YL17G11_20_MG_FD_203454 | JGI IMG/M metagenome (GOLD analysis project Ga0315288, IMG submission 203454) | Sediment microbial communities from Yellowstone Lake, YNP, Wyoming, USA - YL17G11_20 | ecosystem: Environmental > Aquatic > Freshwater > Lake > Sediment | place: USA: Wyoming | collected...
TTTATCAGCAACTCAAGAAGGACTTGATGCTGATGATATTGACTCTTTAATGGATGATTATCGTTATGACGAAGACATTGATGATGAATCACACATAAAAAGAGTTAAGATTGCAACAAAAAAGGCGGTTGCTGAGGCAAAGAAATTTTTTAATGCTCAAAAAGAACAATACAAAGTGCCACTTGAGTCAAGTGTTCCACTGATTTCTGATGAGGAGAAAGAAATTTATGAAAGCTATAAGCAATATACCAAGCAAGCGAAGACTAATGAGGAAGAGAATGAAAGAAAAAGGAATTGGTTTAACCAAAAGACTGATGAGGTATTTAACGGAGAGTTCAAAGGTTTTGAGTTCAATGTTAATGACAAGCGAATCTCTTTCAATCCCGGAGATGCTAATGAACTTAAAAAAGCACAAGCTACACCTGCAAACTTTATAAATAAGTTTTTAGATGAGCAGGGCTTAATTAAGGATGCAGCAGGTTATCATAGGTCATTAGCTGTAGCTATGAATCCTGAGAAATTTGCAAAGTTCTTTTACGAACAAGGACAAGCAGATGCGACTGAAGGTACTATGAAGAACATTAAAAATATTCAAATGTCTGCAAATAGAGCTCCTGAAATCACAAAATCAATGGAAGGAATGCAGGTAAAAGCGGTAAATCCTGATTCCGGTAAGAGTCTAAAAATCCGTAGTATGAAAAAAATATAAATTTAAAAATTAAAAAAAATGGCAGGTACATTATTATCAAACCCTACTTTTGCATTACAGCCAAGTGCTGAGCAAGTAGCGTTGCAGACAAACTACATTACCAACTTCAACTTTTTGAATCAGTATCTTCCTGATACTTACGAAAAAGAATTTGAGCGTTACGGTAATAGAACCATCGCATCATTCTTGAGAATGGTAGGTGCAGAGATGCCTTCTAATTCTGACCAAATCAAATGGGCAGAACAAGGTCGTCTTCACATTAAGTACACTAACTGTACTTCAGGTGCGGCAGCAGCAGCAAATACTGCTACTTTCACTGTGGCTGATTCAGGCGTTACTTACGTTGCAATCAGAGTAGGTCAAACTGTGATGATTCAAAATAACGCATCAGGTGTGTTTAACAAAGCAATTGTTACAGCAGTTCCTTCAGCAACTACTTTCACAGTAGCTTACTACGAAGCAACAGGACAAGCATTTGCTGTATCTACTCAATGCACTGTATTTATTTACGGCTCTGAGTTTAAAAAAGGAACTAACGGAATGGTTGGTTCTTTGGAAGCTGAAGATGACATCTACAGCAATAACCCAATTATCTTGAAAGATAAATATGCGGTTAATGGTTCTGATATGGCTCAAATCGGATGGGTTGAAGTTACTACTGAGAACGGTGCTACAGGTTACTTGTGGTATTTAAAATCAGAGCACGAAACTCGTTTGCGTTTTGAAGATTACATCGAAACTTCTATGATTGAAGCAGTTCCTGCCGCAACCGGTTCGGGTGCTAAAACAGCAGGTATGATGGGGTCTGAAGGTATCTTCTATGTTGTAAACAATAGAGGTAACGTTTGGGGAGGTGGTTCTCCAACTTCTTTGAATGAGTGGGATTCTATTGTTTCTCGTTTAGACAAGCAAGGTGCTATCGAAGAAAACGTTGTTTTTGTTAATCGTGGATTGTCTTTTGACATCGACAATATGTTGGCAACATTAAATGGATACACTTCAGGTGGTGTTGCTCAATCTGCATCTTTTGGTTTATTCGATAATGATGTTGATATGGCTCTTAACTTAGGTTTCACAGGATTCCGTAGAGGTTACGATTTCTACAAATCTGATTGGAAATATCTAAACGACCCAACTATGAGAGGTGGTTTGTCTAACGTTGCAGCTACTGCTACGGGTACAATCACAGGACTTATGGTTCCTGCCGGTTCTACATCAGTGTACGACCAAATTATGGGTAAAAACGCAAAGAGACCTTTCTTACACGTTAGATACCGTGCTTCAGAAGCTGAAGACCGTAGATACAAAACGTGGATTACAGGTTCTGCCGGTGGTGCTCAAACATCTGACTTAGACGCAATGGAGGTTAACTTCTTGTCTGAAAGATGTGTATGTACTTTAGGTGCAAACAACTTTGTGTTATTCCGTTTCGGATAGTATATAGTAAATCGGGGAGTGTCTTTAAAGGCACTCTCCTTTTTATATTTTAAAAAATTAAATTAAATTAAATTAAATAATTAACAAAAAATGGCAACAGTAGTTTCAGTAGACAAAGTCTACAAATTAGTAAATGGAAATCCGCTTTCTTATAGTTTAGCGGCAAGAAATCATCCAAGATTCCCACTAATGTGGTACGATGAAAAAAAGAATGAAAACCGCGCTCTTAGATATGCAATAAATCAAAAGTCTCCATTTGAGGATGAGCAAGATGGAAACGCAATACTTGAGCCAATTATGTTTGAGGATGGATTTTTAAGTGTTCCAAGAACAAATCCTGCGCTTCAAGCATTTTTACACTACCATCCATTAAACGGAAGAATATTCGTTGAGGTAGATGAAGAAAAAGACGCAGCTTATGAGGTTGAGAGCTTAGATATTGAAATCGATGCTTTAGTTGAAGCAAGAAAACTTTCTCTTGAGCAAATAGAAACTCTTACAAGAGTTATGTTTGGTAAAGACCCCTCAACAATCTCGACAGCAGAATTAAAACGAGACATATTAGTGTTTGCTAAAAATGACCCAATAGGATTCTTGACTACATTGAATGACCCTGAACTTCAGTTTCAAGCTAAGATTAGATTATTCTTTGAAGAAAAATTATTAGCATTACGCAATGGAGATAAGGAGATTTGGTTTAATACTCCAACTAACAAAAAGAAAATGTTATCAGTGCCATTTGGGGAAGACCCTTATGATATGGCAGCAGGTTTCTTATCAAGTGATGAAGGTATTGATTCGCTTAAAATGTTGGAAGCCAATCTTCCACAATAATAAAAACGGATTGAGGTGTCCTTGGTCAAAAATTAGCACAGATTTATTTCTGTGCTTTTTTTATGTATATTTGTAAAAAAGAATAAAGATGATAAACGAGGTTAGAAATGCAGTTTTATCCATATTAAATAAAAACAATTATGGATACATTTCTCCATCAGATTTCAATTTGTATGCCAAAAACGCTCAGATGGAAATCTACGAGGAATACTATAGCAGTTATAATAAAACTATAAATGCAGAGAATCAACGTGGTTCAGGAACTGATTACGCTGATATTGAAAGCCCACTTGCGGAAACTTTAGAAAGTTTTTTGGTTACAAACTCACTTACAAAATCAACTGACAACAAGTTTTTTGTTCCATCTCTTGTAACTACAGGAGATGAATCATACTACCTATTAAAATTACTTTGTTATCCAATAATGCTAACAAGTGGAATACAAAGTGGAACTGAAGTTACAAATAACCTTGTTTGCACTACAGGTAATTTTACAACTTATGGAATAATATCAGGAGATATTGTAGTAAATACAACTACAAAAGCAACAAGTACCGTTGTCTCTGTAACAAGTAATACGCAAATATTATTATCATCAAATATATTTCCAACAGGCGCACCGACTAATAATGGATTTGCTATATTTAAAGCCTCAAGCCTAACTGAAGCAGATAAGGTAAGTATGGGAAAAATAACTATGTTAAATAGTTCAAATCTTACAGCGCCTTCTAATGAGTATCCTTCTTATGTTTATCAAGGAAGTGTACTTGAATTATATCCAAGTACAATATCAACTCAAGGGCAAGTTCAGGCTGTTTATTTTAGATTTCCTAAAGTTCCTAAATGGACTTACATTTCATTGGTAGATGGTTCTCCTTCTTTTGACCAATCACAAACTGATTATCAAGACTTTGAGCTTCCTACAGAGGATGAATATAAATTAGTTACAAAAATACTTGAGTACTGTGGTATGTCTATTAGAGAATCTGAAGTTACTCAATTCGGTATGGCTCAACAACAACACGAACAGCCTACATTTAGTATGCAGCAATAATAATAAAAAATACGACAAATGGCATATTTATCTCAATATCAATATTATGACAATAACGGTGGAAGTCCTCAAGAAGCAAATTGGGGTTCATACCAATATGTAAGCCTAACCGACATTGTTAACAATTTTTTGTTGATGTATTCAGGAAATCACTCATTGATAAATAATGAGGAACGATACAAAGTATTATTTCACGCCAAACGTGCTATTCAGGAGCTGAATTACGATGCTTTTAAGGAAGTAAAAGTATTAGAGCTAAGTGTAGTTGATTCTTTAAGATTTGTACTACCTCACGACTATGTAAATTGGGTAAGAATATCAATGTACAAAGATGGATTGCTGAGACCTCTTACTGAGAACATTCAAACATTATCTTCAAATGCATACTTACAGGACCAACAAGGAAATATCCTTTTTGACCAAAATGGAAATATTCTTCAACCTCAGTATTCTGATATTGATTTTGACAGAATTAGAAAAACTAAAAAAAGTATATATCTCAATAGCGGAAACCAATTTGACAATCAATATGGTTGGAATTATGATGGTATGTGGTATTTTGATTATAGAATTGGCGATGCATTTGGTTTGAATACAGAAACAGCAAATTTTAATCCTACTTTCAATATTGATAAAAAAGCAGGAGTTATAAACTTTGATTCGAGTATGGCAGGAGAATTGTGTATTCTTGAGTACATATCCGATGGTATGGAAGGAGGAGACAATTCTTTAATTACTGTAAATAAATTATTTGAACAATATGTTTATGCAGCAATTAAGTATGAGATATTAAATGCAAAGTTCGGAGTTCAAGAGTATATTATAGCAAGAGCAAGAAAAGATAGAAGAGCATTATTATCAAATGCAAAAATAAGAATAAGTAACATTCATCCGGGAAGATTGCTGATGAATTTAAGAGGTATGGATAAGATAATAAAGTAGTATGGCAAAGTTATCAAGGAATTTCTTAGCGGGTAGAATGAACAAAATGGTTGACCAACGTATCCTTCCTGATGGAGAGTATGTTGATGCTATGAATATTCGTATGGGTTCTACAGAAAAATCAGAGGTAGGAGTAATAGAGAATACAAAAGGAAATACTCCGTTAACTAATCTGATTTACATTGATGGCACTCCATTAAGCAGTTCTGCAAAATGTATTGGAGCTATTGAGGATAATGCTAATGATTTACTTTATTGGTTTGTTCACGACCCTGCATTTACTGTTGGAGCGACAGGAAAACTTGATTTAGTGGTATCTTATAATGTATTTTCAAACTTATTGACGTACCATATAATTAGCGTTGATGATGGCGGAGGTATAAACACAACCTTAAATTTTAATGAACTGTATCTTATAACAGGGATAAATATTCTTGGACCTTTATTGTTTTTTACAGATGATTACAACCCTCCAAGATTTATAAATACACAAAGAAATTACGCAAATCCAATAGCAAATATAGACCAAATATCATTGGAGCAATTGTTAGTAATCAAAAGACCTCCAACTGAATCTCCAACAGTAACGCCTATAGTTACGGGTGGTCAGGAAAATTTTTTAAAGACAAGATTTATATCGTTTGCTTATAGATACAGATATATTGATGGAGAGTATAGCGCTACCTCTCAATGGTCTCAAGTATCTTTTATTCCAAATTCTTTTGAGTTTAGCCAAAACAGTATGTTGAATGAAGGAATGACTAATCTTTGTAATTCGGCAATCGTTGAATGTAACTCAGGAGGACCTCTTGTGGTTGGGTTTGACATATTATTTAAGCAATCTAACAATAACATAGTAAAAGTTATTGAAAGACTTGATAAGTCAGATTTAGCAATTCCTAATAACCATTTATATCAATACGTGTTTTCAAATAGTAAAATATTTACTATTCTCTCAGAATCTGAGTTATTAAGACTATACGATAATGTACCATTATTAGCAAAAGCTCAGACAATTATGGGCAATAGACTTATGTATGGAAATTATCTTGAGGGTTGGGATTTAATTGATAAAAATAATTTTCCAACTAAATTTGAATATACTACTACATTAATAACAGAAGAAATCGGAGTTGAAGTTTTAAATGACTTTACCACTTCAGGAAGTTATGATTTAGATTCATTTAGAAATGTAGCAAATTCAGTATTATATTTTGATTTGTTTGGTCAAGATTTAAAAGAAGGCTCATCTATAACTATAGAATTTACAATATCACATTCTCAATTTTCAGGAGCTCCACAACCGGTTGAAACTACTGAAAACGTAGAGTTTACTTTTACTTTTTTATTAACAAGAGATTATACATCTGTATATGCATTAGCTATAAGTACTGAGTTTCAATTAGCAATTGGTACGGTAGCAAATATAAAACCTGTTTATTCAGCTATTCCGGGAACAGAAACTTCTTGTGATGGTTCTACGCTTACAGACCAACTTAATTGTGTATTGCCTCAAAACTTAGGAGCACTTCAAAAGTATGCAAGTGGAATATCTGACTTAGGACAGCCAATAGCAATAAGAACTATACCTTCAAGCACTCTAATAGGACTTCAATTTGTTGCTATGGAATATGTTAATGATGTTACCGCTCCAACTACGAGGATATATGAATATTATGAAGTAGTTTTTGCAAGTGCTACTTTTCAAAAGATAGCTAATCCACAAAGTTTGCATAGTAATAGAGGGTATGAAATAGGAATTGTATATATGGATGAATTTAACAGGGCGACTACTGCTTTGGTAAGTCCTAACAATACTGAATACATACCTTGTGGATATTCTGCAAATAAAAATTCAATTCAAGTTACTATACCTATACAACAAATAGCGCCTTCATTTGCAACAAGATATAAATTAGTAATAAAACCTGATGCGGAAAATTATGAAGTAATTTATACAAATATTTTTTTTACAGACCCAAATACTAATGAAGTTTGGTTTTTTCTTGAAGGGGAAAATATACAAAAAGTTGAAGTTGGAGATAGATTAATTGTAAAAGCTGATACTTCAGGAGCGTTACCAAATTGTGCTTACGCTACCGTACTTGAGAAATCGTCAAAATCTTCAGGATTTATAGACCCAATAGAAGATGTAGTTATTCCGGCAGGAGTATATATGAAAATGAACCCAAACAGTTTTTCTGCTATAACGAATCCATTAGCTGTAATAGCTCCGGGCAGATTAAATGCAAATGCTCGATATGGCGGAACGGCTATATTAAATTATCCAATGAATATTCCTGACCCTGATAATCCGGGAATGTATATTGATTATAGCGTTCCTTCAGGAAGTTTAATAAAATTTGTTATTGAATGGGATAGGGAAGGAAAGGCTAATTGCGGGCATAGAGGATACAATCTTGATAAAAGATTAGCGTCTTTAGGGAGTTATGACAATATGGAAGATTGGTTTAACGGAGAAAATATAGAGAATATATTAGACACAGGAACTTCAGAAGATGGAGGATTAACAACTGTTGAATATATACCTTATAATGGCTTATTAACTGCACAAGACTATACAGTTTTTTTACAATTCTATAGAAATCCTGCAAACAATCAACTTATACTTCAAATTAGTACAGGTGGTAGCTGTAGAGGAGGAGGTAGTAGTCGTAGAGAGTATAATGTATGGGCAGATATAGAGGTATTCAGAGCTATAAATACAATTATATTTGAGACTGAGCCATCAGATGCACTTCCTGACGTATGGTATGAGAATAACTTATCGTTTCCTATTGATGCAAATGGTCTTCACGCAGGCAATGTTCAAGACCAAGATATAATATTAGGAACTCCCGCTATTATAAATACTGAATTTTTCAACTGTTTCGCTTTTGGAAATGGTGCTGAAAGTTACAAGATACGTGATTCGTTAATCGGAAGAACATTTAGTCTTGGAGAAAGAGTTACAAGTGTTTCTGCGCAAGAATATAAAAGAGCAGATAGATTTGCAGACATTACCTATAGTGGGGTATATAATGCTGAATCAAACGTAAATAAATTAAATCAGTTTAATGCAGGATTATTAAATTACAAAAACTGTGAAACATCTTTTGGAGAGATTTTTCTGTTGGATGGAAGGCAGACAGATGTACTTACGTTGCAAGAAGATAAAATCTCCTATGTACTTGCAGGTAAAAATTTACTTTCTGATTCTACGGGTGGTGGAGTGGTTACTTCTGTTCCTGAAGTTTTAGGAACTCAAATAGCACGTACTGAAAAATACGGAATCAGTTTTAATCCTGAGAGTTATGTACAATGGGGATATGACAGATATTTCACAGACGCAAAACGTGGCGCTGTAATTCAATTAAAAGGAGATTCATATAACAACGACCAAATAAGAGTAATTTCTGAAAGCGGTATGAGAACTTGGTTCAGAGATATGTTTAATGAATCTTTTACAACGCAAAAAATTGGTGCTTTTGACCCGTATATGAATGAATATGTACTATCATCAAATACACAAGAGCTTCCATCTAATCCTCAATGTTTAAGTTGTGGAGTATCTCAAACGTTTACATTGTCAGCATTATTAACTGAACCAAAAGCAGTTGAATATTGTGTTGACTTAGGTCCTGTAGTTGGACTTTCAGATATAAATTGGACAGTTTCAAGTATATCTGCTTCTGCTCAATTTAAAATAGAAGTTACATACAATGGTGTTACGACTTCTTCAGGATTCGTAAGCACAAGTGGAACATTGACATTTAATAAAAATTTAATAACCATAGAAAGTGCATCTATAAAAATAACATATAAAGGCAATATAACCCTTAACGTTATTGCGGATTGTGTTAATGTTGAAGAATTGAGTATAGTTCAAATTGTGCTTACAAATAATTCAGATGCTTCAGATACAATACACGCTGAGTATCGATTTACAAGTGGTTCTTTTATATCTCCATTACAATCTACATTTGTTACCTTTGCAACAGGAACTGCGAATCCACTTGTGTCTTTGTATAACATAACTTCGGGATATGTTGGAGCAGGTGCTTTTCCTCCGGCAGGAAGCACGCTAAGTTTAATTTCAAATAAGTTTGCAACAGATACTTATGATTTTATACCATCAGATAAATTCAGGTATTACAGGTCAAACGTATTGTATGGAAATAATTCGGCACAATTAACTACCTTATTAGGATTGTCTGCTACGGCAACTCCAAATTTAGGTTCAGGAAGTAATAACTATGCAAATTTTACAGTACCTCCAACAGGAGACTATTTATATTTAATATGGGATTTTAGAACAGCCACTCCTTCGCTATTATGCCAAGGAACAAGCGTCAGCGATGTATGCTGTCAATGTCCAACTTAATTTAATAAAAAATATGGCAACAAGGTCAACATTTTATTTAAACGCCCCCTCTCTTGGGTCTGCAACTGCTGCATTTTCAAACAATGATTTGACTGTGTGCGCTCCTGATGGATTTTATTCAGATGGAACAATAGTTAGACAGCAAGTCGGATGTGGATTATTACCGCAACAAACTTGTCCAACTTGTTCAGTACCTTGCACAAACTCAGTTATTAACGCAAATGGCAGAGGATTTTATGCGTTAAATTTAAACGCAGGGACTGCGATAGGAGCTATAATAATAAGATTTAACCCTCAAGAAATACCTAATGGGATTAGGGCTTTATTCAATTCAAATACATATAATAAATTAACGTCTCCTGTAGATGGATTACATAGAAGTACTAACGTAAGTAATTTTACTTTTATTGGAAAAACATCTTCCGATTGTGGAATATCAGGAACAACGTATCCTATATTGGATGAAAGATTATACAATGGAACTGCGTTTGTAAGCACAGGCTCAACTCAATCCGTTACCGTAGCGGCAGGAGATGTGTCTTTAAGTGCTGTCGCTCCGGATAATTGTATGATGGTAATACCAAAATCAACGGCATCTCCATCAATTATAAATTTACAAATGGCAAGCCCTTGTACGGGAGCAATTTGGTCAATGACCGCCCCTTGCCCTGTGCTTTTGACAGGATTTTCATCAAGCAGTGTATTTGCAAGTTCAGCATTAGCTTGTGTTGCAGCAAAAAACCAAACGTACTACAACGCATCTTTAGATAATACTCCGGGTATTATAGATGTGTTTGACTTTGTATATTCGGATAATGTAGGCGTAAGTCAACTTTCTAATGGATTTTACGCATCCAACAGTATTGCAGGTGGTGCAAATTGGTTTCAAGTTACGTCAGGAGTTGTTGTTGCAGTTGGAAATTGTGGAATACCATTCTCATCTACATCTGTTCAGACGACATCTACTCTCGCTTGTGGTGCTACAAGAACTGAAACTTACTATGCAGCTACATCAACTATAACAACGGGTTCTTCTGTTTACTCAAATATAAATCTTGTTACTGCATTACCTAATGGATTTTACACATCCAATAACTTGACAGGAGGGCAATGGTTTCAAGTTACATCAGGGGTAATTACTGCTGTAGGAAACTGTGGTGTATTAATAACATTATGTTTTGGAACTACTACTGTTGATGTTTGTTGTGATTGTGTATAACTTAATTTAATAAAAAAATATGGCAACAAGTTCAAATTATTATATAGATACAGCATCTTTTGCTACAGCTACTGCTGTATTTGTAAATCAAAATCTAAGCGTACTCGCTCCTGATGGAATATATAAATTCGGCACGACAACAAGACAGCAATCAGGAGGAGTGTTGCAGGCTGCTGTAACTTGTCCTGCTTGCGGAACTCCTTGCGGAGGAGCAATAAGCGGCTCAGGAGGAACAGGTATATATAAAATAACATTAGATGTTGGAAGTTTAGCTACCGGGGCTATAGTAATTAGTTTTGACCCTGCCGGAGTTCCTGATGGAATTAGAGCAACTTATAACGGAGTGGTGTACAATAAAATAAGCTCCCCTGCTAATGGAGTTAGACAAGGAACTCCCGGACATTTTACGACTATTGGAACAACGGGGGCTGATTGTGGTTTGAATGGTAATACTACTACCGCAAATTATACTGTATATAATTATATAGGAACAGCTTTTGTAAATTCAGGAACTACACAAGCAAACACATTAGTTCCGGGAGATGTTTTTTTAGGACCCACTTTTGGAAATACAAAATTAGTAATACCAAAACCTACAGCTAATCCATCTGTTGTTGAAATAGAAATTATTGGTCCTTGTAGCGGAACGGGGTGGAATTTTTCGGCTATATGCCCTACAGCATTACCTGCATTTGTCGGTTCTAATGTATCTGCAAGTCCTACAGTTCCTTGTGCTACAGCCACTCCTAATACTTTTTATTTTGTAAAAGTTCATACAGCGGCAGATACTTTTGTTGGATTATATGATTATGTTTTTACAGATTCCAATGGTCAGAATCCATTAGCAAATGGATATTATAGAACTACAAATGTAGCAGCACCTAATGGTGTAATACAAGTATCAAATGGAGTAGTAATAGCATTAACCCCTTGTACATAAAATTATGCCAAATTATACACTAACATATAGCGAAGTCGCACAAGGATGGGTATCTTTTTACTCATTCTATCCTGATTGGATGATTGGAATGAACAACTACCTTTACACATTTAAAGGAGGTAATTTGTATCGTCATAATACCAATGAAAATAGAAATACATTTTATCAATCTTGGTGGAATAAAGTAGATAATGTGCCACCTCCTAACAATTCTCCAAAAGCGTTCTCTCCAACAACTCTTCAAGCCACTTTTAATCAGGAAGCGCTTGAGAATAAATTATTCAAAACCATAAAATTAGAAGGAGATTCTATTTGGGATGTTCAATTGGATACCGATATTCAAAATTCAGGTTACATCTTGAGTTCTTGGTTTGAAAAAAAAGAGGCTTCGTTTTTTGCCTTTGTAAGAAATAATTCATCAGGAGAACTTGCTATTAGAAATGTAAATGGAATAGGAAGAAGTTTAACGGTTACAGGAAAAGGAACTAATAATGCTGTAATAAATTTTAGCATATCTCCTCTTGTTTCAATCGGAAGCATAGTAAGTGTAGGGGATTACGCTTATTTCTTGTCAGGAACTACCCCTGTACTTGCAGGTCCTGTTACAGCTATAAATGTAAACTATCCATCAGGTATAAATCAATTGGTCATAAACAACAATATGTTGACTCCTTTAACTACTCCTATACCTACAGATACAAATTATTTATTGTACATCAAAAACTCAGTTGCTGAATCTCACGGAGTATTAGGACATTATTGTACATTTAATATACAAAACTATTCAAGTGCTAAGATTGAGTTATTTGCAATTCAATCTGAAGCTATGAAAAGTTTCCCTTAAATTTAATATCTTTGTATCAATATGGAATTAGAAATTAGAAAACTTAACGATACTGACTACGAAGATATTCTACTGAAATGGTGGAAGCAATGGAATTGGGAAGCTCCTGTTAAAGATTTTTTACCTGATGATGGTAAAGGGGGTATAATTGTTTATGATGGAGATACTCCAATTTGTGCAGGTTTTATATATGTTACAAATTCAAAAGTAGCTTGGGTAGATTGGATTATATCTAACAAAGAATACAGGATAAAAGATAAAAGAAGAGAGGCAATTAAATTATTAATAGAATCTCTTGGCAATATTTGTAAAAATACAGGTAGTAAATACGGATATGCATTGATTAAAAATCAAAGTTTAATCAAAATTTATAAAGACCTTGGTTGGTCTAAAGGTGCAGAATATACAAGTGAAATGATAAAAATATTATAGTATGGCAGTAGCAACAGCAATAGCGGTCGGAGGATTAGCTCTTTCAGCGGCCACAACAGCAAATTCCTTTATTCAAGCGGGCAAGCAAAAAAAAGCTCAAAGAGCGGCAGAGGATGCAGCAGCCGCGGCAATGGCAGAGGCTAAGAAAAAACTTGAGATAAATTATACCGATGAGTTAGCAATTAAAAAAGAACCTTACGAACTGCAAAGAGAAGCTATGCTTTCTCAAGGAGCTCAAGCTATTGAGGCAGGAGTAGAAAGTGAAAGAGGTGCTGCTGC
>Ga0315288_10008352_pt1 | contig 13071 bp, 17 predicted proteins | sample YL17G11_20_MG_FD_203454 | JGI IMG/M metagenome (GOLD analysis project Ga0315288, IMG submission 203454) | Sediment microbial communities from Yellowstone Lake, YNP, Wyoming, USA - YL17G11_20 | ecosystem: Environmental > Aquatic > Freshwater > Lake > Sediment | place: USA: Wyoming | collected...
CGCCACGCATCACAATGTCTGTGATCAACGCCGATGCGCCTTGTGTGCAGCTCTTGAGCCCTAATGGAACCGCAGGAAGCATCAAAAGAGTGGAGCCTGCAGAAGACGACGATGTCACGGGAGACATCGAACCCTTGACGACCGAAGAGCAGCAAGCCGTAACTACGCTGGGGAAGGCCGCAGCCCAACACAGGGAGAACAAGATGAGCGAACCCAAAGTAACCGAAGCTGGTGTGACGGTGCCTGAGCCTCTGTTGAAGGTGATCGAAGATGATGCGCGAGCGGCGGCATTCAGACTCGCCGCCAAGCAATTTACCAAGCTCACCCGCGAGCCGTTAGTCGCTGCCGTGGCAGGCCATCTGGGGCCCAACGATCCCTCCATGCGCGCCAAGGTCGCTGCATTTCTAGACACGGAGGCGGGAGAGGCGATCATCACCACGCTGATCGCAACAGGGCTGTTTTTTCTGCCAAATGTCATGGGAGATACCCAAGCTCGGATGGCAAAAGAGTTTCGTGTCAAAGCGCTGTTCGAGGCTGGCGATTTTGTGGCGGACCTCTTGATGGGGCCGCTCAGGGAGGCGCTGGCAGAGGCCATCCGGGGAGCCCCCAAAGAGACCTCCGCGCTGCCCTCCGAAAGCGTTAGCCACCCTCCCGTCAATCTGGAGCTCCTCAAGCCAATGGAGGCTCCACAGCCCGCAGGCCAAGAGGCAAAGGTGGGCTCGCGTTGAGTAATCCAAGAGGATGTGTGGTGTCTCTTGTGCTACGACTTGCCTGAGAAGGGGCGCTCTTGTGGGTGCCCTGGGAAGGAGTCTCACTGGGTGCGCAGGGACGGCTAGAATCCAGCGGCAAACGCAAGCTGTGGGCTCTCAGGCGCGGTGAGACTCTTGGGGGGTGGCATATCGGAGATCGCAAACTCTTTGCCCGCATGATATTCGAGGAATCGCTGCATGCCGTTGGCGATTTCTGCGGCCTTATCTACGATGGCGTAGTCTCCCTGTAGGTTGTGATTACGAATCGCGCCAGCGACAGTGGCTTCCATCATCGCGATCGCCGTCAGCTCATTGGTCGACATGCCTTCGCGGGCGAACTTACAACCTCTGGTCTGTCGAATCTGGAGGGGAGTCTTTCCCGTGGCGCCGATGCAGGTGGAGATCGCGACCTTAGAGAAGCAGCCGCCCCCATGCTTCAGGATCGTCGCATTAACAGCTATGTTGCTTTTTTTTGCCTCCGCTCTGCGCTCTTTTTTGAATGCAAGGGCAGCGGCTGCATCTTCATTTACGTCGGTTCGTTCTAGCTCTCCATTAAGATAAGCCTTGACAATAGTATCAGATCCGATACGAAAGGCTTCACCCACCTTTCCGCCGAGAAAGTGATTGATGCGTAGGTACCCATCCATCCCCATGACAGGGGTAGGGCGCTGTCCTTGCCCTGGGAATTGGAAGTATCGAACTAACTTCGATACCTCTGGGTAAGTGATTGAAATGCTTGTCCAGGTGGCCTGCGGGAATCGTGCTCCTGTTGATTCTCTGATGTAGTCAATGACTGAGATCTCTCCAGTAGGTGTTTTACGTATCTTTACTCCATTAGGTAATGGAAGGAAAATATCAATCATTGTTGCGATTACATCACGCGGAGTCTTCACGGTTGGTTTCGTTGTCTTTTTCATGGGTGCCCTCTCCAGGGTTATTGTTAGCTCGCTGTCACTTGTTATTTATTGATCGTTCTTGCATTTATGATCTCTACCAAATAAGCACTCATTGACATGCCTCGCGCTGCCGCCTCTGCCTTGACCTGTGCCTTGGTGGTCTCTAAGAGAAGGAAGGAGACGTCCGTGGTCTTCCCGCCTTGTGGGCTCTTACTTCCCGCGTTCTCTCGTTTACCGCCCCAATTGGGGTCTGGTTTCTTTTTAGTTGTCATGCGTTGCACTTTCAAATGTTTTCCCTTGATTGTCAAGGGCTGGATATAGTACCTTCGCGCCAGTCACTCAGAAAGGAGGGGAGCCTGTCGTCCTTTGTCGCCAACCCAGCCAGCATCCAGCGCATTGTAGCAGACCCGCAGGCAACCGCCTCGGATCTAGAGTGGCTGCTCATGGCCTCTCCTCTTCAAGCGATCCTACATCCCAATTGTCCTGTACACATTTGGTGGAGTTGGGCAGGCACGCACCCGTACGAGTGCAGCCAAAACCCAGCCTTTGCGATGTTCCTACTGGAGGAGCCAGGGCGCTGGGAGGCGCTAGAACGCCGAAAGTTAGGGACATGGCGAGACGCCTACGCCACGCGCCACTATCTCTCCCTGGGCCAACTGCGCCTCTTTGCAGCGGACTGCACAGAGCATGCGATCTCTCTCCTGCCTTATTTTGAGCTCCGAGGTCCAGCCGCAGACGTACTGCGCAACGCCGTTGCTACGGCGCGTGACTATGTCGCGGGAACCATAGGTGATCACGAATTAGTGGAGGTGCAGCGCAAGGCATTTCAATGGTCAAGCCGCTCTGGCTGTGAACATGCGGCGACCGCTGCGGGACATGCTTGCACCTTGCTCTTTCGCACTGAGTTTGCTCGCTATGCCTGCGAGGCAGCTGTGCATGCCGCAAAGGCTACGAACAGTCCAGACACCAACGAACGAGCAGAGGCAGAAAAGCGTTGGCAGTGGAACAGGCTGCAGGACTACCTGCAAAACGGTCGCAACGATGGCTAACGCACTGGAAGAAAGCCTGCAGCGTATCCGAGAGGATCTGCAGGCATCTGAATTTGAAGTGACCATGCTGAGCGTAGGGCATCCTGTGGACGCGATTTCGCACCCCAATTGCCCCATGGATCTGTGGTTTCAGTTGGCATGGAAGCATCCGTTCGAGGCGATGCAGAGTTCGTTATGGCCCCTGATGACGCTGGAGAGCCCAGAGCGCTGGGATGTTCTCGCGCGTTTGAATGCCAGAACGTGGCTCTACAAATGTCCGCAGAAAGACGTTCTCTCGCTAGACCAATGGCGTCTCCTTGCCGCCGACTACGCGGATCATGTGCTGCCCTATTTTGAGGGGATCTATCCCACGGAAAAGAGGCCTAGGCAGGCCATCGAAGCAGCGCGCGCCTATGTTGCCTCTCATCATCGCACGAAGAAGCAACTGGAGGCGGCGCATATCGCTGCCTGGATTTGCAATACAGAGACTCCGCTCCGAGGCGCGGGAGTCGCGATCGCCGCGTGGCGTGCCTCTCTCGGCGCTCCTGATTTTACGAGGAGTGACGCCATCAATGCAGCAGAACAGAGCTCTCCCTGTGGGCCTCGTGAGACGGAAGAGGTCTGGCAGTGGTATCGGCTCGTGCACTATCTGCGAGGAGTCCCATGACAAAGATAACTTGGATTAAGTTGATCACGCTCCTCCTTATTGAGGCGATGATCGCCACCAAAGAAATCAGCCTGTGGCTGAGCCTTGGCTGCCTGTTTATTTGGATAGCACTTGTCATTCCTGCGCAGGATCGCAAGCCATGAAGGAGGAAGAGGCGACGCACCGCTGCGAGTTTTCGCGGAGCGCCAACACCAACCGCGCAACCTCTTTTTTTGTGCGCTGCCTGCACTGCGGCCAAGAGAGCGATGTGTTGAAGAAGAATCTGACGATTCGAGGGGTCTGGCCTGTGGCGCGCTTGACCTGTTGCTCGCGCACGAACATTTACCACGAGCCGATTTTATGAGGGATACGAATTGATAAAGTAGCTGTTTGGCCACGAGGAAGAGAGGCGCCCGTGCAATGACTGTGCGGGTAGCAAGATAACTGGAAGCCTAACGGAGGAGACACATGAAGATCACACTGTTGCAGTTTATGAGAGAAATACTTGGCTATAAAGCGCCCTTGGACGCCTTGCTCGCGTTTCGGCGCCACAAGACCTGGCCCCCCACGGTGCGCTTTGATGTGCCAATGGAAGAGGAGGAGATCATTGGCGTGCTGCGTCCCGTTTATGCCGAACAGCCCAAAAAAGAGCATCGACGCACCTTTGATACCTATCTCGCAAACCGAACCTTGGCGTCCCTGACCTCGGTGTCTATCCCGCCCCCCGTATTCGTCACGGTGACGCCTGCACCCGCAGCGCCCATGATCGTAAAGACATCGGTTGCCCTGCCTCCTCCCGCGCAAGCGTCGCTGCCGCTTGCTGCTGCCACTACGCCACGCACCCAGATGCTCGCCCAAGGCGCCACCAAACCACCCAAAAAGACGGGCGTGGTAGAGGATGTCATCGCCCAGTGCTTCTCCTCCATTTCCGTGCGCTTCCCGCTGACCATCCCGCTGAGCTTGTGCGTGGTGGATGTGCTCCGCGCCATTCGACTGCCTGCACCGATGGAGTCTTGGAAAGATAAGTTGGGGGCCTATCCCTCATTGGCCAAAGAAGCGGGCGTCTACTATACTTGGCGCCGCAACTCTCCCACACCCACCGTCACAGAAGCGGGACTGTGGCAGCTCTTAAGCATCTGTCCAGAGGCAGATCCAGAGCTATTGGCGGAGTTTAAAGCTTGGGCGGCGGCCATTTTGACTCAATTACGACAGGGTGCGGCGCCTGCTGCAGGTACCCCTCTCCTTCCGCTGCCAACGCCCGTACCACAAGCGCCTCCTCCCGCCCCCACGCCCGTCCTTGCGCCTGCGCCTGTTGCGGCGCCTGCGCCTGCGCCTGTTGCGGCGCCTGTGGCGGCCCCTACTTTGGTGGGGCCGCAGCAGCTCTCCTTGTCTGATCTCGTGCTGATGGGCAATAGCTACGTGAGTGCGGGCGGGCAGATGGGAGACTATGAACTGACAGCCAAGGGGGTGGCGCTCCTCGATGAGGTGCGTGCGGCGCGTCAACCTGTCCCTGCGTCCCCTCTCGCTCCACCGCCTATGCCGCCTCCTCCATCCACCCAAGAGACGAAAGCGCCTGCGCCTGCGACGCCTGCGACGCCTACGCCTGCGACGCCTACGCCTGCGCCAACAAGTGTTAAGAAAAACGTATCACCCTCTCCTGTCCCTCCGAAGAAGGCAATTGCCTCCCCCATTCCGCAAACAGGCGCTTGGTTTCATAGTGAACAGATTGCCAAAGAATTTGTGGGGCTCGCGCCGTATACGGTGGGCGTGCGCGCTGGCAAGATCGGCCTCAAAAAGGACGTGAATGGCAAGCGAGGGATTGATGGCATCTCTCTCTACCTCAGCTTCCCACATCCCAAAAACAAGACATACATCCGACGCTGGATCTGGAGTGAGTTTGCGCGCGACTCTATCATTGCTGACTTGTTAGAGCAGGGCTTCAAGCGAAACTAACGATGATCTGTAAACTCGGGTTAATTTTATGAGTTATGACCACATCCAGAGTGAGGCCGACCTCACCGCCGAAGACTGGAACGACCAGCTGCCCTGGTGCTCGTCCTGTGGCGAGATCTTCCATGTGGCGCACCGATACGCAGCGCACGGCCACCGAGAGGCCGTTGACTGGATCGCCTTATCGAATATGGTCAGCGCGGCCAAGGCCGTCGAACTCTTCCTGCGCTGCGATGCCAAGGCTGTGCGACGCGAAGCTGCGCTGGTGGCTGCACGCGAAACCCTCAACCGCATTGAGGGAGAGCGAGAAAGTTGCATCAACGGGGCTCGCTGGTTCGATGAGGCAGAGGCCAATCACGAATTGGTTCGCGCGCTGGAGACCTTGATGCGCTTTGTTGCAGAAGAGGAGAAGAGTCCGCTGTGAAGATGCTCTGTGACTTTGATCTCGAATCTTTGGTAGATCTCACGGTCAGGGTCTACTCGTGGCAAGAGATGCACGCGATCCTCGCCACGCAGCGCATGTGCGCCTGCCACTACGACCGACGGTACAGCGATCGCTTTAGCGACGACGCTGCGGTCACGTGGCAGGCCTTTATTTTTCATCGAGACATCCGCGAGGGTCTTGGCCGCTTTGGGGTGTATGCACGGGGAGAGCGCCCCTGCGGCATGGTGCAGTTTTGGCCAGATGACTGGGTTGCATCGCCACTCAGTGAGCACTTTTGGCCGTACCTGTTTGCCCGTGCTGCAAAGCAGTGTGACAGCTTATCGCAGGCAGAATGGCGCTTGGTGGAGCAGCGGATGGAGCAGCGAAACAAAAAGGAGGGCCAAGAGCGTAAGCGAGGGAAGTCCACTTGGAGGCAACGATGATGAGAAAATTACCAACGGCCACCGCCAAGACAGCTACACCGTTTGAGCTCAAATGGGGCCTTCGTCGCGGAGGATGGGGTAAAGCGGATTTTCCGCTGCTGTGCGAATACTTCGGCGCCACACTAGGCCAGATCACGGTGAGCGACTGGATGTATAGCACGCGCGTGCAACATGGCTATCGCGATGATAAGAGTGGCGTAGCGACACCGCATGGCACGATCCATGCGTTGCTTCGCGATCATTTGGTCGATCTAGCCACCTCCGTTGCCTGCCTCGCGCCCCGCTATGCAGCCAACAATCACTTTCACTCGTGGCTAGCGCAAAATCCCAACAGCAACCCTGCGTGGCTGCGAGAGATGGCGAAGCATCCCTATGAGCACAATGACAATTATCTGCGGAAAAATCCCATCCTGCCGATGCTGTTACTCGAAGATCCCGCGCACGCGGAGTGGATCAAGCCGCTGATGGAACGCACCAGGGATCGTGCCGCATGTCTGTAGTCTGCCACTGCACCTCGTGCCTCGGACGCTCTCTGGATGAGGCTGATTTTTGGTACATTCGCTGTGGCACCGTGGAGACGCCTGCGTATTTTCAGTCAGTGGTAGATCGGTTTGCTGATTCTACCGATAAGACAGACAAAGAGTTTGCGGATCACTACGCCTCGGTGCTGCGCCTCAAAAAGCTGGTGGCAGAGAAAGTGAGTTCCCAATGACTGGCGCTGTAATGAGCCTAGAGCTGCGCACGGGAGAGGAGGTTGTCGGAGGCACCCAGTGGTATCTCTGGACCTCGAACGACGCCATCGTTGACTTTCTAGCGGGCTTCTTCAATCGCGCCTATCGAGACGTCCCCATCCTAGCGCGCGTCAGGTACGCCTGCGTCCTCACGCCTGGCGGGCGCAAGGGCAGCTACTCGTTTCGTCTGTGCCATGGTGTGTCTGCCATCGCCGCAGGCGCGATCGCTGGTGTCTGCCTCACGCGGGATCGCTGGCAACTTCATCAGGCGCTCGTGGCAGGAGATGCCTCTCTCGCGCAGCATCAGTCTGACCGCCTCGATCGGATGGGGAAGGATTTTGTGACTGACCTCAAAAAACGATATTGGAAGACAGGCGCGGGCGATCATCACGCGCTGCGGGTTGCCTTGCTCTATCAGGAGGGGGCCTCGCGAGAGGAGAAGATTCATGCGGACTATGAGGCGATGACGGCTCGTAAGAAGGCAAGCGAAGAGACTCCCCCAGCATCAGCCGAAGAGGTCGCGCTATGAAGACGCTATTTGTTTCGCACAAATTTAAGCCATCCTCTCTTTTGATTATAGAAAAAGCTAATGAGATATTGGCAGATTACGAAAGCCAAGGACTTATACTAACTCTCCGTCAGCTTTATTATCAATTTGTCGCGCGTGGCATTGTTGATAATAAGCAAACAGAATACGACAAAATTGGCGCTATCATTTCTGATGCGCGATTGGCTGGATTGGTAGACTGGAGTCTGATGGAGGATCGGACTCGATCGCTGCGCCGGATTACGCACTGGGAGACGCCGCAGGACATCATTTCTGCCGTAGCTCAGCAATATAAGGAAGATCTCTGGCGCGATCAAGAGGTGCGCATTGAGGCTTGGATCGAAAAAGACGCCTTGGTCGGCGTGATTGAGAAGGTTTGTCGCGAGATGCGTATTGAGTATTTTGCGTGTCGTGGCTATTCCTCCCAGAGTGCACAGTATGAGGCAGGACAGCGTCTTGCTCGGTATCGAAAGGCAGGACAAATGCCTGTGATCCTACATCTTGGAGATCATGATCCTTCTGGGATGGATATGAGCCGAGACAACGAGGAGAGGCTGTCTATGTTTGCAGGTGGCCCCATTGAGCTCAGACGGCTTGCCCTGAATATGGATCAGATTCAGAAGTATTCACCCCCACCAAATCCTGCGAAAGAGACCGACTCTCGTGCTAAGGAGTATATCAGAAAATATGGAAACGAGAGTTGGGAGTTAGATGCGCTGGAACCATCCATGATAGATAAACTCATACGAGATGAGGTTTTGGCCCTGCGGGATGAAGACAAGTGGGAGGCGGCGGAACAGGAAGAAGAAGAGCACCGCGCCGCCCTCCAACTGGTGAGCGATCGCTGGCGACAGGTGCAGACCTACGTCAAGACGACCGATGACGGATGGGAGAAGGTAGAGCCGAAGCCACGCAACGTACCACCATCTGAAGACGAATAACAGCGTTACACTGAAGAGCCGATAACCAATAAGGAAAAAGACGATGTCTACCCATGCCTTCGATGTGGATGATCTTCAACTCGATGCTACGTTTCCGCTCGTGGGGGCGCAAGCCGAGATTTTCGCTGTCGTCATGGCCATTCGGCTCTTAGAGCCATCTGCCAGGCTTGTATCGAAATACACGGGAGCCTCACTCACCTCTTGCCATGGCTGGACCCAGGGCACCCGCAGCCCAGAGCGGCCTATACAAATCATGCTTGGGTGGTTTGCGTGGTGGTACCTAGGGACGCTGCGCCGCTGGTATGCGCAGCCCACTACCCTCACGGCAGCGACGGCATGGATCAAGAGAAAAGGATTCAAAATCCATACAAACTGGATCAAAAGGATACATGCCACTCTTGCTGATGTCGAGGCCCTACTGACACAGCATGACGAAACTGTCTTCTATTCATCAGACTATCAGCGAGCCATTGAAATATGGGCATCATTAGGCCTCATCGACAGCATCAATCAGCAGCGTCTTCAAGAGGCAGTGTACCTAAGTGACAAGGCGCGAACGAATGCGATTCACATGATTCTAGAGCATGCTGCAAAAATAGCAGGAATTTGAATGTGAGCGAAAACATGCCTTGGATGATCCGTCTGTATGACAAGCAAGATACGCTCGTACTGGAGATGCCGAAGATTGCCTCCTACCCAGAAGATGCCCAGTGCTACATCTAGAGCGCGAATAGCGCTTAGGTGTAGGGCGGCTCCGTTCGACGAACGGGAAACAAAGAACAAGAGCGCCCTCTCAGGCCTGCGTGTTATTTTGGCGTCAGCTTTCGCTCAATGGACGCAAGGAAGGCATCGGCAGCTTCCAGTAAGATAGATGTCGTCTCAGGGCAAGCTGCGCCGTGTCACGACAGATCTCCAGACGCGGCTGTTTTTCCTTAATCGCCTCCCCTTGTTCGCGTCCGATCTCTAACCTTGGTCCCCTGTGTGGCTGGGGTTACGGTCCACTCGTCATTTGTCCTAGATGCTCGCCTCTTGATGCTCTTGTCTATCTTGTAGAAGGCACCTACGGCTTGTTTTTTCCGAAGATGGGCCAAGATGCCTAGGCCTGCGATGATGTGAAGTGGGGTCATGGGTGGGGTCTCCTTTCCCAGAAGCTTACTCTACCGAACCTAGATCCGCAATCCAAGACATCGCCCTCCAATTTTTTACTGGCGAACATTCTCGCAGCCGCAGGGGCACTTTGTCGGATGTGCATCCTCCCAAAGGCGTAGCTGCGGCGATCTCGGCGCCATCGCCTTCGCAGGAAACTTCTCTGGCGGGCATTGCAGCACCAGCAGCCCGCGTGAAGTTGTGCCCACCCGCTTGAACGCAGCGCGGCGAAAGCACCAGCCAGGGACGTTGCTCTGCACCTTCCTTGGGTCAACAAAGGTGATCATGCCTTGCTTCGGAGGGAGCTGCTCTCCATAGCCATAGCCCCAGAGGGTGAGGGTTACGGCCAAGGCTTCTCGGATCAAGTCCGAGCTCCGCAAGGTGGTCTCGTTGCGAAAGAGGGTGCAGACCCAGGCCCCGCGCCATGCGTGTTTGGCGTACTGCTGCCAAGACGAGATCCACGCGGCCTCTTGGCCTTCGTGCGTGAGGCGGAGAACGATGGTTTGCCCAGGAGGCGCAAAGCCTACGGCGCCGATCGTTTCGCGCGAGTAATGCCTGTCTGCCAGCCGTCTGACCGCTGGGTCTGCCTTCCATGTCTGGGTCCACATGCTTCGCCTCCATGCGGCGTTTAGTGGGCCGCACAGAGATAATTTGCAGGGGATGCGCTGGAGTGTAATTTATTTTTGAGCGTGCTAGACTTCTTCCAGCCATACCCAGCATTGAACTCACAGGAGAGTAACCATGGACAGTAAACCATTTGTATTCGAGGCTCGCTTAGTCCGCGTAATTGATGGAGATACAGTCATCTTTACTCTGCTCAAAAAATGGGAGATGGACTTTGGGTTCAAGTTTACCTCCGTACATAACGCCGCGCTGATCGTCACGTTGCGCCTGTATGGAATTAACACACCAGAGCTTCACAGTGGCGACCATAATGAAGTGACACGAGCCAAGGCCGCGAAGGTGGCTCTGGAAGCTCTCCTTACCAAGGGTGCGCTGCGAGTAGAGAGCATCAAGGCAGGCGAGGAGACCACAGATAAATTCGGGCGATACTTGGCGAAAATCTTCGTGAAGCCAACGGACGGTGATGAGTTTGAGATCGGTCCCACCATGATCGCCATGGGCCATGCCCTGCCTTACTTTGGCGTGGGTCCGAAGCCCGTCTAACACGCAAAGGAAGCAGCATCATGGGAATCAAGAAATCCATCCCCAGCAAACGCCATACGATAGGCGCGCATTCCTATCCCACATGGGAGCCTCTTGGGAGCTATGACACCGAAGAGATCATGGCCAATCCGCTGGCGACAGAAGAGGTGATCCTGCTGCTGCCACAGCTAAAGCAGATCAAGCATCCCAACTGCCCAGCGCCTCTTTGGTGGCAACTAGCCGCAGAGTTTCCTGGCGCAGCGCGGTTGAGCATTCTATATCCGCTGATGACGCTCGAAGCTCCAGAGCGATGGGAACAACTGGAGAAAGATCATGCAGCGAAGTGGATTGATAAATATACTCCAAAGCTGACTGAGCAAAATCAGCGACGCTTTGCAGCGGACTGTGCGGAGCGAGTGCTTCCTGTTTTTGAGAAAAAAGACAAGAAAGATAAGGGTCCGCGACGTGCGATTGAGCTAGCGCGCGCCTACGCCAATGGCACCGTGCGGAAGGCAGAGCTACACGCCGCCCATGAGAGCGCGAAAAAGGCGTGCGCCACCACCAAGAATGCCAAGGCTGCCTGTGCTGCGGATGCCGCAGCCTCTGTCGCCCTCGTACATGGAAGCAGCGCAGGTTGGTACGACGAGACAGGTGAGATCACTTATTATGCACCGTATACCGCTAAAGTAGCTGCCGAGGCAGCGGCCCCGAACTCCACTATGGAACGCGTGTGGCAATGGCATCGACTGCTCCAATATCTCACAGGCAAAATCCCTGCGCTTGGCAAGGGAGCCAAAGAATCAACGGTGGGCGGCGCCGATGATCCGCATGAGTGGGCAGAAGATCCTGAAGAGCGCGAGAAATGGAAGGGAGGCCACGACTATCGGATCGAAGCCAAGATGCTAGAAACCATCAAGCGCACGCACTCCACGCCCATACGGATCGCCATCGCGGCAATCACGGGCGGCATGCCGAACGTGCCTGATGATAAAAGTCCCATTCCAGCGGCAATCCACGCGATGGACATGCTTGGCGAAGCGTATGATGTCAACGATGAAAACTATGATCTAGACGATGAGAACTTACTTAGCCCTATCCAGCGCTTGGAGGGCAAGTTTCTCGTCAGTCAAGACCCCATTGACGTGCGTCTCTATGCGCTTCAAGTGGGGGCGTCCTGGGGCAAGGAAGAAGATCAACTTCTGAAGAATGTCTTCGGTCTTTCGGTGCCTATGGGGAAAGATCCCCATAGGGCTTTGGCGAAGCAGTACGTGGAGACGATCCTGCCACAGCTGCGAGCGAAGCGTGTGCCCGCGATACAGGCAATCGTGCTCGCGAAACAGCTTGCGGCACTCATGCTGCTACCCGCATTCCTTCGGCTTCCTGAGTATCTCGGAGTAGGCATCGTCTCTGGGCAGACTTCGCTGATTCTGCGCCCTAGGATCATTGGTCTTTTAAGTGTGAGGAGCATGACGGCGGCCACCCCTGATAAGGTGGTAGAGCGACCTGCGCAGGAGATCTTGACCGCCGCCAAGGAAATGGGTGTTCAACGGCTTGCTCTTTCGATTGAAGAGATGAAGGCGACCAAGGGACTGATCGGCAAGGAGAGCGTGTATCGTAAGGCATTTACCCTCCTTCTTGGCACACTTAACAAGTCTGGCATTCAGTTGATCGACGTGCTTGACGATCCCGCCGTACGGCTGATCAACGGCGCTGAGATTCAGGCGGTCGCCAAACTGCCAACGCAAAAGTCCTCAGGGGTCAGCGTAGGTGCCCGCCTGTCGCCAAGAGCCATCCGCCATCATTTGGGAGCCATCCGCTCCCGCGAAGAGATCATCGCTGATCCGCAGGCGACGGCAGAAGAGGTGGAGCAACTCAACCAATGGGACGCACTACAGCACCCCAACTGCCCCGCTGCGCTCTGGTGGAAGCTTGCCGCAGACGACCCGAAACAGGCGCAAAAAAGCATGCTCTGGCCTCTGTTTAGCTTGGAGGAGCCAGAGCGTTGGTTGGCCATTGAAAACAAACATCTCAAGGCGTTGATCGCCGACGAGTCGACGCGGCTTACCCCGTCACAGCGGCACCTGTTTGCAGCGGACTGCGCGGCGCGGGTGCTGCCTTTGTTTGAGAGCTCCTTTCCAAAGGACAAGCGACCCCGTGAGGCCATCCGCATCCGTCGCCTGCTGGCGCACGGAAAGGCCGACGCAAGCGAGTGGGCCGAGGCCTGCGCCGCTGCTGATGAGGCACGACGAAATGTGCCTGCCAGTAACTACCCAGCCACCTATGCGGCTCTTGCCGCAAGCGTGGTAAAAAATGAGAAGGTCGCCGAGGCTGCAGCAGGCGCTGTCGCGGCGAAGGCGATGCAAGACTGTGATGTCTCAAAGGCAACCTGGGCGCTAGGGGATGCCGCTGCCACAGTCGAGAGAC
>Ga0315288_10008353_pt1 | contig 13071 bp, 7 predicted proteins | sample YL17G11_20_MG_FD_203454 | JGI IMG/M metagenome (GOLD analysis project Ga0315288, IMG submission 203454) | Sediment microbial communities from Yellowstone Lake, YNP, Wyoming, USA - YL17G11_20 | ecosystem: Environmental > Aquatic > Freshwater > Lake > Sediment | place: USA: Wyoming | collected...
TCGACGCCGACCTCGTGCTGGTGGCCGGGGGGCTGCCATCAGAGGACTATCTAGCCTACGCCGACCGAGTCCGAGAGCTCCACGGCCGGGCGCCTAGCGCAGAGGCCATCCTGACCTTCGAGACTGCCAAGTGCAGAGGTGCCATGGAAGCCCTCACGCAGGAGGCCGCAGCATCGAAGGCTTACAACGTGCCGTCCTCGAAGGCACCCCCAGTTGAGCAGCGACTGCGCCGGCAGATGCTGCTCTGGACGTGGGACAGAGCCCGCAGCATCGAATGGATTGAGGACCGATGCGCGAGACTCGCCGAGCTGTGCCGGCCGCCGACCGCCGCGGCTGCAGTCATCGCGCTGGAGCAGCGCAGTGATCGCGACCTTGAGGCGCGCCGCGACCCGGTGGCAACAGGGTACTATGCGTCTATCGGCGGCCAGATGTACATCTGGATCTCCCTCCAGGCGCGCCTCACCGCGCATGAGACGGTGGCGCGGCTCGAGGCCTACCGCGCGCGCCACGGCATGTACCCCGAGTCGCTTGATGACCTCGTGCCCGACTTCGCAACGGAGACGGCCGTCGACCCCTGGAGTGGCGAGCCGCTGCGGTACCGCACGGAGGGTCGCGCCTACAGGCTCTACAGCGTCGGGCAGAACCAGGTTGACGATGGCGGCCTAGGCCCCGGCTATCCCGATGCCAAGGACCCCGATGAGGTGTACGTGTCTCCGCCGCCGGGGATCGGCGACCAGCCGATCGTCGTCGAGCCGCCGACGGGTCCCACAGGGGGCATGATGGGCGGCCTCGGCGCGCGGTAGGGCGAGCCTCCAGGGCGTTGCTTGTGGAGCGGCCGCATGATCGGTCTGTGATCATCCGGCCGATAGGGCGTGGGGCGAGGTAGGGGCTTCCGCTTGCCGGCCCAGGCCTGCTGATCCCGGGAAGGCCGCCTTGGGAGTCCGGACGCACCCGGAAAGGGGTGTGTGGCCGTTCACGCTTCATCGGCCGGACGGTCACAAACCGATCGTTCGGCCGCTCCATCCCCCTCCCCCGGGGTCCTCGCACTGCCGGAGGCCGTCGGTGGTCTGTGGCGCAGGTTACCGGGTCAGTCGCCACAGGAACGTCTGCCCTGCGTCGGCGGCTGCGCGGATCTCGCTCAGGCCCCGGCCAAGGAGTCGCCCCGTAGCCACGTCGGTCACGTCCGCCGGGTGTGGCAGGTGGATCACCTTCTCGCCGGGAGTCGCTGTGTGCAAGCAGGTGAAGCCGGCGCCCACCTGCAGCGGATCGCCCGTCGCCGAGTAGACATGGACTCCCGCGTCGCGGAAGGCCCCCATCAGCACGTCCCACGGCAGTCCCGGCGCCGCGCTGTAGAGGGATGAGTAGTCCCTTTGGTGTCGAACAGCCAACCCCACGAGATCGGACCCGGCGATCGTGCCCAGCGACTCCGCGTCGGGGTCGTCGACGCAGAACATGGGCGACTGCTCCGCCCCAGGGCCGTAGGTCGCGCCCGAGGAGGACAATGTCACCGCGCAGGGCGCTGCGTCGAGCTGGCGCACGTTCATGCCGATCAGCTCGCCCATGCGCTGAGCCGACAGTCCGCTGTCACTGATGAGCCCGGGCGCGTAGTACCACACCAGCAGCTTGTCATCGCGCCTCAGCCCCTCGATGGCCGCTCTCTCCGGACCGGTGAGATAGTGGGCATCGAGGAAGACGTAGGCCTTGTAGTCCGGGAGATCGGGATGGGTGATGTCGCTCATCACATAGAGGTCGAATGGCGCCCCGGCGCGACAGAGCTGCCCCAGGTTCTCCACGATCATCGGCAGCGAGGCTTGGTTGATGCCGGATGTCCGCCCGGCAAGGTACCATTCCGTCCGCATGGAGTAGAACACGGCCACTTCCGCCGGCCGCTGCTTGTCGTCATCCACGGCCTCGTCCGCGGCGTGCTTCAGTCGGCCGATCTCGGCCATGATCGCGTCATCGTGGAACCAGTCGCCCTGCTGGTCCATGTACCACAGGCCGACGTCGTTCGCGATCGCGTTGCCGAACTCGCGGCGCACGACCTGGATGCTGCCATCCACCGTCTTCACATGCGTGAACGCGGGGTCGCGAGCGAGGTAGGTGCGGTCGTCGCCCTCGTCGATGAACAGCTTCCCATGCAGCCGGACCGATCCCGGGAAGTGGCGGAAGTAGCCGTCTTGCCCGAGGGCGCGACGGTTGTACGAGTGCGGGCTGCTGAATGCATCGATGTAGGGCGAGTCGAGCGCCTGCGCGAAGCCGCGATGATCGCCCTCCTGAGGCCAGCCGAGGTCCGGCTGGTAGCCGCAGAAGGCCAGTGTCAGCCAGCGGTCGTCCGTCTCCTCCTTCACGATCCGGCAGAAGCGCTCGATCGCGTCGATCTCCTCGCCGAAGAACGCCTCGTAGTAGTCCATGACCTTCCGCCCGCGCGTCGGGTCGCGGAACATCCCCACGTCGCCATGTTGGCGTTCCGCGAGTGTCGGGCAGGTCACCGTGTCGAAGCGAACGGCCTCGTCGCGGAACGCTGTGCGCAACGCCGCGTTCGTGCCGTACTTCGCTCTCAGACGCTCGGCGAAGGCGCGGCGCATCGGCTCGCTCGTGTCGGGGAAGTCGGTGGCGCTCCAGTAGTGCCACTCGCCGTAGATGCCGTTCGCCAGGTGCAGGCCGAGCACGCGATCCGAGTAGGCACTCTCCGCGATGTGGCGGATCAGGCGCCTCAGCGCTTCGCCCGCATCCTGACGCCAGAGCTTCGACGCGTAGGACTCATGCCGCGTGCCGCCCCACCCATTGCTCTCCCAGCCAACGCCGTCCGCGTACCGAGTCAGCTCATCCTCGTGGGCGTCGCACCAGAAGCCCGGTGCAGCGAGGTAGACTCGAGGGACGGCATAGGCTCCCGGGTTCTGCTCGAGCAGGCTGAGCATCAACCGGTCCACCTCGGTGAAGTCGCTCACATCCGGCCCCGTCCAGCCAAGTGGCATCCCGAATGTGTGAATGTCAACCCCCGCCCCGTGGAATGCGACCGTATCCGTGGGCTGGGGCGCGTTGGAGTAGAACCACATCGAGTAGACGGGCCTGCCATCGATGAACAGCATGGGCGCGCCGCCATGGTCGCGCACCTGTGTTCGCGTCAACCGCCCGGCGGACGGATGGGCGCTGATCCGGATGGAGCGTCGTGCGGGCTTGTCGGCCGTAGCGGCGCCGTAGAGCCCCGCCTCTATCTCGTAGTCGCCCCCACTCAGGAACCGCGACAGGGACAGGTCGAAAGGCCCCGCCTGGGCGGACCCGCCCGGCGAGAGTTGCGACGTCGGCGGACGCGTGGCGCCCGCCGTTTCCAGGAAGACGACATCGCCTCGTCGCAGGCGGACATACGCCTCGTGGTCGAACGGCGTGCGGCTGTCCAGCGCCGCCTCGACCCGGACCACCACCTGGTCGCCGGCTTGTGCTGAGTCGGGCGCTTCGATCGTGATACGCGCAGCGTTCACTCCGGTGGCGACATGATCCACCGGCATCTCGCCCCACGGCGCCACCGGGGGAGACCCCAGTTCGGTGCACTGCTCCCAACCAGAGCCGTCGAATCCTGGGTCCAGCCACCCATCGGCGGCCTGCGATGAGAACCGCCACGATCGGTCGGTGATGATCGTCTCGCGCGTGCCGTCGCTGTAGAGCAGCGCGCCCTGCAGTAGGAAGCCCCCGGGGTGGGCCGCGTTGTGAACCTCTGCTGCGAGCATGTTCGTGCCGGGCCGCAGTGCATCGGTGATGTCCACCGTGGGCGTCGTCTTCCACCAGAACCCGCCCTTGGTGCACTCGCGACCGTTCACGAAGAAGGTGAACCCGTCATCGCCCGAGAGTTGCACCACGGCCTGCCGCAAACCTGGCCGCACCTCGATGGTGTGGCGAAAGAGCCCTAGGGAGCCGTGAACAGGCTCGGCACCCCATAGCCACGAGGCCGTCCACCGCGGCGGCCCCAACACTGTGGCGCCGATGGCCACCGGCCCCGTGCCACCGAGTAAGGCGGAGCAGAGCAGAACTCTCGCGAACATCCAGGCTCACCTCACACTTGGTCCGACCCGTCTCGTGGGGTCACCGTGTCCCGTGCACCGGTTCGGTCGCACCCGCAAAGCGGAACGTGACTCGCGTCGCGGCCGGTGCAGCGGCCAGAGACTGGCAGGTGAACCTCACGTTCTGAGCGCCGCCCCCTATGCGCGGCATCTCCTGACCCATGTCGATCACCTCGAGCACGTTCCAGTCTGCGTCGCATCGCTGCAGGGCGGCCGTGCCGTCGTAGACCAGGTACTGACCGGGCTCAACGCGCGTGCGGATCGTCACTTCGCGCAGCCCGACCGAGATGGTCGGGTCTTCCAGTACGCCGCCCACCGCCTCCGGTGAGACGCGAAGGGTGAACACCAGCGGCTGGGCGCCGAACGGGTTCTCGACCTGCCACGTCGACACCGCCGGCTGGCCGGGCTGGATGGCATCGGTGGGGAAGGTGAAGCTCGCGAACTGGATGGGCTGGAGCAGCCATGTGCCGTCGCGGCCCGGCGTGAGGTGCCATTCCGAGGATGGCTCCCGCAGGCGTCGGCGCTGGTCGTCGCTGAAGGCGCCGGAGAGGCGCGCCGCCTCCCACTCGCGCACCGCGGCAAGCATCGCATCCGTTCGCCCGTTCTGCTGCATTTCGCCGAGGCTGGTCGCGATGGCGAACCCCGCGTCGAACCCGGTGGCCTTCGACAGCACCCACTCCATGCCCGACAGGTCCGTCGCCTCGACATCGCCGGATGCCAGGCGAAGCTGGAACCAGCCCAGCATCCGCGGGAACAGGTTGCGGTCGAACAGCTCCTGGTTCGCGAACCGGTAGTCGGGCATGCCCTCGCGCATCGCCTTGCCCCAGGGCTCGCCCCAGTTCATCCGCGTGTGGATGTGCCAGAGGTAGTGGAGGAGGTTGCTGGCATCGTTCACCACCTCGGGCTTCCAGCCGTCGAAGCACTGCTGGACGAACCGATTGCGGGCGTACTCCCCATAGCCGTAGGTGGACAGCCCTTCGAGGCCGTCGAAGGAGATCTGCCGCAGTCCGGTCGCGTTGAAGAGCTCGACCAGGCGCGCCGTCATCTCGTCCATCATGCCGTTGTCGATGCCTGGGTAGAAGGTCCGATAGGCGTGATCCGCGAGCTTGCCGATGTCGGTCCCCGTGTCGTAGGCCGATGCTGTGGTCCCGAACGCGCCGCGACGGCAACCCATGAGTCGCAGCGGCGCGCCATCGCTGATCCCATCGTACTGGACGATCTCCTTCTCGATGATCGCCGCGCCAAGCGTCCCTCGCTCGCGGAACGGCCCCGCATCGACGATAGGGATCTCCGTGGCCGATGCGTCGACGGCGGCGACGAGCGCACTGGACCCCATTCGCGCGAGGCGGGGATCGGGCACCGGCGTCACATAGGGGTCGTTCGTCGTGATGAACGCGGTGAGCGTGTGCACGCCGAGCCGGATGCCGCGTTTCTCGGCGGCCTCGACACACCGCTTCATGCTTTCGTCGCCGTCCGGGAACTCGGCCGGGTTGAGTGCGAAGTGCCCCCAGGTGAGAAAGGGACCGGGATGGTAGACATAGCGCAGCCCCGCCCGCTCCGCGCGGTCCAGCACGGCCTCGATGCTGCTCTCGCCGAATGGGGTGATGAGATACGACAGCTTGGCGGTTGGCGACACCTTGCCCCAGACGCCGTCGAGCATGGGGTGAGGAAGGCCCTCGGCAACCTCGATGTCGCCGATACGGGACAGCGCATCGCCCTCGGGTGCGCCGAACAGGGCGATGGCGGAGCCAACGACGCCACCGTCGTGCTCGCGGGCGTAGGCGGTGAGCATGCTGCCACCCTCGAAACCCGACGCCGCCCCAATGGTCTGCATGTTCAGCCCCTGCAGACCGAACGCGAACACATCATCCCGGACGACCGCGATGATCTCCCCGACTGTCTTGCCGATCGTGGTGAAGAACGGGCCCCAACGGATCTCGCTGGGAGACGCCCCCTGCAGCGACGCGAGACGGAAGCGCATGTGCGTGGGCAAAGTCGCGCACTCCACAACGGCGCGCACACCGGGCAGGTCGTAGCTGAGTACCAACTCCGCGCCGTTCGCCTGCGGCTCGGCGGAGGTCGACGTGTACTCCTTGCCATCGACCGTGAGTGTGAGCAACGGACACGAGCGCCCCGCCGTCATGCACTCCCGGTCATTCACACGGTCACGGATGCCCACGACCCACCCTCGTGCATCCAGGCTCAGCGCCATATCGTGCGTCTGGTAGACGACCAAGGCGTTCCCTTCCTCCGCAGCCACATTCGCGACTCCCGAGACGAGCACGAGAACGCCGATGGGGAAACGAGCGTGCATGGGAGGGTCTCCCTTCCGTCCAACGAGGCCCAGCTTCGAGACCCGGCGGCCGACCACCTTGGCGCGGGAGGAGAGCCCTCCTCGCTTGGGCGGCAGGCTGCGCGGCCTTCAAGGGCGAACAGGACGCGTGACCCGCCGCTTGCGGCGGTCTATCTCGACCGAACGGCGATCGGAGGCGCGCGATGAACCGTCGGGACCTGTTCAGGGCGGCGGGCGCCGCTTATGTCGCCTCCACCGTCGCGGGGATCAAGGGGGCAGCCGCCATGGCCAATGGGACGCACGCCGGCGCCGCTGGGACAGCCTATCGCTATCGCATCGGGTTCGGCGCCTGGATCAACGACATGCGCAATGAGGCTCTGCCTCTGGAGCAGTGGCCGGCGCCGCAGTTCGATGACATCACCGTCGAGAGCGCCCTCATGGCCGCCGATGCGCTCGCCGAGTCCGGCTACGAGTACCTCGATGCCTTCGGCCTGTGGGCCACGAACGACTACCCACCGGACATCGTTGGCGCGTTCGCGGACGAGGAGCGCAATCGGCGTGTGCGCCGCGTCCTTCAGGGGGCCGAGAAGCGGGGCATCCACTGGGTGCTCCCCCTCGGGCTCTTCACCTGGGGCTACGACCGGATCATCCAGGAAGACCCGGAGGTCCGCGGCAAGGACAACGAGGGCAACCCTCATCCGCACGCGATGTGCGGAGCGAAGGAGAAGGCGTGGAGCTATGTCGAGAAGCTCATCGACACCCTCTTCGCCCAGCATGACTTCCAAGCCGTGCATCTCGAGTCTGCCGACCTCGGGTACTGCATGTGCGACCAGTGCAGCGGCAAGTACGGCGCCGTCGGGTACAACTCGCGGCTGAACCTACGTGCGGCGGACTACATCAAGGCCGCCCACCCCGAGTGCGTGGTGTACGTGTGCCCCATCAACTGGGTGCCCTTTGGCCTGAACGCGGACGGAGTGCAGCCCAAGGTCGCGCCGGAGGACATGCCACACATCGAAGAGCTGTCGAAGCACATCGACATCCTCATGGACCAGGGCCACCGCGGCCGGTTCCTCGCCTGGGAGTCGGTGCCGCGCCTGAGTTGCACCTACGGAACGTCGGGGGGGCTCTGGGCATATCACGGTTGCCGCATGGACCGGCTGAGCTACTGCATTCCCTACCCCATCCGCGCCGCGCGCTACATCGCCGACCACCATGCCCATGGCACGCGTGCCGGGCTGATCTACCAGGGCCCCATGCTCAATCCAGCCGTCGAGATCAACAGTGCCGTCATCGGGCGGATGATGTGCGATGTGACGCGCGATCCCGTCGCTGTCCTGAACGAGGTCATCGAGGTCTGTTATGAGCCACGCAGCCGCGCGACCGCCGAGGAGCTGGGCCGGATCATCGTGGCCGTGGAGGATGCGTACTTCGGTCAGTGGGACGAGGCTCTGTTCAAGAAGCAACACGGCCTGGAGATGCCGGGCGAGTTCTGCCTTGGCCCGCTGTTCAACACGTCGCCCGATCCGGCGGCATACCTGATGGAGCCGTTCCTCACCGCCGACGGTCGGCTGGCTCTCAAAGAGGGGCTGAAGGCGGCGCTACGCGACCTTGCGGCCATCCAGGACGAGTTCCACGATCACGGCCGTATGGCCCGCTTGAAGCGCTCCATCGGTGTCATGTGCCAGTTGCTGACATCGATCATGCTCGCAAAGGGCGAGGCGTGGGCGAACTGAGCCGTTCCCCTCAGACTCCCATCGCCTTCCGAGCCGCGTCGTACTCCGCACCTGCGGCGCCCATCAGCGCGCGCGTTGCGATCTTGCTGCCCTCGACACCTGGCTGGTCATAGGCGTTGATGTTGAGGATCTCCGCGGTCACGGCCGTCTGCATCTCGAAGAGGAAGAACAGCTCACCCATCGCCTCGGCCGTGACCTTGGGGACGCGGATCGTCAAGCTCGGGCGACCGGCCTGTGTGAGGGCGAACTCGGTGCCTCGCTTCTCCGCCGATAGCAGCGCGCCGAATGAGGCGCCAACGAGGTACTCCACGTCGCAGTGCCCCGCCTCGATGGGCACGTCGCGCCCGTAGTCCTCGACCTCGAGGAAGGTGATCAGCTTGTCATGGGGGCCCTCTTGGTAGAGCTGTAGCTGTGAGTGCTGGTCGGTCGCCCCCATCGCCCGGACGGGCGTCTGGCCGAGGTGAACCTCATGGCCGTCGAGGTCGAAGCGCTTCCCGAGGCTCTCGGCCCATAGCTGCTGGAACCACTCGCCTACGTACTGCAGAGCGTAGGAGTAGGGCATCATCACCGTGATGTTGCGCGGATAGCTGGAGAAGCGGGTCCAGTAGAGGTAGCTGACCGCCGACAGGAGGAATGCCGGGTTCCCCACGAGCTCCTCGTTGTCGCACCGCTCATACATGGCGGCCGCTCCGTGGACCAGCCCGTGGATGTCCATCCCCGTCAGCGCGGCGGGCACGAGGCCTACGGCCGACAGGACCGACCACCGACCGCCGAGCATGATGGGCATCTCGAACCGCGTGATGCCGTTCGCCTCGGCCATGTCCCACATCACGTTCGTCTTGCCGGTCTTCGGGTCGGGCTCGTTCGTGATGATGATCGTCTGGGCCTTCCAGTCGCGGTCGGCCTTCGCGAGCCATGCCCGCGCCGCGGCGAGGCCGGCGTTCGTCTCGGCCGTGGGCCCGGACTTCGTGATGGCGATGAAGGCCGTTGACTCGGGACGGAGCACATCGAGCAGCCCGGCGATCTGCCACGGGTCGACGTTGTCGAGTACGTGAAGCCTCGGGAACGCCCGCTCGGAGCCCGGCCGCATGTCGTCGTAGGGATGCAGGAGAGCGTACTTCAGCGCCCTCGCCCCGAGGGCCGACCCGCCGATCCCTAGCACGACCACATCGCGCAGCTCACCGGGGAATGCAGCCCGGTAGGCATCGCAGCTCCCCTTGAGGGCGGCAAGCTCCGCGTCGGACTGCTCTGGGAGACGGGTGAACGCCGGCCGGTCGCGGCCGGCGGCTCGAGCGCCGATCACCCCCGGTGCATGGTCATACGCGAGCCGAGCGACCTCCTCCATCGTGAGCCCATGCTCCGGCCCGATCTTGCTCGCGAGTACGTTGTCGATATGGACGGTGACCATGCGTTCAGCCCCTTTCGAGCGTGATCGCGGCCTCCCAGCATACGCCGGGCGCGGACCCCCGCCTAGTGGCTCCCCGCGACGTACGGCCGACGCAGGCAACTGCCGACCCGGTGGCCCGCGATGGTTCATGCCTTCTCCAGCACCAAACGGAGCCGACGCGAAAGGACGCGAGCGATGTTCGTGATGATCGCGAGTTGGGCGTCGCGATGGGTGGCGAAGAAGTCCGAGATCCGGAATGCCGAAAGGCGCGCCAGCGAGACCTCGGTCTGGGCGCGAACGGTGGCGCTTCGTGGCTCGATGTCGACGAGTGACATTTCGCCGAAGAACGCGCCCGCGTAGCTCGCCTCCAGCGAGCTGCCACCGTCCAGAACCTGGACGATGCGCTCACCCGGCTGACCCGCATGAGCCACGACCTCCACGCGTCCCGCGGCGAGGAGGAACAGCGCGTCGCCCTGTTCGCCCTCACGAACGATGCTCTGGCCGGGATGATAGTGCAGCGGCTCGCAGAACGACGCGATCTCGGCCTTCTCTTCCGGCGTCAGTCCGATGAATAGGATGCTGCTGCCGATCGTTTCCTGGGCCACAATACCCCTCCTCACGACGACGGGATGCGCGTAGCGTGGGCCGGTCGCCATCGCCAAGGCCTGACGCCGGCCCCCCGGCGGCTCCGGACGTCCCCGCTCGGCGCGCCGCGGTGCCCCAGTGTTCCCTCTGCCCCTGCATCGCACCTCGGTGTGCGGAAGCTCCGCCAGCTAGCCTATGCGCGCGGATCCGCCTTTGCCGCTTCGAAATGGTATACAATGCGTCTAGGTGGTACGGCTACGTGCCAACCGCTAGGTTGGTGGTAGCGAACGACTCCATTGGAGGGCGGTGACTCTGTGGCTCGGACCGTGAGGGTGTTAGTGGCTGGTCTGGTGGTCGTGGGGCTCCTGGGCTCCGTGCTGGGTGGGTGCAAGAAGCCCGCGTCGGACGAGGGCTCGTCGAAGGCTCCCGCCGGCGGTTGTACTAAGTTCATGAAGGGCGACGCGAAGGCGGGCAAGGCGCCGGGGCGGTGAGCCTCGGCGCGGGATCGCTCGCACTCGAGGGGTGTTGGCAACGCCGGGCTCTGACGCCGCGCCTCTGGGTCGGGGCCTCATCTACGGAAGGGAGACGCGCATGGCACGCGGAAGGGGCTTCACGCTCATCGAACTGCTGGTCGTCATCGCCATTATCGCCATCCTGGCCGCCATTCTGTTCCCCGTGTTTGCGAAAGCACGTGAGAAGGCCCGCCAGGCGAGTTGTCAGAGCAATCTGAAGCAGATCACTCTGGCGGTGCTGTCGTATGTCCAGGACTACGACGAGACCTTCCCATGTACCCCCTACTGGGAGTGCGGTCGGCCGAGCAACACGACCACAACGCGGTGGTACGCCGTCATCCAGTCCTACGTGAAGAACACCCAGGTCTTCGGGTGTCCTTCCTCGGCCGCCGCCGGCGGGTGGCCACGCCCTGCTCCGCCGTATGACGCCGGCATCAACTGGGGGCCCTTGCGCCTCAGCTACGGCATGGGACGCTGGGCGAACTGCAGCAACGCCGATCCCTATGAGAAGGCCGGGTTCTCGTTGGCGCAATACCAGTACCCGGTGAACACACTGCTCTCGGCCGACTCGGCCCATAGCGACGACGGATGCAGCCGGTGGGAGAAGATCGCGTTCGCCGCCGTCTGCGGCGCCGGCTCGGACTGCAACCCGGCACTGCAGGTTGAGGACTATACACGCCACAACGGCGGGTCGAACTGCGGCTTCATCGACGGGCACGTGAAGTGGTTCAAGGCCCAGGCGTTGCGGGGCGCTTGGGGTACGGCTGTACGGCCAGGCCCATGCTGCACGAACCCTGGGACATAGAACTGACATCGGGATAGACGGGCGAAGTTGCAAACGAGTCCGGGCCGGGGCTGACCCCGGCCCGCTTTTCTTGTCTTGATCGGCCTGAAGTCGCGTGTCCGTGGCCGCTGGTGACCTACTCCGTCTGGGCTTCCTGCGGTTCGAACTCGAACCGGTCGATCACCAGCTCTGCGCCCTCGCCGTCGATGGGCGCCCGGCCGTCCATCAGCCAGAGGTTGATACGCACGTTCTCGCCGCCCGCCCGTGGGAGGTCATCGCCCTCGTAGGCCCAACGCGCGATCTCCTCCTCCCGGCGCGGGGGCTCGGCGTAGTGGCCCCGAGTGCTGACGAAGTCCAGCCTCTCGGGCGTCCACGCGAGCGCGTGCGTGGAGGGGTCGCCCGTCAACTCGACCCTGAAGCGCTTTATGTTCCCGGGCGTAGCGAAGGGCTGGACGACGAACTGCGCGTTCTCGCTTCCCGGGTCCCCCCACCGGGAGAACTCGAAGTCGATCTCGCGGTAGTGATACTGTGGCGCGGCATCATCCCAGGTGAAGAGGCCTGCGACGATGTTGGGGTCGAGCCGGTCGATCCGGCTGCTGATGTAGAACCGGTACGTGCCGTAACCCAGCGACTCGTCCAGCCCCACCTCCGCACACTGCCATCGCCCGTCCCGCTCCGTGATCGCCAGGTGCAGACGGCCCTGTTCGTCCACCCAGACGTTCTCCTCGCCGTCTGAGAACAGGTTCGGGCCCGGGCCATGCGGCCCGTTCGTGCGCTTCACCCACCAGGTTCGCCCGGAGAACGTCAGACGTCGCGGCTGGCGGTCGACGATGAGCGAAGCAAGCGCGGCCCGCTGCACCTCCTCCGGAAGCTCCGCATTACCCTTGAGCTGCGGCACGGCGAAGCCCGCGGGTACCACGAAGGCCGCGATGCGCGTGGCATACAGGTCCGTGCCGGCGGTAGCGACCGAGCAGTCGAACCTGCCGTCTGCACGGATCGGGACGGTCGGCTCCGCCCACGTGGGTTTGTTCCACCACCCGCCCACATCGATGAGAACGGCGACGCGTGCGCTGTCACCAGCCACGCCCGTGACGCGGCCCGAGAGCCCCTCCGCTGCGCCATAGGGCGGCACGCTGGTGAACTCGATCGTCGGCGTCTGTTGGGCTCCGGCACAGCCCGCTGCGAGACACGCCACCAACGCTGAGCGGATAGCCGATGGCCTCTGCATGGAGCATACCTCATTCCCTCGTAGGTACTGTGTCGCGAGTCAAGGTGTGGATGGAGCGAGACTGGGGTTGAGAGACGTCTTGGATCGGGGGACATCCATGATAGGTAGAAGTCAAGGGGGAAACGGAGATTCCCCATCCGCCTCGGCCTAGGTCCCGCCGGGTGGCTGCTTGGTGCATCCGCGGTCGCTGGTGACCAGAGCTGGTGGCATCTACGCCACGATCTGTGGTCCTCGCGACCAGACATCCATTGACTGCCTCAGGCTCACGGCCCTCGGGGGGCAATCGCCCTCAAGTCGAAAGCCGCTCTCGCTACGAGCCATCGCAGAAGATTGAGTTAGGGTCCATCCCGCCGGCCTCGAAACACCATAATCGGCGCCTCCGTCGGCCCCACTCAGCAGAACCGCTTCGCGCAGTCCCCAGGAACGCGAGGCCCGGCAGGAAGCTTCGGCAACAGCCACCGCGGTATACTCGTATGCTTCTTCGCTTCGGCCTA
>Ga0315288_10008354_pt1 | contig 13070 bp, 12 predicted proteins | sample YL17G11_20_MG_FD_203454 | JGI IMG/M metagenome (GOLD analysis project Ga0315288, IMG submission 203454) | Sediment microbial communities from Yellowstone Lake, YNP, Wyoming, USA - YL17G11_20 | ecosystem: Environmental > Aquatic > Freshwater > Lake > Sediment | place: USA: Wyoming | collected...
CACCCTGGTCACCTCCAAACTGTGACTGACAATGTTTCCCAGCATTCCATGCTGGTCCATGAGCCTCAGGCATTTTTCGCGTGAGGGGGGTCTCTTCTTTACCCTTTTTCGATTCATGAGGGATTCAGCCCATCGACCCATCTTCAGAAATCTGGCTCCATCGAAGATGACTTCGAGGTGCCACCGCTCTATTTTTTCAGAATCTCCCGGAGCGCGGCAATGAGATATTCAATGTTCTGAATCCGACACGCCTCACCCATCAAGCCGACGCGCCAGATTTTTCCTTTCACCTGCCCCAACCCTCCTCCCACCTCAATGTTGTAGTCACTGAGAAGCCTTTTCCGTACTGGCACATCCTCCACCCCTTGTGGAAGATGGACCGAGTTCAGCATAGGGAGCCGATACCCCTCCTGGGCAAAGGGCCTGAATCCAAGGGTCTCAAGTTCCATTCTCAATCGTTCAGCCAGGATGTGATGTCTTCGAAAGCGGGCTTCCAGTCCTTCCTCGAAGACGATGCGTAATCCTTCTCTTAAAGCATAGAGCATGGAAATCGGAGCGGTGTGGTGGTAGAAACGTTCCTCCCCCCAATATCGTTCGATCATGCTGAGATCGAGATACCAACTTCGGACTTTCGACTTCCGAGAACGCAACACCTTCATCCCTTTGGGACTGACCGTGATGGGAGCAAGACCTGGAGGCACGCTCAAACATTCCATGATCATACCTCCTTTAAATCTAGTTTTAAGCCATCGCTGGCAGCAATCACCCTTACTCCTAGTTCTTTCTCGAGTTCAGCAGCAACCTTCCATGGTTTGGCTCGAATCATCGTCATTCCGAAATGAGTCAGAACGGTTAATCTTGGTTTCACCTTCTTAATGAGGGTCTTGACATCTTCGATGGAGAGGTGGTCGATCGGGTCATCCCCGGTAGGATTGAGCCGAACGACGTGGATCACCAACACCTCGCCGTTGTAAACCCTCGAGAGCTCAGGAAAGAACCGCGTATCCGTGATTAGAGAAACGGTACAAGGGGACAGATGAAAATTGATGCCATACGTTTCCCCTCGGTGGTGATGTTTCTCAGCTGTGGAGAACGAGATATCCCCAACCCGATATGTCCTGTTTTCCGTGAGGATCTCAATCTTCTCAAGGGAGTCTCTCAGATATCGCAGCACCACCGGATCATTTTCCAAGGCATCTTCAGGGGCAAACAGAATGCCTCTCTTTTTCAATCCTCCCTCGGTCATGGCCTCAATCATCACATTCACGTCGCCCGAATGGTCGAGGTGTCTGTGAGTCAGAAGAATGGCATCCAGTGTCGAGGGATCAAGTTTTGGTTTGCTACTGAGACACCGAACCAGGGCACCTGGGCCAGGATCAATCGAGAGGTTCGTCCTTTCAACCGACATCCAGAGGCCTCCTGAGGCCCGGAGTTGCTTCATCACCACAAACCTTGCCCCTGCGGTCCCGATAAACTTGAGGAAGGCGTTATTCGCCTTCGTCTCCATTTCCTAGCTCCTCTAATCTCTCATCGTCGAGGCCAAAATAGTGGCCCACTTCGTGAATCACGACCTCTCTAACTTTTTTCTCCACCTGGTCTTTGTTTCGGCAGACGGACTCGATGGGGTTCTTGAACAGGGTAATCTTGTCTGGCAGGACGTTCCCGTAGTAAAACCCTCTCCGATCGAATGGGATTCCCTGATAGAGACCTAACAAGTGACGCGGAGAACGGAGCCCCATGTCTTCGAGGATTTCGCGAGAGGCCTCCTCTTCAACGACGACATCGATGTTTTCCATCTTGTTTTTGAGGAGCTTCGGCAGTTTCTTCAATGCAGAGAGAACTGCGTCTTCGAATTCCTCTTGGCTCAATTTCATCCTTGGGAAGCTCCTTCGTCCTCATCCAGACACCTTCACCCGTTCCCAGGTTCCCGCATCCCCTTCTGCAAAAAAGAGGAAGGATTGCCTCCTCTTCCTATACTACCAGTCGCCGTCAAAGAAAACAACAACGGAGTCCCCCTGGCGGTAATCCCTCAGTTACGGTCGCAAGTACACCTTAGGTCCAGGGGTGGGCTATTCACCCGGAGCGTTTCAGCGGCGCATCCTTTTCTCGTTGAACAGCTATCTGCGATACGTAACCCCAAGAATCATTTGTGGAATGCACCACGACCATGCGCCCAGTCACGTCAAATGAAATCGCCGTGCTGAAACGCGAGGAAGGGATAGGCCGCCCTTGGACCTCTCGCATCCGAGTGTAACTGAGGGATTACCCCTGGCGGATGATTTTTTCGTAACTGATCAAACTGACGGAAGTCAACCTTTCGGCTCCTCGGCCTAAAGGCCGAGGCTTGCTCAAGGTTGACCCTGAGCCGCACTCCTTCACCCCGTTTCCAAAGGTGGCGCTAGACGCGGCCGAACGGGTCAACCCTTCAAGGGAAGAGATGCAGGGTTCCCATCGCCTGTCATTTGCTAAGGTTTAGAGACTTATGTTACAAATTTTTGTTAATTGCGTATCCGCCTTATTCTTGGTGAAGTGGAATGTCTCCCGTGGCGAAGATTGAAATCGATCCCGAACGGTGTAAGGGTTGCGGCCTTTGCACCGTCTCCTGTCCGAAGTCGTTGATCCGTATCGGAGGAGAGATGAACCGACTCGGATTCTTCTATGCCTGTTGGGAACGTGGGAACACCTGCACGGGTTGCGCCATCTGTGGAGAAATCTGTCCTGATGTTGCCATTCGAGTGTGGAGAGAGAAGAAATGAACGGCCCTCCTTCTGAAAAACTCCTGGCCAAAGGAAACGAAGCCGTGGCGATGGCAGCCATCGATTCGGGATGTCTTCTCTACTTCGGTTATCCCATCACTCCTCAGAGCGATATCCCAGAGTACCTCTCGAAACATCTTCCGACTCTCGGTGGAGAATTCATACAAGCCGAGAGTGAAATCGCCTCCATCAACATGCTCTTGGGTGCCTCAGCGACAGGGGCTCGGGCCATGACCTCCTCCTCCAGTCCCGGCATTTCCCTCATGCAGGAAGGAATCTCTTACATGGCAGGGAGTGAGCTCCCGTGTGTGGTCGTGAACATTTCAAGGAGCGGACCAGGCCTGGGCGGCATTTCTCCTTCCCAGGGCGACTACTTTCAGGCGACCCGGGGTGGAGGTCACGGAGATTACCGCATGATTGTGTTGGCCCCATCGAGTGTTCAGGAGATGTACGATCTCACGGCTCTCGCATTTCATTTAGCGGATAAGTATCGCAATCCAGCCCTGATTTTAGGGGATGCGTTACTCGGACAGATGAAAGAACCCCTCCTTCGACGACCGCCTGAAAAGATGACTCTCCCACCCAAAGATTGGGTGCTCACAGGAGCCCAACACAGGGATCCTCGCCGCGTGAAATCGCTTTATCTCCAGGATGGAGAATTGACCGAACACAACTGGAAACTCTTCCGGAAATACGAACAAATGAAGAAGGAAGAGGTTCGTTGTGAATCGTTTCTCGTCGAAGATGCCCATCTGGTGATCGTTGCTTTTGGGAGTGTCTCGAGGGTCTCGAGGACGGCTGTAGAGGTGGCGAGGAGAGAGGGTATGAAAGTTGGCCTATTCAGGCCCATAGGTCTCTTCCCGTTTCCAGAAAAACCTCTCCATGCTTTGTCTCAAAAGGTGAAAACTTTTTTGACGGCAGAGTTGAATACAGGGCAGATGGTGGAAGATGTGAGGCTTTCGGTTGAACGGGATGCAAATGTTCACTTCTATGGGAAACCTCCGGGCTCCCTCCCCTTCCCCGAAGAGATTCTGGAGGAAATTCGGAAATACTATCCAAAGGGATAAGGAAATTCTAAACACCCAGTGCTAGACTCTAAACACTATCGAATGATTACAAGTCACGATCACGATTTGGCATGAGGTGGGGTGGGTGATGGAACTCGTCTTCAAACGTCCAGAGGCTTTGGTGGATGTTCCTTTCCATTTCTGCCCCGGTTGTCATCATGGCATTGCTCATCGCTTGGTGGCCGAGGCCATCGATTTCTTCAAAATCCGAGAAAGAACCATTGGCGTCGCCTCCGTTGGGTGTTCCGTCTTCATGTACGATTATTTCAATATTGATGTCCTCGAGGCCCCCCATGGAAGAGCCTCTGCCGTGGCTTGCGGAGTCAAACGGGCCGTAAAGGACAAAATCGTTTTCACCTATCAGGGCGACGGAGACCTGGCCGCGATTGGCATTGCGGAAGTGATCCATACGGCCAATCGGGGCGAACCTATCACGATTTTCTTTGCAAACAATACCGTTTATGGAATGACCGGAGGCCAGATGGCACCCACAACCCTTCTGGGACAGAAGACGACGACGAGTCCCTATGGAAGGGAGTTCACGAATGATGGGTACCCGATTCGTATGGCGGAGATGCTTGCGACTCTCGAAGGAACGGCTTTTGTCGCCCGCGTGGCTGTCAATAACCCGGCCAATCTCATGAAGACGAAAAAGGCCATCCGGAAGGCTTTTCAGATGCAGATGGAGAAAATCGGATTTTCCTTTGTGGAGATCTTGTTGTCGTGTCCAACGAACTGGGGACTCAGCGCTCTGGAGGCTCACCGGAGGGTCGAAGAAGAGATGATCCCTTACTTTCCCCTGGGCATCTTCAAAGAACGGAAAATGGCGGATTATCTATGAGACCTTTGTCCCCACAGAATGCTCCTCCCACCTTCTTCTACGCACTCATTATCGCTGGGTTTGGCGGACAGGGCGTGTTGATCATCGGGAATCTTCTGGCGTATGCCACCATGAGAGAAGGAAAAAATGTCTCCTATCTTCCGATCTACGGTGTGGAGATGAGAGGGGGAACCGCTGACTGTACCGTGGTCATGTCCTCTCAGGAGATTGGTTCCCCTCTCGTTGAAAGTGCAGACGCCGTCATTGTGATGAATCCGAGTTCTCTGCCCAAGTATGAAAAACGAGTTCGGAAAGATGGACTGTTGTTCATTAATTCTTCCCTCATCAAGCCAGAAGAAACGTCTCGTCATGACGTGATCCTCCTTCCGATCCCGTTCAACGACATCGCACTCGAGACGGGAAATGCGAGGTTGGCCAACATGGTGGCCCTGGGGGCCTTCACGGAAAAGACAAGGCGGGTCCAGATGGCCTCTCTGTTTAACGCCTTCGAGAGCGTACTGGACAAACGGCACCACTCCTTGATACCGGCGAACATCAAGGCTTTGGAACAGGGGGCTGAATACATCCGGTCCCTCTCTTGACCTGTACCCAGGAGAAACCTTGGGGGGAAAAACTCCCCCTCCCAAAAGGAAAGGCCATGGAAGAGCGAAACGAATTGGAGGAAGTCCGCGTCGGCGAAAAAATCAAACAGTTGCGAGAGAGAAAGGGCCTCTCCCTCAAGGAAGTCGCCGATGCGACGGGATTCTCGACCGCTCTCCTCTCCCAGATGGAAAACCACCTTGTCTCTCCCTCGCTGGGGTCGATCATTAGGCTTGCTAAAGCTTTGGAAGTGCGAGTCGGAGATTTTTTCGGAGAGACTCAAGGTGAACCTTTTGCCATCGTGAGAAAAGACGAGAGGAAAACGATCTCGCGATTTGCGTCTAAGGAAGGGGTCTCCTATGGTTATTCGTACGAATCACTGGGGTTTGAAAAGAAGAACCGCCGCATGGAGCCTTTCATCGTAACGTTGGAACCGGCTACCCTCAAGACCTCAAAGACCTCTGTTCACGAGGGAGAAGAATTTATCTTTGTCTTAGAGGGAGAAATGGAGGTGATCTTCGGGGATCACACCGATATCCTCTATCCCGGAGACTCGATTTACTACGATTCGAATATCCCTCACCGGGTCCAATGCCACCAAGACAGGGTCACTCGAATCCTGGCCGTGCTCTATACGGCCAATTCCTAATAGAGAGGACCATGAGAAAAAGGGGATTCTTCCTTCTGATTCTTGCATTTTTCGTTCTGTGGAACCCGTGTCCTGGGCCTTGCCAATCCGCAATGAAAGTAGGTGCTCTGGTCCCTTTCGCTGGCCGCTGGGGAGACCTAGGTCGGGAATGTGCACGAGGGTTGCAGGATGGAGCAAGATGGATCAATCAACAGGGGGGCATTTTTGGACGAAGACTCGAGATCCTCGTCATTGAAGACACATCTCAAGTCGCTGAAACAGTGGCGGCCTACAGAAAATTGAATGAGATTGACCGCATCTTGGTTCTCTATGCCTACTCTGCCGAAACCGCAATCAACCTTCAGTCTCATATTCACTTCGATCGGATGCCCACGTTCGTGAGTTTCTTGCCATCCCCGTTGACCTACCCTTCTAAGTACCCTTATTTCTTTTCCACCTCTCCCACTCCCTTGGATCTATCAAAGATCGGGCTGAAGTTCATCGCCGAAAATTCTGGCATTAAGGCAAGGAAACCCAAAGTCCTTTTCGTCGGGTCCTCAGACTACCTCGACCGCCACTTTCTGGAAGAGGCAAAACTAGAGGCTTACCGTCTTGGTCTTGACGTTGGACCGGATGTTCTGTTTTCTGAGTTTTCTCCGTCGAAACAAACCCCTTCCGGAGACAAGACGGAAAAACCCAGAACCAAAGTACTTGCCGCTGTGGTACAACATAATTCAGATTTCGTCTACCTCAGTTTGACTCCCAAAGAAGCTTTTTCAGTTCTCCAAGAGGCAAAGGAAGTTGGATGGAAAACGAGGTGGATGATCCACGGAAAAGGCTTCGATGAGGAGCTCGGACTCTTCGAAGGTGTCCTCGGCATTCAGCCTTTCTCGCCTTTTGGAGCAGACGTGCCTGGAATGATCGCCATCAAAGAAGCTCATCAGAGATGGCATCCTCTCGACCTCCATACGATTTCCTTTGTGGAAGGTTGGGTGACGGCTCAAGTCATCGCAGAGGCCTTGGGGAGGTCCCTGCCAGAAGAACGACTGTCTCGGGATGGGATTCGGAGTTCTTTGGAGAAGTTTCAGAATGTTGTTCTTGGAGGACTCGCTCCACCCATCACGATCACTCCGCAAGACCATCGCCCAACTGTAGAATCTCGTGTCTTTGTGGTGAAAGAAGGGAAGCTCGTTCCCCAAACGACATTCATCTCTTTAGAGAGGGAGCGGAAGAAACTTCCTTAGTGGTTTCCTGAGAAATAGCCAAACGAATTCCTTTGTGAAGCTCCCCCCCTAAAGGGTGGGGCTTCCCGGTAAGGTGGCTTCCTTTTATATTGTGCCCCTTCCTGCCGGCAGGCAGGGACCCCGCCCTTCCCGCTAACGCAGGGCGGGGCACATGCCGGTCACCGCAAAGACGCAAAGGACGCAGAGAAGATGTTTTTTTGCTCTGGCGGTGAGAGGCAGCCAGAGCAAAAGCCCCCGCCTCTTTGAGGCAAAGGGAGCGCAAAGAATAGGAACGATCAATGTTGAGAGTCAATGGCCATCAGGTTGCAGGAGTGATCTTTGATATTGACGGAACTCTCGTTGATTCCTTTGCAACGCTGGTCTCCGTGCTCAATATCATCCTAAAAAAGTACCAACTGGAATCTGTCTCAGAAGAATTCTTGGCGTCTTGCTTCAGGACAAATATGAATTTGGCGGAAACACTCCACGAAAGATATTCATCCTCTTTTGAAGAACCCTTCATCGAAACCCTCCGGAGTGAAATCCTCGATCTCTTCCTGAAAGTGGAGGTGGAGGAGGTCAAACCTTTTCCCGGGGTTGACCGATTATTCGAGAAACTGAAGAACCATCAATTGAAGATTGGTATTGCGACCGGCAGGACGTCCCCTCCTGAAAACGAGTGGGCCCGGTTCAGAAGATACGGTCTCGAGAAGTATCTGGATGCCCTCGTTACCTCCCGGGAAGTTAAGGAACGCAAGCCCTCACCGGACGCCATCATTGAATGTGCCAGAAGATTAGAGATTCCTTTGGGACAGTCCCTGGTGGTGGGGGATACAGAATCAGATGTCATCGCAGCCAGACGGGCTGGGGCTATTGCAGTTGCCGTATCCACGGGGCAAGACCCTCCCGAGAATCTCAAAAGTCAACAACCCGAACTCCTTTTTGAGAATCTTGAAGCCTTTTCTTTGTTTCTGGATAAAGAGGCAGACAGAATCTAAAAAGGCGCCTCTTACTCCCCAAGTCATCGTTGTTTCTCCATTGATGGAGCGCCACGGGCAAGCCCGTGGTCCCCCCAAACCCTACCCACCTACGCCTCTGGGTGCTGAAGAGATTTGGTTCGAACGCACTAAGGCTTCGGTGGGTCATCCGCCCGTAAGCGAAATCCGCCGAAGCATAGGAGATTGATCGCTGAAAGTTCAATATGCGTAGCTACGCATTCCTCCACGGCCAAGGCCGTGGTTTCCTGCGTAGGCGGATGAGGTTCTGAGATCCCAAATTTCCAAGCATTGGTCAATAACGTCTTAAGCCGAGCCTCTCGAAAACGAATATCAGCACGTAATCCCTCAGTTACACTCGGATGCGAGAGGTCCAAGGGCGGCCTATCCCTTCCTCGCGTTTCAGCACGGCGATTTCATTTGACGTGACTGGGCGCATGGTCGTGGTGCATTCCACAAATGATTCTTGGGGTTACGTATCGCAGATAGCTGTTCAACGAGAAAAGGATGCGCCGCTGAAACGCTCCGGGTGAATAGCCCACCCCTGGACCTAAGGTGTACTTGCGACCGTAACTGAGGGATTACATCAGCACCCATTTTTTCCTTGAAATCTTAAAAAAGACTTGATAGGATGCAACAAAAGAGAGGAGGTGGGGACGATGGCCGTAAGGGTGATTATCGATCGGAAGGTTAAGAGGGGAAAGGCCACAGAGTTGTCCAGGCTGCTTCGAGAGTTGAGATCGAAGGCGATGCCTGCCAAGGGCTACATCTCGGGCGAGACACTTCGGTCCTTGGAGGATCCCCAGAATTATGTCGTGATTACCACGTGGCAGAGCGCTGACGACTGGAAGACGTGGGAGAAAAATCGCGAGAGAAAGAAGATTCAAACCAGAATCGAGAAACTGATGTCCCGTCCCACAAAAGCAAGAATTTACGTTTACGCGTAAAGGCGCTTAGGCCGACCGTTCATTCCCTCTTTTTGCGTGATGGGTGACCGGGGCTCCATCTTTGTCTAAGGATGGCCGGGTTGCCGGGTCGGGGACAAGCAGTCATTTCTGAAGATTCTACTGAAGTGGCCGAGATTTCTTTTCAGAGATGGAGAAGGCCTCTGCCATCATCACTCTTTTTTATTGGTCCTGTTTATTGGTCCTTGACAAATCTCGTTGCGCATGGTAGAAAGGCTCAACACCGGTATGAAAGTCCTTGTCTTAAAATCCATGAAGCGGACCTCCAAGACCCTCGATTCGTCGGGGGTCTTTTTTTATGTCCAAATCGTGTTCCAATGATGGCTTCCCGCGGATCATAAAACAGAGGCATGGCCTGTCGAAGAACGAAAACAGTCAGTGAAGCTCCTCGCCCCTGTGCCTGCCGCCCGCAGGCACAGGGCTGGGCTTCCGGGAAATGGTGACATCATTAGTAGGGTCGGCTTCCCTCCCCGTGGAATATTCAGCCGACTTGCCCGTGAAATAAGGAGTGGAATGTGATCGGACACCGACGCAAGGCTACCCTGGCTCTTGAAGATGGGACGACGTACGAAGGATGGTCTTTTGGCGTTCCCGGAGAGAAGATGGGCGAGGTGGTTTTCAACACCAGCATGACTGGGTACCAGGAGATCCTAACCGATCCTTCGTACAAGGGGCAAATTGTCACGATGACCTATCCTCTTATTGGAAACTACGGAGTGAATGAAGAGGACGTTGAATCGAGAGAGCCCAGAGTGGAGGGGTTCGTTGTTCGAGAAAGCAGTTTCTCTTTCAGCAGTTGGCGTGCCATTCAATCTCTTCCCGAGTATCTGACAAATCATCGCATCATGGGCGTTGAGGGGATCGACACCCGTGCACTTACGCGGCATCTTCGCCTGAGAGGAGCCATGAAAGGCATCCTCTCGACGGAGGATGATGATCGAGCCCGTTTGATCGAGAAGGCAAAGGCCTCTCCCGGGCTGGTCGGTCGAGATCTGGTGAAGGAGGTGACCTGCCAAGAACCCTATCTCTGGGAGAAACAGGACAGCATTCATCCTGGGCAGTTGGCCCTTTCTGTGGCGACTCTCCGAACCCCTTTGAGGGTGGTGGTGATGGACTTTGGGGTGAAGCAGAATATTCTTCGATCGCTTCGGAATTTGGACTGCCATGTGTTTGTCCTACCGGCGACCTCCTCAGTTGAATCGATCCTTTCCTATCGCCCGGACGGAATCGTTTTGTCGAATGGGCCAGGCGACCCCGAAGCGATTCCCTATGCCATTGAGACGATTCGCCATTTGATCGGACAAAAACCAATCTTTGGCATCTGTCTGGGGCATCAGCTCCTTGGATTGGCGTTCGGAGGAAAAACCTTCAAACTGAAATTCGGACACCGAGGTGCCAATCAACCGGTGAAAGATCTCAGAACAGGCCAGGTGATGATCACCTCTCAGAATCATGGATTCTGCGTCGATCCTGACTCTCTGGACCCCAGGGAGATTGAACTCACTCAGATCAATCTCAATGATCACACGTCCGAGGGGATGCGCCATAAACGTCTCCCTGTGTTCTCAGTCCAGTACCACCCTGAAGCGTCACCCGGGCCTCATGATACTCAAGATCTTTTCGCTGATTTTGTTGAGATGATGGAACTCCATCGCCATGCCTAAAAGGACGGACATTAAGAAGATACTCATCATCGGCTCCGGACCCATTGTGATCAGCCAGGCCTGTGAATTTGACTACTCGGGTGTACAGGCTTGCAAGGCACTGAAGGAAGAAGGGTTTCAGGTTGTATTGGTCAATTCGAACCCTGCCACCATTATGACAGATCCTGAGATGGCAGACCGGACCTATATCGAGCCTCTCGTCCCCGAAATGCTGGAGAAGATCATCGAACGTGAAAGGCCAGATGCCCTTCTTCCCACGCTGGGAGGTCAGACCGGCCTCAATCTTTCTGTGGCTCTGGCTGAATCCGGTATCCTTGGAAGGTACGGTGTCCAGATGATTGGAGCCACTTACGAAGCCATCAAGAAGGGCGAGGACAGAAATCTCTTCAAGACGTCGATGGAAAAGATCGGCCTCGATCTCCCCAAAAGTGGACTCGCCTATTCCATCGCGGAAGCCATGGAGATCGGTCGGAAGATTGGTTTCCCTTTGATTATCAGACCTAGCTTCACGTTGGGTGGGACAGGGGGTGGGGTTGCTTACAATATTAAGGAGCTTGAAGAGGGTGCAGCCCGGGGCCTCGAGTCGAGCATGATGGGTGAGGTCCTGGTGGAGGAGTCCGTCATCGGCTGGAAGGAGTTCGAACTGGAGGTCATGCGGGACCTCATGGACAATGTCGTCATTATTTGCTCGATCGAAAACATGGACCCCATGGGCATCCATACGGGGGACAGCATCACGGTGGCCCCGGCACAGACCCTGACGGATAAGGAATATCAGAGGATGAGGGATGCAGCCATCCGGGTGATCCGGGAGATCGGGGTAGAGACGGGAGGATCGAACATCCAGTTTGCGATCAGGCCGGAAGACGGACGGATGGTCATCATCGAAATGAACCCAAGGGTTTCTCGTTCCTCTGCCCTGGCCTCCAAGGCGACCGGGTTCCCCATTGCGAAGATTGCAGCCAAACTGGCTGTCGGATATACCCTCGATGAAATCCCCAACGACATTACCAAAAAGACCCCCGCCTCTTTCGAACCCACCATTGATTACTGCGTGGTGAAAATTCCAAGGTTTGATTTTGAGAAATTTCCCGAGGCAGATCCCACGTTGACGATCTCCATGAAATCGGTGGGGGAGACAATGGCCATCGGCCGAACTTTCAAAGAAGCCCTTCAGAAAGGCCTCCGCTCGCTCGAAATTGGGAGGTACGGCCTGGGAGCTGATGGGAAGGACAGATTTCCCCTGGTCGACGAGATCCGGAAGAAACTGTCGGTTCCCAATGCGGACCGAATCTTCTACATTCGATACGGCCTGCAGCTGGGAATATCGATCGACGAAATCCATGAACTGACTAAGATTGATCCGTGGTTCCTTTACAACATCAAGGAAATTGTCGACCTCGAGCATGAGATACGATCTTATGAGCCGGCGGTGAGAGACCTTGAACTCTGGGAAAAGACCCGGGCCGCCAGCCCACTGGATCTCCCGGATCCACTGCTGAGGAAAGCGAAGGAGTTTGGATTTTCTGATTTTCAGCTGGGACATCTCCTCGGGCAAAATGAGGAGAGGATTCGAAAGATGAGACAAGACAAAGGCGTTCGACCCACCTATAAGTTGGTTGACACCTGCGGGGCGGAATTTGAGGCTTTCACGCCCTACTACTATTCTACTTACGAGAAGGAAGACGAGTCTCAACCTTCTTCAAGAAAGAAGATCATGATCCTGGGAGGAGGACCCAACCGAATCGGCCAGGGCATCGAATTCGACTACTGCTGTGTCCATGCCTCTTTTGCCCTCAAAGAGCTGGGCTTTGAAACGATCATGGTCAACTCAAATCCAGAAACGGTCTCAACGGACTACGACACCTCCGATAAGCTCTATTTCGAACCTCTCACTCTGGAGGATGTCCTGCACATCATCGAGGTCGAAAACCCGGATGGGGTGATCGTCCAGTTCGGGGGACAGACGCCCCTCAATCTTGCCGTTGCTCTGGAAAAGGCCGGGGCCAAGATCATTGGAACGTCTCCTGAAAATATCGACCGGGCGGAGGACCGAAAACGCTTTCAGGCCCTGCTGAAGAAACTAGATCTCATCCAACCCCTGAATGGGACCGCCCAATCGATTGAAGGAGCCATCCGAATCGCAGAGGAGATCGGTTATCCTGTATTAGTGCGCCCCTCTTATGTCCTGGGAGGACGGGCCATGCAGATTGTTTACGATGAGCATTCCCTGAGTCGGTTTGTTCAGAAGGCGGTGGAGGCTTCACCTGAGCATCCCATCTTGATCGATAAATTCCTGGAAGATGCGATCGAAATCGACGTCGATGCCGTGTCGGATGGAGAATCTTGTGT
>Ga0315288_10008356_pt1 | contig 13069 bp, 19 predicted proteins | sample YL17G11_20_MG_FD_203454 | JGI IMG/M metagenome (GOLD analysis project Ga0315288, IMG submission 203454) | Sediment microbial communities from Yellowstone Lake, YNP, Wyoming, USA - YL17G11_20 | ecosystem: Environmental > Aquatic > Freshwater > Lake > Sediment | place: USA: Wyoming | collected...
CGATCCTATTAACGCCTGTTGAGATTTAACTTTATCTCACCGGGAGCGTAGAGGGGCGAAAGACCCCTGTCTTTAGGCTGGGGATGTAGAGCCTGTTCACTGGCCGATCTAAAAGTGCTCAATAGTAGCGGGATAAAAAGGACTTCCTCCTAGAGTATCGCCCTGTGCTGCCCGTCTGCCTCCACGCCAGCATACCTGTAGTTTCCCTCGTATAGGCTCCGTCTGTCTAAGATACGCTTAACCTGCATGGCATGAAACGGCTTGCCATACTTTGTCGTGTGGCCTTCGGCATTTAAAGTATCGGCCAGCTTCTGCAGAGATGCATTTGGCATAGAATCCCGCAGCTCAAATACCCGCCTGACCACAGCCGCCTTCTCTTCGTCCAATTGCAAGGCCTTGTCACCCCTTTCTGCCTTGTAACCGATGGGTGCTTTGCCGCCAGCATAGCCACCCTGGCGGGCCTTTGTCTTCCTGCCTGCCGAGAGCCTCGACGCTATCAGGGACTTCTCAAACTCGGCAAAAGCAGCCACCATCGTTAAGAGCAGCTTCTGGGTGGGATCATCCCAGCGGCCAGGCTCTGCAATACTGACCAGATCCGCCCCTAACTTCTTGATCTCCTTCATCAGCCAGAGCGAGAGCATAGTGTCCCTGGCGAGCCTATCCAATCGGGTCACGACAACCTGCTTGATGTCCCCGGCCTTCAGAGTCTCAAGCAAAGCATGCAGTCCTGATCTTTCCAGGGGCGGCAGCGACCCAGAAAGTGCAGGGTCTTCAAAGATCTGCACTAGCTCCAGGCCGTTGGCCGTGCAGTACTTCGTGATTGCGTCCCGCTGAGTTTCTAGCCCGAAGCTGTCAGCACCATTCTGGTTCTCGGTGCTCACCCGGCAATACCCCACGACCATTGTCATAACGGTAATAGCATCGGTGCGTTATGTATTTAAACCTAACGGTAATTGTAATTAGCGTTATGATATTTGGATTTCCTGGCTTTCTGCAGGGCCTCCTCCTCGGAAATCTTCCTACAGGAGCCTAGATGGAAGTTGCGCACCTTATCGCCATCCCTCCTGGATGCCACCCAGTAGGTATATTTCTGTGGTCCCTTCTTGGTCGCCTTGACCTTCTCCGCCACCCTGACCGTGAGGTCCTCAAGCTTGGCCTGGAGCATTCCTGGATGCAAGTGTTATCTTAATGCTCTTCATATCTTCTAACATCTTCTTCTCGCTGACCTCAATTCCGTATAGCTTGTGATATCCATCTTGCATCCCGCTTGTTTCTGCCAGAATTTTAGCGTCGTTTATATAAATTATTGCCGTGACACTAATCAATGGTGGGTCGCTGCGTCCTGTGGTATAAACCCGCGTCCAATTCAAAACCCTAACTACCGCGGGCCATCCTCCAATTGTGGTTTCACTGACATTGAAATAGGCTATATCTGGTGATGCCGAAATACCCTTTGTCAATTCCATTCTATCTTCAGAAATGTTAGAATCATTTTTGAGAAACGTCATCTTCAAATCGCCCACATCTAATTTCGATTTATATCCCTGTATGTAAGTGCTTGAGAATGCCCCAACATCAATATAAAAGTCTTCATTGCCTGGTTTAACGCTTGTAATCAAGGGTCTATATTGGATGTCGTTTTCCAATTCAAATTGGAGATCGCTATAGGCATATTCTTGGCAATCCGCCAGACAGCTATTATAATAGCGTTTATCACCACATTGTCCCGATCCACACACAAGTTGAGATTCGTTATAATCAGCCTCGCAATCGGCTTCACACTCAGCTTGCTCTTTCGCCAGATGACCCTTTGGGAATGGCTTGCCATCGGAATCACGTAGTGCTAAGTCCAACCCCGGTTCTGCGGTAATCGTTATGTGGCTTAGGTCGCTGGCATCACCGGTAATTCCTATCTTGTAATCACAGACATAAATATAACCCTTCATATTATTATTTATGACACCAAGAACCGCGGGCCACCCGCTGATGGTAGTTTCATTGATATTGTAAAAATAGACAGCACTAACCGGTATATCGAAATGGACGTCATGTCTTATTTTATCAATATCCGCCGACCTATTGTCATCATAACCTAATATCTGATAGGTAAGCGCACCCCCGTCCTCCATAAAGTCTCCATTCAGTTGCCAATCACCACCGCCGCTAGTGTCTTTGATACAGAGCCCATTTTCACAAACTTCTGCACATGTGAGGGCAACCTGAGATGCAATGCAAATCACTAAGATAGCCGCAAGAGACGTCATTCCAATCAACCCTTATCGAAAAATTAGAGATTACCTTTGATCACACCCAAGCCGATATGTCCATCGTCAAGTTCGATAACAAGTGCATCAGATATACAGGACGAGACAACATAGATACGCTATCAACTACGACGGTGAATCGCATTGATTCCCCTGGTAGTAGGTTAACGGATTGATGAAGATCCTTTCCACCGTAATGAAATCCGAATTGGTCTACGACTTCGAATTGATCATTGCCGATTAACTGCTTTTGAGTTCCTGTATTGGTGATTTTAACATCCAAGCCCCAACTCTTCGTATAGTCAGTCGCTTCTGTGATTGATCCAGGAGGGAATTTAGATGTGAGTCCATAGAATTTCATGCCGATGTTCGGACCTTTAACTTCTGGAACGCCAGTCCACTCAATCGAAAACGGATCTCCTGCTTTGGGTGTGATTCTTATGCGTTTAATTTCTGCTTTTTCAGGTATGTTGTAGGAGACGAAAGCATGTCGAGGAGTACGATATTCTGGCATACCAATCCCCCGCTGCATATCTTGCATATCGTAAAATCTGTCCTCGGAATCCACTAGCGTGACTCCAGGATACGCTAGGTGTTCGTAGTAATTAGCCGGGAAGAGTATATCTATGTAAAGCTCGTCACCCCCTGCACCATGCACCACGAATGTTCCGAGCACTGTAGCATTGATCTGACCATTCCCACCGGTTAGCGGGAAAGCATTAGCACAAGAGGCTAGTGAAACTAGCACCAAGCACAGCACAGCTACTTTCAATCTCATTATAATCCCTCTGCATCTAATTAGTCCTACTATGGGAAAAGCTTTTGGAAAAAATGGAGAGGGCGATCACAAGGCTCTTCTTCTGACATTTTGAATCATCTCCTTAAAGTTTACTTCGGTTTACAACTTCACGGGACGTTTCGGTAACCATAACAACAAGCCCGCCGCTCCCGGGCGCAGGAAACCACTTCGCATAGCAGCTAATCACTTCTTGATCTTCCAGGGTAAAATCCTCTAGCTTCGGCTTTCGGCCCAGATCGCGTTCGGCTCCGGTTATCCTCCGGAGGAGCCCTAAGCCGCTATCTGGCGGCCGCCATCTCGTGCCGTCCGAGAGCACCACCATGCCCTCCTCCAGGCGGTCCAGCCGGTCCTCAAAAACCGAATATTTGGTACACGTCATGGCGACCGCTCCAGAATTTCGCGAGCCAGCTCGACCACGGCCACCGCAATGCCGCCATAGATCTCCGGGTTGGGGTCCCATTTCGCAAAGCAGCGCCATTCTTCTTGTCTCTCCGGGGAGAAATCCGATAGCAGCGGGGCGCGATTGAGATCGTTCTCCAATTTCAGATATTCGACATAAAGCACGATGCTATCAGGTTTGAATCGACTTCCATCCGGCAAGGTCACGTAACCGCCGCTCAGCTCCAGGTCCTTGAGCCGGGATTCCAATGATGCAATGCTCATCGTGACCGCTCCCGCTCCAGTTGTTCAATCCGCCGCTCGACATCCTCAAGTTTTTCAGTCTCATATGCCTTCAGCCACATATTCAACATCTGCACTAAAACACCGCCAATTCTTCCTTCAAAGGGAAGCTTGCCTGTTTCGGCAACATCCCGTAACCACTTCTTGATGAGGTTTCGGACGTCGCTTGGTTCTTCTAATTTTAGTCTCTTCTTAATAATAATCACCTATTTATAAATTAATTATGGGGGAGGGGTGCCGGACATCTAAAGAGAATGTGAGCCCGCGCTCCCGAGCTGACGCTTAGCCTTCATACCGGGACCTCCTGCACGCTGATCCCCAGCGCTTCCTCCAGCCATCGAGCTACTAATCGGCGATGGCAGAACTCGCCAGGAGGACACCAACAAAGTAGGATAGCATCCTCTCCCAGGTCCTTGAGGACCAGAGCAGGGTCCAGACCGGAGAGCGTCTCTCTGTAGAACCGCTCGGTATAATCCTCATTAGAAACAGCTCCGGTCTTCCAAGCCCTGAACAGGGCCACCGACGGAGCCAGGGCGCAGTATCTCCTACCTTTGAAGAACATGGGGTATCTGGCGATTGAGACAGCTCTAGGGTCATTTCCGCACCGCTTGAATGAGGAGGTCATCATGCTTCGGCCTCCCTCACGATGATACCCTCCTTACCACCACGCAGTGGTGCTTTTACCGCCCTCTTAAGATCATTTTTGAGCTGGTACGGCATGTTCCACTCACGGCAGGCTTTCTCAGCTCGGGTTCTATATTCCTGCCAATCGATATTCTCCAGGAGTTCTACGATTTCAGGATCTACGCCTCGCTTCCAGAGGTCGTCCCCGTGGTTGAGTCTGCCAATGATGAACTTGTGGCTGAAGCTTTTAGCCCGTTCCATCATCTCCAGGCTCTGGTCAGGACTGATGCATGGTTCAAACATGCCCCACGTCGTGATGCCTCGTTCAAATGCGAGTTGCATTGACTTCAGCCGATCTTCGGGCGAGGCGCTGTTAGGTTCCCAGAATTTGGCATCTTCGGGGTTGGACAGCGTCAACGTGCTAATATATATGTCTCCAGGGATGTACATGTCGAAGTCTCGTGCTGCTTTCGTGCCACCTTTTGTCAATATAGCTTTAGGAATCCCGTACTTTTTGAAGAGTTCTAGTGCCGGTCGGGTGAGTCCAACCCTGTCGGCCAGACTCGAATATACATCACACTCGAAGCTTAAGAGAACCGGCCCAGGCAGTTCATAGTTCTGGAGTTGCTGCAAGTCGGATTCCAGGTCGGCGAGGCTGATTATGCGTCGAGGCTTGCCGAAATCTTCAGCACTCTTGGACCGTCTCGCCCAGCAATAGAGACACCCGTTGTCGCATCCCTCGAAGAGATCGGCAGCTAGTGGCGCAACTTCCTTCTCTCGGCCAAAAGTAAACCGGACGACTTTACCAGACCATTCGGCTTTTTTCAACCTCGGTTTTTTGACTCTCGAAGTCGCTTCCTGTGCCTTACTCTCCTGCTCAGTCAGGACAGGAGGTCTAACACCTTCAATGGCAGCCGTATCGATCTTGATATCATTTTGGAGGAGATCTATGGTGCTGTTGGGTTCCTTGATTCCTGGAAATTTGGACGCAAGGCAAACAGGCAGGCAGCAGATTTCTGATAGCTTGATCGGGTCGGTTATGCCTTCTGCTATGGCTTTTTTGATCCTACGGTAGACTAGGACTTCATCGAGATTTCCCATGTTTTTGCTTACTTGGGAAATGCCGCTATCTGCTGACGGTTCGATGCCTTTCCCAACAATACCCGAGTTTTCCTTACCTGGGAAATATTCAGTATTGGTTGGCTCATTTTTCATTTCCCGAGTTGATTTTGGGGAAAAGAGTAAAGAAATTATTTTCTCTTCTTGATCACCTTCGATGACCTTGCCCCGGAAATAAATTCTTCCTTCTTCTCTGATATTTACTTCACTAATACTAATAGACGCTTCATAAGCCTTTTCAAGGGAATCGGACGAATTTTCGGCCAAATATTTCCCGAGTTCAGGATTACTCGGGTATTGTTGGGAAATATCACCCGATGTCGATATTTCCGAAGAAGACATTTCTCGGGAAATGGCCTTCCACCATACGTATGGCGCGCCTGCCTCAGCCACTCTCTTCCGCATCACATAGCCTTTCTCAAATAGCACCTTTAGATAATATTCAACGGACGACTGGCCCCGAATCTTAGCCCCTTTACGCTGAAGCTCTTCTGTTATCTCGTTTGACGTGAGAGCCTTCGATTCGTTTTCAGGCAGGCAATCCAAGACCTCTAGCGCCTTGTCGTTGATCTTGATACCCTGGTTAAAATCAAACCATATTTCCGCTGCATTCCTAAAGTCTTCATAGGTCGCTAAAATGTATTTCTTGCCATCGAGTTCCAGGATGGGTCTCTGAAACTGATAGATAAACGACGATATCATTATGAAGTTCATGAATTGGCCTGTTCCACGTCTGTCGGCATTCTCGGGCTCCTCAACATCGAATAGCATCAGGACATCTTTAATGCCTTCGTCCCGCAGTATCCAGGCCTGTGCCCTGAGAATATCTAACTGAGGGTTTCCTTTGGCTTTGAGAAGCGCACCGAACCTCTTTCGTTCACGGATCTTCTTCCGAATATCCTTTTCAATTTCAAGGCTCACGTCCTGATAGGTTATCAGAAATGTCCGGCTCGGTGTCTGCCCTTCAAGGTCCTGCAATGGCGATACGCTAGACGCATTTAGAACCGGCCGGTACTTAACCGTCAGCTCCGCCGCCTCCTTCTCGATTATTGTGCCGTGCGACGGTTTGACCTCCGCTTCATTGCGAAATGCCTTGAGGATCGGGATATGTTCGTCCCGGACATCATCGATGTATATGTAAAGGTGCTCTAGCCGTTCACCCATTGTATCCGCCCAGTAGTAAAAGAATTTCTGGCTAACGTCTGTGAATAGCTTGCTATCACCTTCTGGAAAAGTATCCATGACGACCATCGTGGTGAAGGTTTTGCCTGCTTGAGAACTTCCAGCAGAATCGCAGTGCTGACGGTATTCTCTTTCCATGTAAGCAGAGAATTCAGAATAAATATTGACGCGAGCTTGCTTGTCAACTCCATGAATCTTAGTTTTAACGTAATCGATACGCTCTTTAACGGGATCGCCATGTTCCAAGGCTTTCCGAGCTTTCTCCTCGATATCCAGAGGGATTGGCTCTTCTTCGTCGGTTTCAGGTATCTCGGCTGCCTGAAGCTCCATAGCACGTTTATCTACATGCGCTCTGATCGCCTTTATGCCCAGGTTCGTTATTTTGCTGATCTCCTTGACGGTTTGGTCGAACGCTACCGCATCAGCAGATCGCAGCTGGACAAGGGCATCAGCATAATCGTCCTTGTAGAGGGGGGCACTTCTTTTTTCTAATGAGGATTCTTTCTGAGCGGTCTTTAGTTGCTGAAGTAATTCCTTTATGATTTCTGCGTACGTCGCCATGCTCAGACCGCCTCCGGCTGCCGCTCTAGCTCAAAAAGATATTCGATGTCGGCCCGTGAGTTAACGATAGTTTGACCGCTGCGGGTCTCAAAGACAAGCTCCTCATCGGTGATGCCCACAAGCTTAGTGCAAAACCGTCGGCCCTTCTTAGTTTCCCCGACCACTATTTTGTTCAGAAGCTTTTCATACGGGCTGCCACCCGAACCATTTTTATATAAGCTACGCTCATCCATTTTCTGATCAACTCTTTCCAATGGCGGCGTTACAGCGCCGCCTGTGTTCTTTTCCCTACTCTGCGGGACAAATGGTCAATACCTGTACACACCTGCGGAATGTATCAGCAATCTTCTTACAGGTGAAGATAGCTATTTGCTCATCTTCTTCGCTGCGGAATCCCGCTTCCACCCAGTCCAACACAAATCCTTCAAGCTCGTGGCGGTGGTCGGGGTGTGCCATATACAGGAGTTTATCATCTGACCACAATTCTCCATCTTCTCCTGTGACGGGAAATATCAGGCATCCCGCTGCGATACCCGTCATGTAGTCGTCTATACCCTTTTCCTCAGTCAATTCAATTGCGGCGTCTCTGATGCCATCCGCAATGGTTTGTCTATTCAATGTCATTTTTATACCTCTATCCTAAGCTAACTCCAAAAAAGAGTCGCTTAATTCTCTGATGTCAGAACTGAAATCCATCAAGACATCTCGCGCTTGAGGGTAAGGCACCACCTCACGTGAGAGATTTGCCAGTATTCTCAATCTGTTCGATACTTTGAATAGTTCCGTGCAGATATCTTCAACCTCGACATCTTCAGTCTCTTTTTTCATAAAACTCCTCCAAATATTCCTTCCTCAATCTCTTGATCGCTTTTTGGTAGGCACGATAGCCTTTCTGTGCCCGTATAAAGTCCAATCGTCGTTTCATCTGGGTGATATACCGATCTGAGCCGGTGGCTATTGGAAGTTCACGATCGTACTTGTCACGTACCAGTAGAACATAGTCGCGGCAACCTCCGTCGCCATCGCTATCGCTACACTGCTCCAGCTCGCTGTTTGACTTGAACTCTGACTTTTCACGTTCAATGATTTCTGGTTCTAACGGTTCCTCCAAGGCCGCGTGGTCCTCGTATGTAACGGGGCTGGCTGCTTCTTCCTGTGGATCATACCCGCCTATCTCCTGGCCACGCAACAACGCAACAGCTGCTTTGTGCAGCCTCCGTTGCAGCTCCGGCGTGATGTCACCATCAGCCGGAATGGATTTCAACAACTTCAAAAAGGACAAGGTTACACCTCGCTCTCACATATAGTATCGTTAAACTCGGGAACAGATGCGGGCGGCTCATCCTCGATAATATAGTACTGAAAAGACTTTTTCTTTCCATTCATTTTAGTCACCTTTCTAACCCGACCCTGGAATACCAAATCGTTCTCAAGTACATCGAGCGTGGTCTCCCGCCTCCCGCGAATCTCCTCGCCGATGCGTCCCTGTGTTATTCCTGGTTCGGTGCGGATCAGCTCTTCGAGACGATTTGCTAAGTTTGACCGGCTATGAGGCGAGTTTGGGTTTGGTCGGGTCCTTGACGACAAATACAACCTGACCAATGCGTATTCATTGCTCAGAAGTCTACAAAAATACATATTATTTTGGTTGCGCATGCCCTCGCATTGCTCTGGAAAACCGACATTGCACTCGCTGCAAATTTCAGCCCGCACATATTCGCTCGCTGCTGCCCTACAGTCGATGTATTCGCGGACACGCAGTCTAGTGGTCCGTTCGATTCGCGCTCTTAAAGTTCTCAGTTTCGTCTTGCGGTCGTTGCTCCTCTGCACGGTCCAGGCGCGGCTGCGGCTGGCCGAAAAAATCCTGTCGTAGGCCATCGTCCCCTCAACGATCCTCGGCAATGTACTCCGAGCAGGTCGAGATGTCTTCGATATTGTTAATAACGACGTCGCCGCGCCTGGTTTCGAAATATAACTGACGCCCATGGATAGCGATCAATCTACTAACAAAAGTTCTCCCGTCTCTACAAGTACAGAACAGAAGTTTGTCCTTCAGTCGATTCAAAACCGGTCGGAGTTCCTGACTTTCAGTATCCGACACTACCTTTAAATACTTTATATCCTTTATCATGTTCTTGCCTTTATCCTGGAGCGTTGTGCTCCATTGGTCAGGCTGCGCCAGCGGCCTGCAGCTTTTCATTATTACTAAGATATTTCGATCCTAACCTCCGTTTGAGCATGCTCCTTTTTGGTTTTATAAATGGCTCCGTCAAAAAGAGCCCACACCTAGTAGATTTACCACTATATAAAACTTTCGTTTGAAAGACCTATTTAAACCTTCCGATATATACTATACTATATCGGCTTTGTGACTCCATTACACTTGCTACAATCAATTGTTATTTATCATACTTTTTGCTACCGGCTAAATCGTCTACCGATATCGGTTACTCATCATCGTCTTCATATTCGTTATACCCTGGAGCCCACGCGACTTATCAATGATCCTAATCTCAAATAAAATCACTAGATCACAGTGATCCAGTGATGTTCAATCTTGCCGGTCCTCCTCCTGCCCGGGGCCGGGAGATCGGCAGCAATCCCTCAACCGGCAATAACTACTGTTGGGGAATCTCTCATTGTAGTGGAGCCAGGGACAGCTCTCATATGCCCACGCCGGATAGTCGCAGTTAACCATTAGATCTCCCTCCTCACAGTCTTGAAGACCCATGGACACCGGCAGGGAATCCCCCATAGAGCGTTATCCAGCCAATGAGCGCACCGGGCCTTCTGGTCACAGCAGGGGCATGGGTCGGGCTTATCCATGCTCTCGGCTCTCCATCGCCGCGATTATGTTATCTCTCAGATCATGAGCAGCCCGTAAGCAGGCATCCTCCTCTAACTGTATTATGTGTACTTATTGATGGGCCATCTAGTTTCTAGAAGTAACATTTATTATCATAAAATGTAAGGGATCGCCTAGAGGGAATATCTGTGAAAACAAAGGCTATACTCATGTTATGGTTATTATCTGCGGTATTTTTTATATCGGCTAATGGGCAGCAGACTGTTGAAGATTGGCTCACTAGAGGAAATACTTTCCTAGACCAAAACAATTACAATGAAGCTATTCAGGCGTACGATGAAGCCATCAATTTAAAACCAGATTATCCTGAAGCCTACTACAATAAGGCCAACGCTTTTGAGAAGCAAAATAAGTATGAGGATGCTATCCAGACTTATGATAAAGCCATAGAAATAAATCCGAATTTTGCATTAGCCTGGAGGAGCAAAGCTGACGATCTCAAATATCTTGGCAGAAATGATGAAGCTGCTAAAGCCCGTGAAAAGGCAACTGAATTGGCAACTGTCCGTATAGAGATGGGGCCATATCACGTAAGCTATGTTGATTATGACCTAACCAATTGGACAACCGATTCATATTCGCTATATGATATCAATTCCGGTTGGGAAAATGATGAATTAAAAATTACTCGAACACCTATAGGAACAGTGTATCATGCAGTAAATCAGGCAGTAAAAGAACACAACAGCGCAGAACTTTGGCTCGCCCCAGAAATTTGGATTACTCATCTTACAAATGGTGGTATTTACGCGCCATCTGTTATGATAAAGAATCATTTCATTGAAAAAGGATATCCAGGATCATTAATTACTGTTGAACCTCGTTCGGATGTAGATGGGAATCCTGCTTATGAGGATCTTTCTTGCAAAAGTACTCAGTGCATGCGTTTAGTTGCTTGGAAAATCGATGATAATACGGTCTGTGAGGTCAGCGCACTTAGCAAGTCTACGTTAGACTCCATGTTAAGCACGCTTCATATAGAACAGTGAGGCTATGGGGCTCTCATCCCCAGTACCTTACTTTTATCACCCCAAATAAAGCGACGCATGTATGAATATATTTTATATGTGGTGATAAAGTTTTATAGTTAAAACCGTTATCATCAGAGGTCGTTATCATCAGAGGTCCAAGCTATTTTAAAGGCACTTTCCAGCCTAATACTCCTGGGTGTGCGCTCCGAGGGAATCAAATTCAAATTCACATAGTTCTTAGAATAACTGGGCTAACAAAAGGTGCGAGAATCTCATCCCATATTCTAGCTGGCACATAAGACAAAGCGCCCCAACGCACCTCTTTTCCTGCCGAAAAGTTCTATTACACTTTTTTAAATACTGTCTAAAATGTAATAGAACTATTTCGAGGATAAAAAGGCTCTGCGGAGATCTTAAAGTCTAACCAACAAGATTTCATGTGGAGCCGAGCCGGATTACTACGCGGCAGGAGACTTAGAATACCCCCGACTCCGGCTCCAGCCCATCCCGTTAATCTCAGGTGGATTTAAGGGTGATGTGGGGCCGGGCCATTTAAGCCGACGAACCTGGTGTAGGAGGATTGTATGCAAAACGGAGGAGACCCGGCCCATTCCTCATGTTCTCCTCCCCGGAATATCAATTTTTCTGGGCAGTTTGTTTGAGGGGAGAGGAGCTGGCACGGGCAAGTGGATGAACGCATTTGAACTCCATCTCCTATCCTCCGCAAAGGGGGTATAGGTCGGGCTGATGACAACAGGTTGGAAAGAGATCGAAAAATAGAGCCAGCCCGGCCATATAGTTAATCTGCAGATCTCTTCCCGCTTTTGAAGATAGCCGTCATCAATAATATACCCTTCTGCTCGTTCTCTATGTTTATCATCTTGAGCTGCACACTTCCGCCTTAATTGCAGTCAGTTTTTAATAAAGTATTTATATTAAGATATTCATGAATTATAAAGCAGGAGGAGTCACTATTAAAGAGGCAACGGTTAAGGTTCTGGACGAAAGAGATCGTGATACAATTGCGGCCCTACAAGTCGTAGGAGTAAGACGGAATGTGGCCACCATTATCGTTTACCTCAAGGATCTGGACGAGGTCGCAACCAGAGATATTGAGAAGGGGGGCGGATTGAGGCAGCCTGAAGTGAGCATAGCCATGCGTCCGTTACGGCAGAAGGGCTGGATCGCGGAACGCGAGGTAAAGGGTACCGGAAAGGGCAGGCCCATGAAGCTCTACAAGCTCACTGTTCCCATAGATGACATAATAAGGCACTACGAAGAGGAGAAACGCAGCAAGTCGTCTCGGGCGATGCAGTATATCCAGAAACTGAAAGAGATATCTGCCACCTGATCAAAAGACCACTTCGCCTTCCACCCTTTCTGCACCCAGGTTTACTGCCTCCTCAACAGCAGCCAGGTCTTTCATCAAGAATATCCTTTCGTTTGCAGCCTCTTTGGTGGCCACGGAGTTCTTCAGGATCTGCGCATACTTGGCGAACCTGGGGAGCTTGACCAAGTATCCCTGCAGGTCTTCCACCAAGTCGTAGTCAAAGCCATTTCGTTCCAGGAGCTTGAGGGCGTTGTTCCTAGCGCCGATGGACTTGAACTCGAAGCGGTATTGATCCTTATTGTAGTAGTCCAGCAACGCATTGAATAGCTCATGGTTATCGAAGAACTGCTTGAATAGCCAGAGCTTGCCGACCTTGAATACCACGAGGCGTTTTCGTTTTGAGATGACATCGAAGGTGTTTGGCATCATATCACTTTGATCTTCATGCGTTCAACATAAATTAAATGAGAGATGTCAATGTTAGGCTGGAGGGCGGAGGGTGATTAAGACAGAGAAGGAGCTTGTGAGGCTGATCTGGAAAGAAATGGGACTAGGAGGACACAATGCAGACTTAAAGAGAAGATCAGGAGCCGCAAAAGAGGTTCACAAGGCTGTAGATTACATGATGAATAATACAACACCAGATGAGAAAGAGTACGTGTTCGATGCGCT
>Ga0315288_10008358_pt1 | contig 13068 bp, 9 predicted proteins | sample YL17G11_20_MG_FD_203454 | JGI IMG/M metagenome (GOLD analysis project Ga0315288, IMG submission 203454) | Sediment microbial communities from Yellowstone Lake, YNP, Wyoming, USA - YL17G11_20 | ecosystem: Environmental > Aquatic > Freshwater > Lake > Sediment | place: USA: Wyoming | collected...
CAGGAGGATCTGACCGTTCCGATCGATCAAATCGAAGGTCTTCTCCGCAAATCCATCGTATCCCGAAAACCGGTGCTCATGAGGGACGCCGAGATGCACCCGATCGGCAAGATCAATGGACGGGCGATCTTCGCGGACAGCACCTCGAAATCCTACATCATTGTTCCCATGCTCAACAGCACCGTCACGCAACGGTGCTGGAAATCGCCGGACTGCCTGCTGAAAAACGATCCGGTACAGACCCGGCTGTCGCTAACGGCGACGCCTTCCCCCGACACCAAGCCGCTGGATGAGGGGATCTGCCCCGCATGCGGCCGGCTCCCCGTCCTCGGCGTGGTGGGGGTCACCGATGGGTTCAAGGCCGGCGCGTTGAGCCAGGTCGATCTGGTCGCGGTAGAGACCCTCGCGCTCCAGGTCAGCACGATACTCGAAAACTCCCAACTCTATGGGGAACTCAAGAACGAGGAGAGTTTTCGGGACAACGTGATCAACAGCATGATGAACGGACTGATCACCGCGGACGTAGGCGGGGCGATCCGTCTGGTCAACGAGGCGGCGGAGAAAATGACGGGTTATTCGACGGACGAGCTCAAGAAGATGCGGATCGACGACGTGATCATCGATTCCTCGGGTGGAGGGCGCGAAGGGCCCGTGACCCGGACCTTGCGGAGAGGGGAGAGGGTCTTGCAGCGCGAGGTACTTCTCGCCAAGAAGGACGGGACGAAGCTCCCCATCGTGCTCAACACCTCGCTTCTCGTCGACGAGGAAAAGAGGATCCAGGGAACGATCGCGATTTTTATCGACATTACGCGCATCAAGCGGATGGAAGAGAAGATCCAACGCCTCGACAAGCTCGCCGCGCTGGGGCGTTTTTCCTCGAGCATGGCGCACGAGATCAGGAACCCGCTGGCCGGCATCATGGCCGGTTTGCAGTATCTCCAACGCGTGGGAGGCGTCCCGGAAACACAGAACGAGAACATCGAGTTCATCCTGAGCGAGGTACGCCGGATCGACCGGCTGATCAGCGATATCCTCAACGTGATACAGGTCAAAGAGCTGGTTTACCACCCCGCCGAATTGGACAAGATCGCAAAGAACGGAATCCAGAGCGTCCAGGAGATCGCCGCCAAGAAGCGAGTCGAGCTGGCGCTCGAGGCGCCCGATCCGTCTCGCCCGGTGATGATCGATGCGGACAGGATCACCCAGGTGGTGATCAACCTTCTCAAGAACGGCATCGAGGCCAGCGGCGAGGGGGAGACCGTAACGGTGCGGGTTCGTTTCCCGAGCGAGGTCGACGAGGTTTTGTTTGATGAATACCGGGATTTCGCTATCATCCAGGTCGAGGACCGGGGCGTCGGATTTTCCGAGGAGGAGAAGGGGAGGATCTTCGAACCGTTCTTCACGACCAAGAAAGAGGGGACCGGGTTGGGTTTGTACGTGTCGCACAGCATCATCGAGAGGCACGGCGGCTACCTGTTCTTGGAGACCGAAAAGGGTAAGGGTTCCGTGTTCAGCGTCTATTTGCCCATAGAGAAGGTACAGTATGGAGACTCCAGCGAAATCAGTCATTCTGCTGGTCGATGACCAGGACTCGATTCGTTTTTTCCTCGAGAAGACCCTGGTACAAGAGGGCTACGAGGCGCACACCGCGAAAACGGGTCTCGAAGCGGTGGAGATGACGCAGAAGTACATCCCCGATCTGATTCTGCTCGATCTCAAGCTCCCCGATATCGACGGGATCGAGGTTCTCAGCCGGGTGAAGGCGATTTTCCCCGAGATTTGCGTGGTGATGATCACGGCCTTCGGGGATATCGAGACCGCCGTTCACGCGATGAAACAAGGGGCGTACGATTTCGTCACCAAACCGATCAATCTCGATCAGCTTCTCATGATCATCAAGAAGTCCCTCGAGAGCCGGCGGCTGAGCGGAGAAGTGCTCCAGCTCAAGCGGCAGATGGAGGTCGGGGAAGGGTTCGAGTACATCCTCGGCGACAGCAAGTCGATGAAGAAAGTCTATGACATGGTGCAGCAGGTGGCGAAGAGCGACACGACCACGGTGCTCATCGAGGGCGAGAGCGGAGTCGGCAAAGAAGTGGTCGCCCGCCTGATCCACAAGTTCAGCAGCCGGGCCGACAAGCCGTTTCTGGACATCAACTGCGCGTCGCTTCCCGAACAGCTCCTGGAGAGCGAGCTTTTCGGTCACGAGAGAGGCGCTTTCACCGACGCGAAAACGCAGAAGTTGGGGCTCCTCGAACTCGCCAACCGCGGCACACTCTTCCTGGACGAGATAGGGGAGATGAGCCTCACCATCCAGGTCAAGCTCTTGAAGGTGCTCGAACGGATGGTCTTTCGCCGGGTCGGGGGGACCGCGGACATCCACGTGAGCGTCCGCATCATCAGCGCCACCAACCGGGATCTCAAAAAGGAAGTCGAAGAGAACCGGTTCCGTCCCGACCTCTACTACCGGCTCAAAGTCGTGCCCTTGTTGGTCCCCCCGCTCCGCGAACGAAAAGAGGATCTCATCGCGTTCGCCAAGTACTTCACCAATCACTTCAACAAGAAATTCAACAAGAACTTCGAGGTGATCGGCGAGGGCGCCAAACAGGCGATGTTCGACTACCACTGGCCGGGGAACATCCGCGAGCTGAGAAACTCGATCGAAAGAATCGTCCTTCTGGAAGATGGGCCGGAACTCAAGGCGGAACACCTCCCCTTCTCCGGCGGCCGCGACGAGGAAGCGAGCATCGGGAAACGGATCGATCAGATTCTCTCGCGCCCGATCCCGGAGGATGGGATCGACTTCGAAAAGATCGTGGGGGACCTCGAGAGGGAAATGATCGTCAAGGCCTCTGACCAGGCGAAGTGGAACCAGAGTCTCACCTCTCGGCTGCTCAATTTGAAACGGGACAAGCTCCGGTACCGTATGAAAACGTACAACCTCGGAGACGAAGGGGAGACCGCGCAGTGACGTGCCGTCTGTGTCTGGCGCTGGGCGTCGTTTTCCTCGTTGCATCGAGTTGCGGCTACTACGGCACGAGTTCCCGGACGGCGAAGGACATCAAGTCCGTCGCGGTGCCGTTCTTCGAGAACCGGACTTCGGAACCCAATCTTGAAATCATCGTCACCGAACGAGTCATCGACAACCTCGTGGCGGACAACACGCTCTCCGTCGAGGACGAGCGCAGCGCCGACGCGGTTCTCGACGGGGCGATCGTGTCTTTTAGAAACGCCCCTTTTTCCTTTAATCGCGAGCTCAACGCCGAGGAGTACCACGTCGTGGTTTCGGTGGAGGCGACTCTTTATAACCGAAAGCTGGACGAGCCAATCTGGGAAAAACAGACGATCAAGGGTGACGGATCGTACTTTCTCGACTCGAGCGAGGTGGGCTTCAGATACGAAGACGCCCTCGCCGAGGCGATCAGGGAGATCACCGACCGGATCCTCAACCTCACCGTGCAAGACTGGTAGACGGCCGGAGCGATGGGACGCACGCTGCAGCGCTACAAGAAGCTCTTCGATGAATTGAAGAAGAACGCTTCCCACCGGGTCTATTTTCTCTACGGGCCCGAGGAATTCCTCAAGAAAGAGTTCATCGCGGAGCTTATCAAGACCCGCCTCTCGGGGGGGAACAGGGCGTTCAACCTCGACGTTTTCCACGGCGACGATTTCGACCGCGACACGTTCGCCGACCGTCTGAGCTCTTTCCCGCTTTTCACCGAGCGGCGGGTCGTCGTGTTGAGGAATTTCGACACCTTGTCGATCGCCAACCAGGACTTCGTTCTCGATCAGATCCCCCACGCAGCCGACTCGGTGCTGCTCGTGGTCGAGTCGGCGCTCGGGCGGCTCGAGACCGCGCGGCTCAAGAAGCTCCAGCAGATCGCGGACGAACGAGGGCTTTCCTTTTGTTTCCAGCACCTATCGGACGACGAAACCATCGAAAGGGTGAAGACCCGGTTCGAGCGGGAGGGGTTCGGCATAGCCCCGGACGCGCTCGAGCTTCTCGTGGAGTCCGTGGGGACTCATCTCATCGACCTGGCGAACGAGGTCGAAAAGATCGTTCTGGGGGCCGAGCCCGGGGTGGTCATCGGGAGGGACGCAGTGGCGGCGGTGGTGGGGAAATATAGAACGGAAAGTCTGTTCGGAATGCTCGACGAGATTGGAAGAGGTGCGGTGTCCGGTTTGATGATCCGCTTGCACCGCGTGATCGACGGCGGCGAAGAGCCGGTGTACGTGCTGGCCATGTTGTTGCGAAGGGTGATCCAGCTGTTGCAGGTCCGCCTGCTGATGGAGGAGAAGAACACGGCGTCAAAGGCGATCGCGCAGGGGCTTGGCGGGACGGTGAGTCCGTTTCAGGTGACGATCCTCCTGGACCAGGCGAAGCGTCTGGACCGGGAGGGGCTCGAAGTCTATCTCGAGAACCTTCGCTGGGCCGACCTCAAACTCAAGTCGACCGCGATCGATGCGGGTCACGTTCTCGACACCGCTCTTATCGCATCCGCGGAGAGGAAATCTCTTGCCCGGTCCGTGGGTTCCGGATAGAGTCTTTCGCGTCCCGTTGAACCGCGAGGTGCAAACCCGGCGGGCGTATCTTTGGTTCTAGTGTGATCGTTTGGCCTCGTTCGGCCGAGGAGCACGATGTCCAACAAAGAGCTTAAAGAGCTGCGAGATATAGACGACGCCAACTTCGACGTGGAGGTTCGTCGTTCGCGCGGGCCCGTCGTCATCGACTTCTGGGCGCCGTGGTGCCAGCCGTGCCGCGTGGTCCACCCGATACTGGAGAGAATGGCGGTCAAATACCAAGGGAGCGTCAGGATTCTTCGAATGAACGTGGACGACGAAAGACACACGCCGGTCGAGTACGCCGTGCGGGGGATTCCGACGCTCTTGTTTTTCAAGGACGGGACCATCAAGAACCAGCTGGTCGGAGTTCAGTCGGAAGAGAGCATCGAGCAGGCGATCCGAAACCTCCTGTAGTTTCCCGTCGCTCATTTTACCGTCCGCGTGACACCGTCCGCCGGGTCGCCCCGGTGGACGCGTTTTTGGGGCGAAGGCGCGCATGTCGAAATACCCTCATCGAGAAATCGAAACCAAGTGGCAGAAACGCTGGGCGGACGAACGCCTCATGGCCGTCGACCTTTCCCGCGTGGAGCGCAAATACTATTGCCTCATGATGTACCCGTACCCTTCGGGCGACCTCCACGTGGGACACGGCCGTAACTACATCATCGGCGACGCGCTCGCCAGGCTCAAGATGATGGAAGGGTACAACGTGCTCGCGCCGATGGGGTGGGACGCGTTCGGGCTGCCCGCCGAAAACGCCGCGTTGACGCAGAACATCCATCCTGCGGTGTGGACGCGGAACAACATCGCTCGGATGAAAGCGCAGTTTTACCGCTGGGGCGTCGTGTACGACTGGTCGCGCGAGATCGCGTCGTACGACCCCGCGTATTACAAGTGGACGCAGTGGCTTTTTATTCAGTTGTTCAACGAGGGGCTCGCGTACCGAAAAGGAGCTTCGGTCAACTGGTGCCCGTCGTGTCAAACGGTTCTCGCCAACGAGCAGGTCGTCGGGGGCATTTGCGAACGGTGCGGGAGCGAGATCACGGAGCGTTTTCTGGAGCAGTGGTTCTTGAGAATCACCGATTTCGCCGACGCGCTGCTCGACGATCTAGACAAGCTCGGGTCGTGGCCCGAACGCGTGCTCACCATGCAGCGCAACTGGATCGATCGGAGCCGAGGGCTCGAGATTCGTTTCCCGGTCGAACCCCTCAAAGACTCGCCCGCGGCGGGGCCGCGGGAGTTCGTGTGTTTCACCACGCGGCCGGACACGATCTTCGGGGCGACTTTCCTCGTGGTGTCGCCGGAACATCCCGATGTCCCGTCGCTCGTCGAGGGGACCGGAAGGGAAGAGGCCGTCGCATCCTTTGCACAAACCGAGAAGGCGGAGAGACTCAGCGGCCGCACACGGATGGAACCGAGAAAAACGGGGATGTTCACCGGGAGATACGCGAGGAATCCGTTTTCGGGTGAGAGGATCCCCATCTATCTCGCCCCTTACGTGCTCATGGAGTACGGGACGGGAGCGATCATGGCGGTGCCGGCCCACGACCAGCGCGATTTCGAGTTCGCCAAACGATTCGATATCCCCGTGGTCGAGGTCGTGCGCCCGAAGGACGGCGTGAGCGCTTTCCCCGATGCGGCCTTCGAGGGAAAGGGCGTCGTGGTGTCGAGCGGGTCTTACACCGGGCTCGGAAGCGACGAAGCCTTCGAGAAAACCTCCGAGTGGGCGGAAGCAAACGGTGTGGGGCGCGGGAGGACCCACTACCGGCTGAGGGACTGGCTGGTCTCGCGTCAACGATACTGGGGGACGCCCATCCCGATGGTCCACTGCGGAAGCTGTGGTGTGGTCCCGGTGCCGGAGAAGGACCTCCCCGTTTTGCTCCCCGAGGACGTCGATTTCCGGCCCCGAGGAGACGGAAAAAGTCCTCTGGCGACCGTTGAGTCGTTCGTCACCGTGAACTGCCCGAAATGTGGCAAAAAGGCCGCCCGCGACACCGATACGATGGACACCTTTGTCGATTCGAGCTGGTATTTCCTGAGGTACATCAGCCCGCGCGACGATCAAAGGGTATTCGATAAGGCGTTGGCAAATAAGTGGTTGCCCGTAGATCAATACGTGGGTGGAGTGGAACACGCCATTCTGCACCTGCTTTACGCCCGTTTTTTCACCAAGTTCCTCAAGCGGCTGGGGCTCCTGGAATTCGACGAGCCGTTCGGACGCCTGTTCACCCAGGGGATGATCTGCAAGAACGGCGTCAAGATGTCGAAGAGCAAGGGTAACGTGGTGAACCCGGACCCCATCATCGAGCAATCCGGGGCGGACACGATGCGTCTTTATATCCTGTTCGCGGGACCTCCGGAGCGTGACACGGAATGGCGGCAGGACAGCATCGACGGGTGCAATCGTTTTCTCAACCGGATCTACCGGATGTGGGAAACGCACTCGGCGTTGCTCTCGAGCCCGTCGGGCGCGGCGATCGATTACGAGGCGCTCGACGAGGACTCCCGTGGGCTTTTCAGAAAGACCCACTGGGCGATGGACAAAGTACGAAAAGACCTTCAGGACAATTTCCACTTCAACACGGCGATCAGCGCCGTGATGGAGCTCACCAATCTGATGAACGCGCTCTGCGAATCCGGGAAGATGGGATCCAACGCAGGGTCCTCCGAGGTTTTCCGGTTTGCGTTCGATACGACGGTGCGGCTGCTGGCCCCGATGACACCGCACATCTGCGAGGAACTGTGGGAACGCACAGGGCATACCGGGAGCATCTTCAGGATCCCCATGTCCGTAGCGGATCCGCGTTACGCCGCGGCCGAGAAGATCACGCTGGTCATCCAGATCAATAGCCGCATACGTGCCCGCGAGGAAATCGAAGCCGGCACATCCGAGGCGGAAGTTCAGAGATTGGCGCTGGCGAATCCCCGGGTTCAGGAGATGCTGGCCGGCAAAGCCCCGCGCAAAGTCGTGGTCGTCAAGAACAAGCTCGTCAACATCATCGTGTGAGAATTCCCGGTCAATAGTGGGCGAGTGGTGTGACAGGAAACGGGGAGGTCATCCCTCCCCGTTCCTATGCCGAATGGTCCCAAAGCGCGGCGTGCGCGCATGATGTGAGGGAGAGGCGCTACTCGTAGAGCGCCTTCACTTTGCCCCACGTCGACGGGTCGACCGGTACGGGCAGATCCACTTCGAACACCGCCATCACGTCAACCGGGCACAAACTACACGGAAAATAGCACATGGGGGCTTGCGCAGAAGACTGGTTCGCAAGACCGCTACATTCACCGGTGGGCCAGCTCCCGAACCCCGCTCGAGGGAAAGCGATTGGCGTAACCTGAACCGGGTACCATGTCCCAGGCTCACCCTCGACCATGAACGAGACTGTAGATCCAATAGCGAAGGAGAGCCAGTCATCATCCCACCCGTTTTCAAGCATCCCCGCCTGGCCGAGTGTAAAGGTCTGAGAGTTGATGGTGATCGAGCGAGGTGCGTTGACGTTGTGAAAGAGTTGATCCCAGTTTCCAGCGCAGTACCAAGCGCAATCCCGCCCCGCCCAGGTGTAGTCGACCGTCCAGTAGAGCGTGTTGATCTTCAGCGTGTACGAGCCGGGAGTCAGACTGAGCGTGCCTGTATAGGCTTGAAACTCCACGGTGTCGCCCGGGTACCCGTTGTTCGCGGGGACGTTGCAAGGGGACGCGCACACGGGCACGGGGTCCGGACCGGGGAATTGCTGGGGTCCCCACCCCCCGACGGTGTAGCTGACGGTCACGGCAGCGGCTGGGAATGCCAGGGCCAGGCCCAGGATCACAGCGGCCACACTGATTGCCTTTACAAGTTTCATGGACTCGTACCTCCCTTAGGTTGTTAGATCGCATCTCATCCACCAGCCGGGGGCTGCGGATTGTGACGACAACTGACCACCGGGCAACATCGAAACCCTTGCCGCACTCCGATCATCGGCGAACGCCACAACATCGCGAGCATCGACTATGAAAAGTGGTCGGCCCAGCCAGCGGGAATGATGGAGGGTGCTGTACTTTACCGCCGCATTTTAGCATAGAACGGGTGGATGTTCGATGGAAAAAATCGCGGAAACGCGCGGCGGCATCGTAACAACTCGGAGATGATGGTCAATTGTGCGCCGGGCGTTGTTGGGTGCGGCGCTGGTTAACATAATATATCTTATACGCCACATTTCACAATCGGTCCAGGGCCGCTTTTTGCTCCGTGGGCGGCTTCCCTGTGGCGCGAAAACAACCCTCCAGCGTTGCGACAACCAGGCGATTTAGATAAAGGGGACCCGCTCGACATACTTCCCGATGACCGGCATCACCCAGCGCTCTCCAAAGAGCGCCTTGACGAAACCGACGACCGAGAGAAAAAGAGCGCACAGGTAAACAGCGATCTGGAGAACGATCACGACAAGGAGACCGAGAAACGGCAGACGGCCGATCGTTTGGTCGATCACGATCACCGCGGCGAGGCTGATGCACTCGGCCAGAAAAAGAAGAAAACCCTGGCGGGCGTGAAAGCGAACGAAATCGCTTTCTCTCCCCTTCCAAAGGCTGATGAAGCAGACGAAGAATAGATAGGCGACCGCAGAGTACCAGCGCTCGTTATCCGAAAGAACCGCGCTCTCGGGGCTTTCCTTGGCGGCGGGTGCGGACACATCCACCCTCGGATTTCATTGGAGTAACGCCATCGACACCGTGACACGGTCCTTGAGCGACCCGGTCGCTTTGGTTGCGACCACGCGGTAAAGCTCCAAAGCCATGTCCTTCGAACCCGCCCGCTCGAAATTGCGGGCGGCCCCGTAAACGACATCGAGGTACCGCGGGTCCTCCGGATCGAGCGTTCGCGAAAGTTGTTCCAATACGTCCGCCGCGCCCAAATAATTGTGCAACCCCTCCATGCAGGATGCCTTGCCCATCCCCGCAGCGGCGGCAAACGATCCACTGCCACCCGTTTTGGAAATGTATTCCTCGAAGGCGTCCAGCGCTTCTTCGTATTTCCCTTGGGCAAGCAACGTCTTGCCGAGGAAGTACCGCGAGAGTTCGCCGGCGTTGTGGCTGCCGTATTTGTCGACGATCTGTGCGAAGGAAGTCGCCGCCGTCGGCAGGTCGCGCATGTTGTATTGGCTCATCGCGAGCGCGAAATCCCGTTCGGAGTCGCGCGCCGCGTTCTTTCGCACGTGGGCGGTCACCATTATCGCCGCCACCGCTACGACGAGGACGACGACGCCAGCTACGACCTGCGTAAGGTACTGTTGTATGATCTGAGAAGCCTTTACGGTAAACGTAACAAGCTGGTCTTCCTTGAGGCGCCTCTTCTTGACCCGTTTCCTAGAAGTCATCCGCTCTAAGCTCCCTTCGAATGTTGGGTTACAATCTCTGCCTTACGCTACCACACGCCGCTCGTAGAGGCAAGCGTTTTGTCGATGGGGTGATCGCCCGTTGGATGCCCGGAATTCCCCCCGAGACGGCCCCGCCGCGCGCGAACCCGGATTGATTGAGAAGGCACGAGCACTGTTCTGTTCGCCGCGATACTACGCGATACTATACGAGCCGCCTCGCGATCCAAAAACGTGTTGACAGCCCCTTTCTGGCTCTGCACCCTCATCTCCCAGCGGGGTCGACTCGCTCGACCGCGCGCCCGTTTCCCCGGGCCCGAGGAGGGCTGCCAATGCACCGCCGCCGGCTGGACCGTCGTTTCCTCCGAAACCCCGTTCTGTTATTTGCGTTGGTCACGGTTCTACTGCAGTTTCCCGGATCGCGGGACCTGCTCGAGCAACCCTACTCGGGGATTGAAACGCTCAACCTCGTCGTCCAAAACATCGACGTCAACAGCCCCAACGCGTCGAAGCCCATCCGGCGCAACGACGAAATCGTGTCAGTCGAGGGCACGCGCGTTCGCAATTACAACCACTTCAGGTCCCTGGTAAGCGCCAACCGCGACTTCACCCCGCAGGAGTACGTCTTCCTCCGTGGCGGCGACAGTGTCACCGTAGAAATCTCCTACACACCTATCCCCTCCTCTATCGTTCACCGCCGTTTCGGGCTCATCCTCGTGGGATTCACGTTTCTGCTCACGGGTCTGCTCGTTCTCCTCCGACGCGCGGACTCCACCGGCATCTTGTTTTCGCTCAACTGCACGATGATCTGTTATCTCTTGTTCGACCGCCCCGTGTATTCCCAGCTCGCGCTTCAACTGGCCGGGGAGTTGTTCGACGACGCGGTGATGCTCGCCTTCCCCGCCGTGTTTCTCCATTTTTTCCTCGTGTTTCCGGAGCGGGTCCGGCGGGTGGCCGGGCGATCTCGGATTTCGCGCGCGGTTCTGGTGTACGCGATTCCCGTCCTGTTTTTCGCGGCGAGCACCGCTCTTGCCATCCGCAACTTCTTCTTCGCCCCCGCGCCGGGCGGCGCTCTGCGTTCGATTCTAGCCTTGTCGACCGTTTACATCGCCGCGTACGTCGTGGCCTCGCTGGTGGTTTTCCTGAGGAGCTACCGGGTCTCGACCACCGCGCAGAAACAAAAGCTCCGGATCGCCATAGCCGGGACCGTGGCCGGTATGGTGCCTTTTCTGGCGATGATCGTCTGGCGGCAAATCATGCCGGGCGGATACACGGTCTGGGAATTTTTGAGCTCCGCGGCACTGGCGTGCGTGTCCATTTCCTTCGCCTACGCCATCGTCAAGCACGGGGCCATCGAGCTCAACATCGTCGTCAGGAAGAGCATCGTGTACGCGTTTCTGACCGGTGTGATCATCGCCGCGTACTACGGGCTCGTACGGGTCGTGGGCGATTACGTCACCACCCAATTCAATCTCCGCCCGGTCTATTTTTCGATCATCGCGGTCCTCGTGTTGGCCGTGATCTTCGCCCCCGCGCGCCAGATCGTCCAGGGAGCCGTGGATCGTCTCTTTTTCCGCGGTGATTACGACTACAGACGCGAAGTCGTCGAATTCAACCGCCAGCTCTCCAGAAAACTCAAGAAACAGGAGATACTCGACTACTTCACCGAAAGCATGAGGACGCTCTTCAAGGCGTCGTACGTCGCATTCTATAAGAAGGGTGACGCCGGAGGCCGGCTCGTGCTCGACTCGACGGACGCCGACAAGAAAACCCTCCCCGAGGCATTTCCGAAAGACTCCCTTCTCGGAAGATACCTCAGCCGGTACAGAAAACCCCTTATGGTCGAGTATCTCGATCGGTCCTGGGGGCGCCGGCACTTGGATGCCGCTTCGACCGGGTTTCTCGCCGCTACGCGCGCGGCCGTTTGTCTGCCGATCGGTTCGGGCGAATCGCTGTTCGGGTTGTTCGTCGTCGGGGCCAAACGATCGGGACTCCTCTACAGCCGGACCGATTCCGAGCTGCTCGAGACTTTTTCCGAACACCTCGGTCTCGTTCTGGAGAACGCGGAGCTCCACGAAGCGACGATCCAGCAGGAACGCCTCAAGAACGAGGTGCTTCTGGCGAGGGAGATCCAGCTGAACCTGCTGCCAAAGGCACCACCCAAACACGATAGGCTCGAGCTTCACGGGAAAATGGAAAGTTCGGTCGAGGTGGGCGGTGACTATTACGATTTCTTCGGGATCGCGAAGGATCGGATCGGTGTCGTCATCGGCGATGTCAGCGGAAAGGGAGTCCCCGCCGCGATCCTTGTCGCGTCACTCCAAGCCGTTTTCAAGAACCTCGCGCATCGCGACAAGATGACTCCGGCGCAGGTGATCGAGGAGCTCAACCGCTATCTTTGCGACAGCGCCAAGGTCGGTCAATACGCCACGATCTTCTACGGGATTTTCGAGCTCGACACATCGACGTTTACGTTCTGCAATGCCGGCCACTGCCCCCCCCTTCTCGTCAAGGCCCACTACGCCGACAGACTCGGCGAGGGAGGCCTGGTCCTGGGAATCGACCCGGGGCACCGGTACGAGGAGGGCCGCGTCCGGATCGATGGAGGCGACATCTTGTGTTTCTACACGGACGGTGTCACCGAACAGAGCGCGCCGGACGATCAAGAATACGGTGAAAACCGCTTGATTGACTTCCTCCGGGCGAACAGAAATTTGCCGCTCGGAGCCCTCCAGGATTCGCTTTTTGCGTCGGTTCTTGCCTTCGGTAACGGCCGGCAAGACGACGACATCACCACCATAATTGCGAGATACAAAAACGGTTAGCTCATCGCCACGCCCCCGGGGAACGTTTCTTGCTTTGCGCCCCAGTGAGCAATCCCAGGGATCGCCCGGTAGCAGGTAAACCGAAAACCCTTCCCCAAGGGGGTGCCTCATGCAGCGGATTTACCTCATTGACCTACTGTGGTGGCTAAGAAGGTGACTAAACCCGGTGTTCCCGACTGCTCGGCGTTGCATTGTTGCGCAGCCGGGAACACCGCCCTTCGATCCCTCCCCTACGACGGCTGTCGTATCTTTACACTTCACATCAGGTAAACGTGCCAACCGATTGCTGGTTAGCTTGTTCTACACATTGTATTCGCGTTGAAGAGCCGCTG
>Ga0315288_10008359_pt1 | contig 13068 bp, 12 predicted proteins | sample YL17G11_20_MG_FD_203454 | JGI IMG/M metagenome (GOLD analysis project Ga0315288, IMG submission 203454) | Sediment microbial communities from Yellowstone Lake, YNP, Wyoming, USA - YL17G11_20 | ecosystem: Environmental > Aquatic > Freshwater > Lake > Sediment | place: USA: Wyoming | collected...
CAAGGACTGTCAAACTTCTAAAGATCAAATAAAGATAACTAAAAATAATCAGATATAAGGTTATTTGAAAATGTCCGGCAAAGACAGAAAAAGCCAATGACAAGGAGATTAATCCTAAAAATAAAGTTCTTTGTCGGGAAAGATATTTTTCAATCAGTAACAATATTAAAGGTAAATACAAACCAGCCTGAAAAACCGTGCCCCACTGATTCCAGACAGTTGCAAAAGCGGCAAAGGAAAAGACTACCGCCCCAAAAAGACTGGCTAACTTACTCAATTTAATTTCCCTTAAGTAATAAAAAGTAAATAGAAGAGAAAGGAGTGGTTGAAAAATGATCAAGTAAGAAAAAGCCTTTGCTTTAGAAAGAAAAAAATAAAAAATATTCAAAGGCGAAAAAATACCAGGCTGAAATGAGGCCAAAAGTGGTGTTCCGGACAGGATATTTCTGTCCCAAAGGGGAAAATCAAAGCTCATAAAAGAATCAATCATCTGAGCCTTCCAAATAAAAATCTGGGAGACAATATCTGAGATTAAGGGATTTTTTGTCGGCACTCCGGGAAAGTGGTCAAGCCAAGGAAAATACATGCCAACCGTAATATCGCACGGAATAGGCAGTAAACCTTTAAAGAAAAACTTCCAATAATAAACAACAACTAAAAAAACAATTAAAAATAAAGGCCAATAAGAAAGTAGTTTTTTAACCCTCATCTTGTTTTTTATCTAAAAACAATTTAGAAAGAAAAAAGACGGAAGTACCGGCAAAAATACTTCTGATGATACTCTTAAATTGAAAAACATCAGTGTATTTTCCCAAAATTTCCGCTAGTCCTCTGGCTTTATCCAACTGTGGCCAAACCGGATTAAATAAACCGACAGATAAAGAAGGCTCAAAAAGAAAGGTAATCACCAGCCAGGAGAAGAATAAAATAAGGATTAAGAGTTTGTTTTTCCCTTCATTCCTCACCCAATCCAATATCAAAAAAGGTGTTACCCATAAAAACCACTGAGGATGATAATGGGTAACGGAAAAGGTTAAAAGGAAAATGGCCAAATAATAAATATTTAAATTCTTCATTAAAGAGAATTTTTTCTTCTGAAAATAATATGCCACCAAATAGATAACAATTAAAAATAACAGAAAGGGATAAACAACTTCTGCTCCGGAAAGCGGCCAACCCATAAAGAGCATCTTCTGACTCTTCGGGCTAAAAGTCATGGCCCGAAAAGCCTTAGAATTAATAAACGGGGCGATGAAAAAAAGAAAAGGCAAGAAACCAACAATAAAAAGTTTCACTCTCTCTTTGAACTTTTCGCCTAAAAGAAAAGCTGTTGGAGGAATTAATAATAAGGGAAACAACTTGTAACTTCCACCAATACCCAGGAAAATCATCGACCAAATCTTCTTCCCCCTAACCGCCGCCCAAAGAGCTAGAACAGCAAAAAGGGTGGGCAAAACATCAAATTGACCAACCATAAAAGTTGCAAATAAAGTGACCGGATTAAACATCCACAGTAGGAAGGCCAATCTCTTCTTGGCTGTTTCTTTGAAAAAGGAGGCTAAAACAAAACCCAAAAAAACATCAATAAAAAGATAGGGAAGTTTAAAAAGGAAAAGATGACGCATTAAAGAAGGATAGTTATGAATGGATCCTAAATTTTCCCAAAGCCAAGGAATAAAATTGGCATCGGTTAGTGGTTTAACTAAAATTCGAAAAAAACCTAAAGTGTAATAAGCTAAAGGTGGGTAAATAAAAATATCCCTTACCCCAAAATTGGCCACCAAAGGATGGGATTGGGGCAAATTAGCCAAAGTGTCGTATAAATTCCACTCTCCTCGATAAGCCAGAAAGTAAGCACTGAACGAATGGCCCCATAAGTCAGGATGGAGAGTCGTCGGCATTAAAAATAAACGAAGAATAACTCCGGCCAAAAGCCAAGGAAACCACCATTTTTTATATAATCTAACCAACCAGTTTTTTGATTCTTTCATAAAATTTCTTCTCCGAAAAAACCAACGATCGTTCCTGAGCCGCTTTTGAAAGTTTTGGCCATTCATCCTCATTTTCTATCAATTCCAAAGTTTTATCAATTAATTGTTTTTCTGTCTCCCAAAGAAAACCATTTTTACCATCCTCGACAATTTCTTTTTGTCCCCCTTTATTGATCACCACCGGGACACAACCTGAAGCCATCGCCTCAACGGTGGTAATACCAAAATGTTCTACCTTTTCTGGCTCTTTTTCATCATTAATGCCAAAACCGGCTGCTGTCCAAAAAATCTTGGCCTGGCCATATATCTCTTTCAAAGAATCAAACCGCGGATTGGTAATAATTTTTATGGGAAAATCCTTAGACATTTGTTTTAAACGAGCTACCAGTTTTTGGCCTTCCTCATCTCCACCAGCTAAAATTAAACGCCAGCCTTCAGTTTCTTTAGGATAAAGTTTCTTTAAATTCTTAAAGACCATGACTAAAACGTCCTGTCTTTTTTGATGAAGCAAGTCAGTAAAACGACCAACATTAATAATAATGTTTTCTTTCTTTAAGGGCTTAAATGAGGCAACATCGATTGGCGGATATAAAACCTCAGATTTAATTCCATATTCTTGATCAATAAATTTTTTGGTAAAAAAGGAGTTACAAACTACCGCCTTGATTTTTCTGAATTTGATTTTATTAATTAAACTCTTTCCCCGACCAGCATGGAAGGGAACCTGAAAATGCAAAAAATTCTTTTTTCCCATTAAAAATGGAACGCTTCCATCCGAAAGGAAAAAAACAACATCATATTCTTTTAAGATTTTCCTCTCTGCTCTTTGATCTTTTTTGAAAATATTGGGGAGAAAATTTATGTTTTTTATCTTCATTCCGAATCTATTTTCAAGTTTTTCTCTGATTGATGAATCATCCCAAAAAACATCAACTTGGTAGCCATTTTGAGAAAAACAATTAGCCACCGTGATGATGTATCGCTCTCCACCGCCTAAAATATCCAAATAAGGGTCGTAAATTGCTGCTTTCATTTTAGATTATTTTTTTTCAATAAAAAGGTAAATCCTATTGGTAAAACCTTCCTGGCTTTCTGAGCCTGAAAAAGGAAAATAAAATAAATTTAAAATTAAATTCAATAATCTTTTAAGAAGATAAAAAAGTTTGTCTAATTTTGGATTAGGCAATGATTTGATATCCATCATCGTTAAAAAACGATTTAAACGATAGTCGCCTGAATAAAAAAATTTGTAAGAATATGTTTGAGTATAATCTTTCAATTCACTAAAAGTTGGCAACCCTCTTTTAACATGTTCCTCAATAAAATCAGATTTCATTTTTTTTTCCTTAAAAAGACTTAAAAGTTTTTTTTCGGCCTCAAGATGTTGTTTGGTTCCTAAGGGGGCTGAAACAATTACTCTAATTCTCGCCACTCTTAAAAGCTCATGAATAAATTTTTTTCTGTCTTTCTTGGGTATATGTTCAATCACATCAATACTTGTCACCACATCAAAAGAATTATCTTTCATGGGTAATGTTCGACCGTCAGCCAAGATATCACCACTCTTAAGATTCGTTACTGTCACTTTGTTTTTAATAAACTTGCTTAAAGCATCAACTCCGCCACCGACGTCTAAAATTGTTTCGTTCGTCTTGACGGCTTTGGCGACAGTTTTATGTCTTTCAAAAACGTCAAATGGTAATAATATTGATTTCATACTTACCTTTGGTTTTGCATCTCCCACAACTTAGCATAGATTAAAAATCTATTAAAAACTTGGAAAAGGCCTTCTATCCAACCCACTGTTCTGTCACGCCAGGCTTGAAGTTTAAAAAATCTTAAATTAAATTCACTGAGCATCACCCTTAGAATCCGCCACCAAGTCACCGGCGGATGATTGGCATCGAATAAAAGCTGGGCTTCGATTTTTGACCACTCTTTGGTTTTTTCAACCATCGTTGATAAATCACGATGAGTTAGGTGAATCATCGGATTTTTAAGATAACCCAGCTCTCCTTTAAAAATAGGTCTTTCATGAAGTTTTCCTTCCCATCTAATAAGCTTTTCTTTCTTAAAAAGACGAATTTGATAATCAGGATACCAACCACCAAAATGCATTAAACGACCCAATAAAATATTCTGTCTAGGCAGAGCATAAGCAAAAATCTTGGGTATCGGATGTTGAATGATTGATATAATTTCTTTCTGAAGCTCAGGTGTTATCCGTTCATCAGCATCAAGTTTAAAAAGCCAATCGTCTTTAGCTTCTTTTTTGCCTTGATTATGCCAGGCAGCAAAATCTCGCTCCTTGGTTTGAGAGAGAATAATTTTTGCCCCATAACTTTCGGCAATTTTAATCGTTTTGTCACTTGAACCGGTATCAAGCAAAACTAACTCATCAGCCCAAACAGCTGATTTTAAACAATCCTCAATCATCTCTTGTTCATTCCTAGTGACAATGATAATAGAAAGTTTAACCTTTTCCATGGGCGTACAAAAAATCAATTAAGAGAGCAGCGATCAAAAGAAAAATGCCGCCTAAGAAAAAACCACCAACGATATCCGTCGGATAATGATAGCCAAGATAAATCCGGCTAAAAGCCACCAGTAAAATCAAAAAAATAAAAAATAAATCAAGAACAGCAATCGTTGTTTTTTTTAATTTAAAGAAACGAATAAAAAGATAAAGCAGCATCCCATAAAAATAGAAAGCGATGGTGGCGTGGCCAGAAGGAAAGGAAAAACAATCCCGGCCATTCAAACAACCGAAAGGCCGCTCGCGACCAAACATTAATTTTAATAAATGAATGAAAAAGACACTTCCCAAAAGAGTTAAAAAAACAGCCATCAAAGCTTTCTTTCTTTTTAAATAAAAAAGCCAGATCGCCAAAGCCAAAAAAGCACCGATAATAAAATAGCCAGAAGCAAAGTTGGTGAAAAAATAAAAGAATTTATCTAAAAATGGTATTCTTGTCAAATTAATCTGCTTCACAATTAAATTATCCCAATAGTTAACACTTTTAAATGAGGTTGCCGTCCAAAGCCTGAAGATAAAAAAGAAAAGGGAATAAATCCCCAAAGCTAAAAAGAGAAATTTTCTTTTAGGATATAAAAAGAAGTCTTCCCGTAAGTCCTTTTTCTCATGATTAACCCAGGACTTAAGATTTAATTTATTTAGCCAAAAAGCTTTTGCCATAAGGGTGGGAAAAGGATTAAAAAACCAACAACCACTGCACCTAAAGAAGCCATTAACACCATACCAGCCCCCAAGTCCTTGACAATTCTAGCCTTGGGGCTCCATTTGTCAGTAATCAAATCAACCGTTCTCTCAACAGCCGTATTCCCCATTTCAACCACCAATAAGAAAACAATCATTAAAAGTAAAACCAAGGTTTTTTCAAAGGAGATTTTCAACCATAAAGCTAAAACAATCACCAAAAAGGCAATAAGAAAATGGATAGCGAAATTTCTTTGGGTTTTAAAAGCATGAAGACAACCATTAAAGGCATTTTTAAAAACCTTTTCCCAACTCGGTGATTTCCTGTATTCTTTCAATTCCTCTTCGGTCATCTTTATCTATTTTATCATTTCTCAAGGTTTAAGACTACCTTGGCCAAATTTCCTAAGATAAAAATCCCTAATACCAATTTTTTGCCAAAACCTTCCTTGAAAAAGGATTTTCAAACTCTGTTTAAACAAAGCCAATTTTGTTTTGAAACTGGCGTATCTTAAGCCGAATAACAGTCGATTCCGTGTCATGTAATAATCATGCAAAGCCCCACCAACTTCGCTTGAGCTAGCATTGGCATGCCATAATTTTGCCTGGGGGACAAAAACAATTTTGAAGCCGGCGATCTTTGACCGCTGGCAAAAATCAACATCCTCCCAATAAAGAAAAAAACGTTCATCAAAAAAACCGACTTTTTCCCAAACTTCTTTTTTAACCAACATCGCGCAGCCGGAAACAAAATCTGTTTCCATCGGAGTATCATATTGACCATGATCAATTTCATCCACGCCGCGATGAGAAGAAGCCACATTAGACCAATCAATTAAACCGCCGGCGTACCAAATCACCTTTCCTTGGTCTTTAATCTGATATCTTTCTTTGTGAAACTCACAGCCTGGGGCAAAATAGATTTTCGGACCTAAAATGCCAATTTTTTCATCAGTTTTAGCAAATTCAATTAAATTCAATAATATTTTTTCATCCAAAACCGTATCATTGTTAATAACAAAAACAAAATCAGGCTTTTCTTTTAAGACTCTTTTTATGCCAAAATTATTGCCAGCCGCATAACCTAAATTTTTCCCTGTCTCCAAAAAGGAAAACTTATTAAATTTTGTCTTCAAATCATGTAAATTTTCTTTGGGATTATTGTTGGCCACAATTACCTCTATCTTTAAACCCTTGGTCCCAAGACTATTGATTGACATCAAACAGTCTATAGTTTGTTTTTTATTGATAAAGTGAAGAATAACAATAGCTATTTTCTTCATATCTTTTTTACTAACCTAAATAGTTTAACATTATTTTGAATATCCCATACTCTATCAATCTTAGCCGGCAAAAATGAATAAATCTCCCAGACCGGATAAGAGAGAATAAAGTTATTATCACCCCTACCAATGACATATAAAGTTTTTGCTTTATGATAATCTTTGACATTCATAGGCTTTTTCCCCATTACCTCCAAAAAATAACGATAAGGATAAGCTCTTGTATCACCGTCAAGGATGGCCGCAATTTCATATTTCTTATTATCATTGACATCTTGAGCGACGATCTTGGCTACTTTTTGAACCCCTATCATGTTCCAACCATCAGGCATGGTATAACCATTTTTTCGGAAAAGGTTAATTTGTGAGAGATTTAAAAAAACCAAGAACAAAATCAGCAAAATACCCATCAGCTTGTTTTTTCTTAAAAACCAGTCTAAAAATATCCCGATGATTAAAAAAACTACAGGAAAAAAGGAAATGAAATAATGTAGCTGCCATTGAAAATTAGGAATCCTTTTTTGAGTTAAAAAAAGCCACAAGGTTCTGGTATTAAAAAAATTATGTCTTGCCTCAAAGATAATCATCGGCGAAAAACCAATTAAAAAAGAACCGAAGAAGAAAAGAAAGGCCTTGATTTTATTCTTCGCCTGTCGAAGCAGCCAAAGAAAACCTAAAAATCCCAAGAAAAAATTAGAATAATGAAGCTGCATCATAATTCCCCAACAAAAGCCCGACAAGATTAGCCAATAATAATTTTTTGACCTTATAAATTTGAACAAGCCATAAAGAAAAAGGATGACAAAAAATGGAGTCGGGAAAGGGCACCAAGAAACACGGGAATACTCCACCACTACCGGGCAAATGGCAAAGAAAAAAGCTGCCAATAAACCTATCTTTTTATTTAAAAATTCCTGGCCGAAGTAATAAAGTAAAAAAATTGTCCCTAGATAAAGCAAAACCATAAAGTATGAGGCGCCGATGGGATCCAGATGAAAAGCTGCCATAAAAGGCAAAAGCATATAATAATAAATAGGACCATTAAAAATATGGGCAATTGAAATTTTGGAGCCTAAAAGTGTCCATTGGTGGTCAACAAGCATTCTTTTGACCACCAATAAATCAATTCCTTGATCACCACCAAAGGTAGTTAATTCGCGTATTCTGAAGAGGCGTAAAAAGAGGGCTAATAATAATATCAAAATAATTTGCCAATGATTTTTCCAAAAGTAAAAAGCTTTCTTAAATTTCATTTAAATTTTCTTTGGGATTATTATTAACGACAACGACCTCTTTTTTTAAACCTTTAGCTTCAAGCTTACTAATTGACAACAAACAAGACAAAGTTTGTTTTTTTCGGCAAAATTAAGAATCACGATGGTAATTTTTTTCATTTCTTTTTTCATGAAAAACACTGATAATTAATTCAGCTAACAAACCAGTAGTAAAAATTTGAATACCAGTAATAATAAGCAATAAACCTAAAATCAATAGCGGTCGACGACCAATACTTTCTCCTTGTAACCATAAAATGGTTAAGTATAAAGAAATAAAAAATCCAGTTAAGAAAAGCAAAAAACCAAAAGGGCCGAAGAAATGGAGTGGGCGATCTTTAAACTTTGTTAAAAATAAAATAGTAAAAATGTCAAAAAATCCCTGAAAACCTTTAAATAGTCCATATTTAGAATGACTATATTTTCTTGGAGCATGGCTAACCCCTATTTCAATCACACGAAAACCTTTGTTAACAGCTAAAATAGGGATAAAACGATAAAGATCACCATAAAGATTTAAACTAGTAACAACACTTTTTTTGTAAGCCTTAAAACCACAATTGATATCATGAATTTTAAGTGCAGTAAACTTAGAAATAAAAAAATTAAGAATTCTGGAAAATAAAACTACCAATAAAGAATCTTTTCTTTGTTTTTTCCAGCCGTTAACCAAATCATAGCCTTCATCAATCTTTGCCAAAAACTTAGGAATTTCTTCAGGTTCATCTTGTAAATCAGCATCAAGGGTTACCACAATTTCCCCTTTTGAATTTTGAAAACCCTTCATTAAAGCTTTAGCCTTACCTAAATGTCTTGATAAGCTCGATAAACTTACGCGTTTATCCTTTTCGGCTATCTTTGAAATTTGGAGGGCTGAACTATCAGTGGAGCCATCATCAACAAAAATAATTTCCCAGTCTTTTTTTAAAACATTGTTAATCCTTTGATAAAGCTCTTTTAAGCTTTTTTCTTCATTAAAAACAGGGATAACTATTGAAATCATTTTTTTATTTCCTAATTATTTTAAAAATTTTAATATTATCCTTTATTACCCAAGTTTTTTCTATTTTAGCAGGGCCAAAACTATAAATCTCCCAAACAGGATAAGATAAAACTCCATTTTTATCTTCTCTGGTTACCACATATAAAATGTCTGTATTCGGATATTCTTCAACCCCTAAAGGCTTTTTCTCTGACAAACTTATTAAATAGCGATAAGCATAAGCTCGTGTATCTCCATCAAGTAAATTAGCAATATTAAATCGGCCAGAAGCATCTTCGGCTATAATTTTAGCAGATTGTTTTGTCGCTTTCATATTCCACCCAGAAGGCATACTCCAACCATTGTCTGTTTTAAGCTTAAAAGATGTCAATTGAAGTATAACCAAGGCAATGAAACAAAAAAAGAAAAAGATACCCTTTCTAAAAGAAATTAGTTTTTCAAAAAGATAACCAAGCCAGAGAAAAACAAAAGGATAAATCGTTCCCAAATAATGATCTAATAACTCCCCACGATAAAGTCGCACCGCCAAGGCAGCGAAAAACCAAAAAAGGCAAATTATTTTTAAAAAACTATCTTTTTTCTTTTGCCGAAGAAAAAAAATAAGGGAACAAAGACTAAAAATTAATAAAAATGATGTTAAAAAATTGTTTTGGTTGCCCAATGAATAATAAAAGCTCTTAAAGAAAACCTCTGGGATGGATAACCAAAAATTAAAATTTTTATTACCAAGCCCTGATTGACCAACCCAGGTTAGAAAACCCTTTAGATTAAAAAAGGAATGTCTTACTTCAAAAGTTAAATAAGGCAAAACAGCTAAAAAAACACCGCTAAAAAACCAAAGTAAGTTTTTTAGAAAGTCTTTTTTAAAAAAAGTTAAAAAGACAAATATTGCCAACAAAAATCCATAAGCTAAGAAATTTGCCTGAAAGGCAATTCCGGCAAAAAGACCAGATAAAAACAGCCAAAATTTTTGCCTTTTTCCCCAAAATTCTGAAATTGACCATAAAGAAAAAATTCTAAAAGAAACCAAAAAATAAGAATTAAACATTGACTGGCCGTACCTGATCATTAGCGGTGAAACGGCAAAAAGCAAACCGGCAAAAAGACCGGCTTTTTTAAAACCGAAATTTTTGGCGGTTAGATATAAGAAAAAACAGGCTGGCAGACTTAAAAAACCGAAACCAACTGCTGGCCCTAAAGGATTGAGCTTAAAAATAGCTAGCCATAAAGCATTAAAATAATGATAAAAAGGACCGAAGTGAATATTTAGTGAAAGACTTGTCGGGGGGCCTAACAATGTTAATTTTTTAAAAAATAAAATATCTTTAGCGACTAATAAATCTCTTCCCTGTTCTCCTAAAAAAGAAGTTTTTTCCTCAATCTGATAAAATCTCAGAAAAGCAGCCAATAATAAGATGAAAATAATCTGCCAATTAGTTTTAAAAAAAAGAAAGATTCTTTTACTTGCCATCTAAATTTTCTTTTTGATTTTTAAGCGAATTTTCCCAATTAAACTAGAAGATTTCCCCTGCCAATGAAGATAATCATTAATATTTTCTTCTAAAACTTCATGATATTCAGCAATATCCTGATTAACAAAATTCTCTTTTTCCCAAACTTTTAAGTATTTAATTAACTCAGAAAAAGCCTGTAATAAAGACAGGGCTAAACCATGCAATCCATCTTTATAGCTCTCACCAACAAAAAAACGACTTAAAAATTCGCCCATGGGTTTTTTCAACATATCCTGCCAGCTAAATTTATAACCGGACTCAATCAAATCTTTAGCCTGAATAGTAGTGTAGCGATCTAAACGACTAAGATATTGAGAAATTGATTTATAGTTGTAATGGGCAATGGCATTGACTTCTTTGGCTTCGAGGTCATGGCCTTCGCCACGAGTTAAAGGGACGCTGTGAATCTTTTCTGACCAACGAACAGAGCCTTTTTTGAAAAATCTAATGACATAATCCGGCCACCAGCGTGAATGTCTTATCCATTTGCCAAAAATAATGTTTTTTCGAGGTAAACGGTAATAATTCAAGCTTCCATGATTTTCTGCCAAATGTTTAAGAATTTTAGCTAACTCTGGAGAAATTTCTTCATCAGCATCTAAAATTAAAACCCAATCACCAGTTACCTTAGATAAAGCAAAATTCCTAGCTGGTTCAACAATATAAGTATATTTATGAAAGAAAATTTTGGCCCCAAATTTCTTGGCAATTTCAACTGTCTTGTCGGTTGAATACATATCAACCACAATGATTTCGCTGGCCAGTTCGCGAACTAACTCCAAACACCTCTTAAGGTTTTCTTCCTCATTCCAAGTATTAACAATGACCGAGATTTTAGTCATAACTAGATTTTATCACGAAATTGAAAAATTCGAACTTCTCCATTTTCAAAAATCTTTTCCAGACCAATCTGAGAGTCACTTCCTTCAAACTTCTGATCACCAACCAAGTAAAGATATTTAATCTCATTTTCTTCAAGAAATTTTTTGGCCTGCTGGATATTCTTTGTTTTGAAAAATCCCTCAATCTTAATTCTTCTTGACCGCCAATCCATTCCCATAATCTCTAAAGTCATCTCATCCTCCAAAAAAGTTTGTTGATTGGCAAAAGCAGATACATAGGCTGTTGTCTCGTAAATATAAAGCGGTTTTGACACCTCTTTGGTTTTTTCTCTTGCTTGGTAATTATGAGGATAAGTCATAACAATACCTGTAGGTTGTTCTTTCAAAAAAGACAAAGCTTCAAGCTCTCTAAAGTCAATTTTGGCCGGAGATTGATAGCCAAGATAATTTTTTAAATCTCCAATCGTTGTCGGCAAGGTTAACAAAAGAACAAAAAAGATAAAAAGAGTTTTTAGCCAGATTTTCTTCTTAGATAAAAACTCGCCAAGCCCTAAGCCAGCCAGCAGACCAAAAAGAAACTGGAAATAATAAAAAAACTGAATGCTATTCCAAGGATTTCCTTTTTGAATAAAAAGCAAAGGAATAAGACCGCTTAGTAGAAAACAGGCTAAAAAAAGGACTTGAAAGGAACTGATCCCCCGCCAATTTCTAAGCCAGTGGAAAAGTTTTCTCAAGCCAATGATTCTTGTTCCTAAATTCCCAATAAAGAAAATCCCTAGGGCTAAACCTTCAGCCAGCAGCCACTTTAACCAAAGACCAGTGGCAAAATAGGCCTGCCGAGCTTGAGCCAGCCGTAACCAACCGACACGGTCAGGAGCGTCGATCATCACGCGAGGAAGCCATAAGGGAGAAAAAACAAAAAGGGAGGATGAAGCCCAATTATTAGGTAAAAAAACCAGCAGGCTAATGACCAAACTTCCCAAAAAAATTTTTAAAGTCTTTGTCTTTTTCTTGGTTATCAATTCCCAAAAAGTGGTTGTTCCCAAGCCAAAAAGAATAATAATTCCCCCATAAGCCTTAATACCGATAATTAAACCAAAAACAAAAATTAAAAGATAAAATTTTTTCCGAGAAGTTTTTTCTAAATAGTTTAAATAAAGATAAAAACCATAAATCATCAAAATTAAAGAAAGAAAAAACTGTAAGTTAAGCGGAAAAGAGATCGATTGATTAGCCCAAAACATTGATTCCCCACCTAAGCCCTGATGACGCAATAAAGTTACCAACCAACCGAAATTACCGCCAAAATAGGCAAAAAAGACAGACAGACAAGTAGCCAAATTATTCTTCGTCAATTTTTTGATTAAAAGAAAAGTCAAAATTCCCAAAAAGCCGGAGCAAACAATGGGGAAAATCTGAAAATAAAGATTAAGGGTCGAAAGATGAATAATTTTGTGGATTAAAGCCACCGATAAATCGAATAAAAAGTGGTAGTTTTTTAAATTAAAATGGGCCAGAATTGGATTTTGAAGAAGAGAGAAAAGATCTGTGGAAAAATTAAGATGTCTTGCCAAACTGTTGATTAAAGCCAGATGCCAGACACCATCATGACCATTCGACCCCCAAAAACCCATCCCATAGGAATATAACAGTCCGCTTTTGATCGTGGTTAAACTCTGGGTAATCATGCCAAAAAACATAATTAAAAACAGCCATTTGTTCAAGCGTAAAGCAAAAAACAAAAAAATTAAAAAGATTAAGGCCATTAGAAGAAAAACCAATGGTGAAGATTCAAAAGGCAGAGAATCAACGATTCTTAAAAGCATAAAAGAGTTTTTTAATATCAGCCAAAAGTTGCTGCCCGACCATCAGATAAATCAGAATAAAATAGAAAAAAGTGCTAGCAACAATCAAGGCCAAAAGAACCCAAAGATTAATTTTTAA
>Ga0315288_10008360_pt1 | contig 13067 bp, 9 predicted proteins | sample YL17G11_20_MG_FD_203454 | JGI IMG/M metagenome (GOLD analysis project Ga0315288, IMG submission 203454) | Sediment microbial communities from Yellowstone Lake, YNP, Wyoming, USA - YL17G11_20 | ecosystem: Environmental > Aquatic > Freshwater > Lake > Sediment | place: USA: Wyoming | collected...
CCCCATCCTCACCATGCCGACAAACGGGTACTTGCGGCCGATGAGGCCGAATCCGATGAACTGGGCGACGGCGGGAATGGCCGCCAGGATCATCGCACAGGACGTGAAGAGTTGCTGGACCGTGGTCGTTTCAGCCTTGATCTTGGTCCACTCTTCTTTAGGCTTCAAGATGACCGCCTGAACTCTTGCTACCAAATCCATTTGCTCCTCCCTTCCAACGAGTTTGGGATAAATATAACTGCTTATGATTTCGATGTCAAATCATTAATTGGAGCAACGTTCAAACGCCGAGGGAACCGCGGGATTCCCAAGAAAGCCAAGACCAAAGATTTCCGTTAAAAAGCGATCAGGCCGTCGAACGTTGTCCGATGTCGTTGGAATTACTTGGTTTTGATCATGCCGGACTTATACGCGTACCAACCGGCCGCGCCGATCGCTCCGCCGATGCCGCCCTGCACGAAGTTGCGGATCACGGCGCCGAAGCCCCAGTTATACCCCAGGCCCAGCAACCCGGAGAAGCGGATGCCGATGGCGATCCACGAAACGACGGCATAAACTAAACCGACGACCGCACCCAGGATAGCGCCGTTGATGGCGACTTCAAGGATCGACGGCTTGGCGCCCGATTTCAAAACCAGGTTCACATACCAATAACCTGCGAATGCGGCGACGACCCAGAAGAGGATCCCCAAGAGACCGCCGAGGAAACCCAACAGCCATGCCGCACCGCCGATGGCCGCGGCGATGACCGGAATCATCCCGGCCTTGATTAAATTCGCCTTGTCAATCTTGAACTGCGTCTGTCCATCTGGCATGGTCATCTCCTTTTACGTTTAGATACCGTATTCTAATCATAAACCGGGCGAAAAATCAAATCCTTAAAAAAAGCTAGACCGGTTAGAAGCTGGGAGGGCTGGACTAATGAGGCGGGATGAGCGAGAAAGGCAGCATAGGTTGGATACGTGAGAGGCGCGGGTCGGACTCGAACCGACGAATAAAGGTTTTGCAGACCTCTCCCTTAGCCTCTTGGGTACCGCGCCTTGTCGATCATTCGGGGCCCGTTCAGTGTTTTATGGAGCGGGCGATGGGACTTGAACCCACGACCTTCTGCATGGCAAGCAGACGTTCTACCACTGAACTACGCCCGCTCGTGCGTGTTCGTTCTCGGTCTAAACTAGCAAAATCGAGGGGATGTGTCAATTATCTCGTCTGCACCTGGAAGCCGACTTCGACGGCGTCGCGACAGGAGAGGAGCTTGATCGTCGAGGTCCTCTTCTGGACGTCGATGACGATCAGGTTTCCGATCGCTTCCCTTGGGACGCCCTTCTTGACGCGCTTGAAGATGGTCATCTGCTGCCCGACATGAACACCCTTGTCGCTCCCCATGTCGATGAAGGCCCACTGGCCCGTGCCGGCGATATGCAATTCCGTATCGATATAGATCAGAGAACCCAAAGTCCCCTGGTTCTCATCGAGCTCCCGGGCGTAGCCTTCGTCCCTGCCGAGCACGCTCTCTTTTTCCTCGAAGGGGATGAGGTCATTCCCGAGGAGGACTTGGCCGCAGGTTTTGTCGATCCGGACGGTGCCGCGGTTCTCTTCCAGGCCGATGATCCGGGCCCGTCCGGTTCTTGAGGTCAAGTTGCCGTAATCCATGATCTTGGGCCCGATTCCGATGACGAGGAATAACTGGCCGATCTCGAGGCCGTCCGCCTTACCCTTGTCGATGTAGAACTTGTCCGCGTCGTTGAGGAGGATCTTCTCCTCCTGCCTTTCCGCCCCGATGATCTTGATGCTTGGCAGGGCGCCGTCCAGGATATAGATGGAACAATAGAGGTCGGACTCGGTGATCAAGGGGTAGTCCTCCTGGAAGATCTTGGCTTTCTCGATCTGGGCTTCCTGGGCCAGCCCCATCCCGAGGAAGATCAATCCTAAACCCAAAATAAGAAAAAAGAAGAATGTTCTCATGTGCTCACCTCTTGGCTTGTTGGATTCCACTTGGCATCATTATAAAGGAGCTTTTCTCCGGCTGTCAACACAAACTATGGGCTTCAAAATTGCCGATCGGATTCGTTCTTCTCAAGAGGTGGCCCCAACTTCTAGTGATACCCGGCATTCCGATTCATGTCCTTTCGACAATTTCGGGGGAAAGCGAAGTTAGACATTAAAAAGGAAATTTAATAGAATGGGCTATTGGATGACCGGATGTCGATAAAAACGAAAATCGGCTTGATCTTCGGAGGGCGCTCGGCCGAGCACGAAGTCTCGCTCGTATCGGCGGCAGCCGTCTACGGGAACCTCGATCCGAATAAGTACGAGGTCATAAGTATCTATATCCGGAAAGAAGGAACATGGGAGATCGTCGAATCTCCCCTCCTCCCCGATCGGGAACCGGCCCGCGGCCGGACCCGTTCTTTCCTGCCTTGGGGAAATCCAGGCCTCGACCAGGCGCCCGCTCCGGACATCTACTTTCCGGTCCTCCACGGCCCCTATGGAGAGGATGGGACCATCCAAGGCCTGTTGGAGATGGCGGACGTCCCCTACGTGGGCGCCGGGGTCTTGGCTTCCGCCGTCGGAATGGACAAGGCCCTGTCAAAGGCCCTTTTCGAGAACAGAGGGCTGCCCGTGGTCCCTTACCGGGTCCTGTTCGAGCCGGAATGGAAGCGGGAGCGGAAATCCCTTATCGAAGAGATCCTGAAGGAGTTACCCTTCCCGGTCTTCGTCAAGCCTTCCAACCTTGGCTCCTCGGTGGGGATCTCCAAGGTCAAGTCCCCCGGGGACCTCGAGGCCGCCCTCGAACTGGCCTTCGGCTACGACAGGAAGGTCATCATCGAGCAGGGTGTTGAGGGTCGCGAGTTCGAGTGCAGCGTCCTCGGCAACGATAGTCCCGCGGCCTCCCTGCCGGGCGAGGTCATCCCCTACCGGGAATTCTACGATTACAGAGACAAGTACGTTGACGGCAAGACCGGGTTCGTGATCCCGGCCAAGCTCTCCGCTGCCCTGATTTCCGAGATCCAGCGCCTGGCCGTCTCGGCGTTCAGGGCCATCGACGGCGCCGGCATGGCCCGGGTCGATTTTTTTTACGCCGAAGGCCCGGGGAAGCTCTACCTGAACGAGGTCAACACCATCCCGGGATTCACGGAGATCAGCATGTACCCCAGGCTCTGGGAAGCGAGCGGCCTTCCTTTTCCCGCCCTCGTGGACAGGCTGGTCGAGCTCGGCTTCGAACGTCATGAACGGAAAAAGCGCTGCGTGAGCTGGGACGCTTCATGAGGGTCCTGGGGATCGATTACGGGGACCGGCACATCGGGCTCGCGTTGACCGACGCCCTGAAGCTGACCGCCCAGCCTTTCGGGACGTACGATCTCAAGGCTTCGGAATCCGAGAACCGGAAATACTTTCAGGACCTCGTCGTCCGTTACGACGTCGATGAGATCGTCATCGGCTTTCCCCTGCGCATGGACGGAACCCAGGGAACGCGCACCCAGATAACAAAGGAATTCGCCGGCTGGCTCGAAAAAGCCGTCCACAGGCCCATCATCTTCTGGGACGAGAGGTTGACGACGCAGCAGGCCCTGCACACCATCGAAGACCTGAAGGTCCGCGGGAAGAAAAAGAAGGAATGTGAAGACCAGATCTCGGCGGTCATCATCCTCTCGACCTACTTGGAGAGGAAGCGCGGAGACTCCGATGCCCCGCAAGGCCGTTAACATCCTCTTGCTCATCGCCATCGTCCTGATCATGGCCCTCGCGGTCGCTTTCTTCAGGGAGTATGAAGTGCTCCCCGTCGCTCCGGCCGGCAAGGTCGCCTTCGAGATCGGGCCCGGACGGACGGTCCGGGCGATCGCCCGTGACCTCCAGGAAAGGGGGATCATCCGCCGCTCCTGGGCTTTCCTCGCCGGCTACAAGCTCTTCCACGAAGGCCAAAAAATCCGGGCCGGCGAATATGAGCTCGATCTCCCCCTCAAGGCGAAGGACGTCCTCCTGATCCTCCTCAAAGGGAAGATCCTCCTCCATCCGCTTACGGTCCCCGAAGGGTTGACGGCTCGCGAGGTCGCTGACCTCATCCGCGACGCCGCCTACCCCGTGAGAGGCTCCTTCCTGGAAGCCTGCGGGGATGCCCGTCCCATCGCCTCGTGGGACGGCCAGGCCGCGGACCTGGAGGGCTATCTCTTTCCGGACACGTATCAATTCGCCAAGGCCGTCCCGGCCCGGACCATCGCCGAAGCCATGGTCAAAGAATTCAGGAAGGTCTTCGGCGAGGCCGGGCTCCGACGGGCCGCCGAGCTGGGAATGACGGTCCGGAGTGTCGTCACGCTGGCGTCATTGATCGAGAAAGAGACATCGGTACCGGACGAAAGACCTCTCGTGTCGGCCGTCTTCCACAACCGGCTGCGGCTCGGGATGAAGCTCGACTGTGACCCGACCGTCATTTACGCCCTCAAGCGGGACGGCCTTTATAGGGGGAAGCTTTTATTTCGGGACCTCAAGCACACCTCGCTTTACAACACCTACGTTTCACCCGGACTCCCGCCCGGGCCCATCTGCAGTCCCGGACGCGATTCCCTGCGCGCTGCCCTATACCCCGCCCCTGATAAATATCTTTACTTCGTCGCCAAAAATGACGGCGCCCACCACTTCAGCCGCGGCTATGCCGAGCACCTTCTGGCCGTGAAGAAATATCAGTTGAAAAAGTCATGAAATCTGCTATATTGATTTTTGGTTTTTCGATAGGATCTCCCTCCTAAGAACGTGGCATGAAACTTGCTCTCTTTCTTAGTGAAATGACCCTAAGGAGGAAAGAATGAACGCTAAAAGAACCGTCATTGCCGCGATCGTTACGGTCCTGGTCTTCGGGCTCTTCGCCGACTTCTCTCAGGGGGCCCAGGACAAGAACAAGGACAAGGACAAACAGGCGGTCAAGCAGGAAGAAAAAGTTTTCATCCCGCCCCAGGTGAAAACCCTTATGCAAGAAGGGATGACGACCCGCCAGGGACGCCAGGACATCCCCTTCACCATCTTCAAGAACTTCGTCTTTCCGGCCGCCCAGAACCTGCACACGGTCTTTCTGTTCAAAGCCAAGAACTCGGCCCTCGGCTATGTCCCCGCTCCGCCCGCCCCCCCTACTCCGGAAGCCCAAGCTCCCGCCCAGGGTGATCAGGCGCAAGCCGGGCAAGCCCAGGCTCCCGCCGCCGCCGCCCTGCAGACAAAGTTGCTCGTTTTCCTGCAGTTCCTCCAGATGGAGAACGGGGCCCCGACCAAGACCATCCGCGAGATCTATATCCCCGCCCTGCTCCAGGCAGACAGCGCTACATACAATCCCGACTCCGAAGAGTGGTATTCGACGGGCTATCCCCTGCCCGCAGGGAACTATCTCCTGGCCATGGCCCTGGCTTCCCCCGACCTCAAAAAAGTGGGCGTCGGCTACTTTGAGTTTTCGCTGCCCGACTCCGCCGCCATGCAGAACACGCTGGAAACGACACCCATCTTCTTCGTCAAGAAGATGGACCAGCTGCAGGCCCCCGAGTCAAGGACCGCGGTCCACAAGGGCTACTTCATGTACTCGGTGCTCCAGATCGTTCCCAACGTTGAGAGCGTCGTCGCCGTCGGCGAATCCATCGAGATCCTGTATTACATCTTCGGGGCCAAGCCGAACGACCAGCAAAAGAACGACATCGAAGTGACCTACGAAGTCAAGCAGGCCGACAAGGCGGCCATCAAGTGGGCCGTCCAGAATTATGACTTCGCCTTGGTCAGCCAGCCCCTGCCGCTGAAGCAGACCGTGCTGATCAAGAACGACCAGGGCGAGAAACAAGAGACCCACGATTTGCCGGCCGGCAAATACACCCTGGTCATCAGCATCAAGGACAAGATCGGCGGGAGCACGGTCGCAAAGACCCTCGACTTCGAAGTCAAGTAACGACCTCATTTCTATATTTCTTCGGTTCTCTTACATTTGGTGTGGACTATTGAACAGGAAGATAAACTTGGGCCGAAGTTGCCTTATAAGACCGTGATGGGAGGGCATGGGGAAGGGCTGCAGCGACCATGCGGAGATCAGCCTGAGACGAGCGTCCGACGAGGGCAGCCGCAGGCCTCCGATGGCCCAAGGCTCCGAGGATGGGTTTCCTTCAGCTTATTAGATTAGCCTGGAGTCTTGGGCCTGAGGAGCCAAGAAGGACGCGAGTCTCAGGCGTTTGTTGATCGGAGCGGGAGCAAAGCCCTTCCCCATGCCCTCCTCTTGGCATCACGGCCTTCGAAGGGCACACCAAATGGAAGAGAGCCGCGCGGCCTCATTTCACCTTGACTTCGAAGATCTTGCGGATTTTCCCCGCGGCGCCTTGCCTTCCCTTAATACTGACGTCGACGAAATGCGAGCCGCGCGGGAGAGCATAGGGGAACGTGAAAACGATCTCTTTCATGGCGAGGAGCTCATTATCCGTCGTCCGAAACGTCCTGGACTCTTCGATCTTCTCCTTGCCCCCACTTTCCTGAGGATAAACGAAGATGATAAAGTCCAGGTTGACCCGGGGGACGCCCTGATCGTCGGAGATGTTCAGCGAATCGATGGGCAGGGAGACGATGAACTCTTTCTTTGCGGGATCATAACGGAGGCCGAAGTCGACGAACGTCTTCTTGAAGGCGGAGCCGTCCCTGGCGTACTGCCCGAGCTTTAGGGCGTCCAGGGCCTCGAAGAAGTCCCCATCATATCGCCGGATCTTGAACGGGCCCGTGCCGCTCTCGTCGACGAACTCGATGCCGAGCTGATAATTATAGTACACCCACCAGATGATGGACCCCCGGACCGAGGGATCGCCATGGGAGAAGGACTCATCGATCTTGTCGGGTTGGCCCATGAAGATGTAGATCCGGCCGCGGTCCGAGTTCGAACCCAGGCCGCCTTCCCGAAAGTGCTTTCTGGCGTATTCGATACGCCGCTCGTATTCCGTCTTGAACTCGTTCTCGGAGGTATCGGGATCGGGGTCCCGCTTGTCCCAGAAGTCCTTGATGAACTCCTTCCTGGAGTCGGCGTCCGGGAGGTGATTAAAGATCGCGTTCTCCTGGCCGGTCATGATCAGCCTCGCCGAGTCATAGAACTTCGCGCTGTCCGGGTCCAAGGCGACCTTTCGCGAGGTCCCGCCGCAGGCGGCGAGGAACAGGATAGGAAAGACCAGAAGGACCGGCGCGTTCATTAGGGCATTTTTTTTCATCCGTGAACCTTTGACCTAGAACGAGAAGCGGACGCCGAGCCTCAGGACCCTGGGATTGAGGATCTCGTTCAGGGCGAAATTATTGGGATAAGGGACGAAGTTGTCCTGGGCCGGATCGGGATAGGCATAATAGGTGCCCAGGAATTTCTGGTAGCGCCTGTTGACGATCGCGCTGTTCAGGACGTTGAAGAGGTCGGCCATGACGTAGATCCGGCCGGAGTCCCCCAGCTCGATCATCTTCTCCAGCCTCAGGCTAAAGTTATAGAAAACGGGGAGCCTCCCGGAACCGAAAGGCGTCATGTCCAGTTCGGCGCTCCGGCTCTTCGGGTTGGGCAGCCGGAAATCGACCAGGGCGAAATACTCCCTAATGATCCAGCCCTCCCGGATATTGAAGGTGCCGGAGACATCGATGTCCCAAGGCAGCCGGCAAAGGGCGCCGAGTTTGCCCATCCAGCGGGAGTAGGCGTATTGGTTGATCTTACCCGACTCCTCCCCCATGTAAGCCGCCTGGGGTCTCCCCTCATAGGACCAAACGTTCGTGGGGTCAAGGGCGCCCTTCGAACCGTAGTGCCGAGCCTGGGTCTGCCAGGTGAAGTTGGCGTTCAGCATCCACCTGTTGGAGAGTCGCTTGTTGACGATAAGGTCCAGACCGAAGTAATTCTGACGATAATCGGGACGGGACTGGACCTGGGACCATGGCGAATACTCCGTGGTCCAGACGGACTGGTAATACCATTCATGGTCCTTGGCCTGCTTGGTGTCGCCGATGCCGGGCAGGGTCCCGGACGGTTTGCCCGCGGAAACGTACCAGCCCCTGTTCTGGAACTCGACGGGATTGCCGGCCGCGTCCTTGAAATATTTGAGGGTCCAGGAAAAATCGTCGTATCTTCTATACGTCCCGACCACGGAAACCGACAGGTCGGCCGGGAACTCCCGTTCCAGGGAAAGCACGATCTCGGAAGTCCTGGAGGAGCCGGCGCCCTTCTTGGTGGAAACGTAAGGGTCGGTCGTCTGCAGAGGATTCCCAGGATTAAAATCCCCCCAGTCGATACCCGCCTGCGCGCTCCAGTCGCCGATGAAATTGCCGGCGCCGTCGAAGACGTGGCGGAGGCGGTTGTCGTTCGGGTTGGCCCAGTAGAGCTCGTTGAGGGCCATACGGGTGTCCTTGTCGGCGTCCCACCACCAGAAACCCAGCCAGCCGGACGCGCCGCCGCTCCTCCAGCGGTCGGCCAGCTCGGTGCTCATGAAATCGCCGTAGGTGGCCAAGGACACCTTGGCAAGAGTCCGCCCGTCGCCGGTGACGTCCCAGGTCAGACCCAGCCTGGGCGACCAGACGGTCCAGTTGTAATCTCCGCCGTCGGAATATTTAGCCGTGACCTGCTCGAACCGGACCCCCGGCAGTAAGGCGTCCAGCTTCTGCTGGACATCGTCGGGAGCGATGGCGTCCCAGGCCCCGCCGCCGTCCATGGCCATGACCTTGAACGGGTTCAGCCAGGGCGTCTGCTTGTCCCAGCGCAGACCGACGAGGAGGTTGAACCGGCCGAATGTGACCGTATCGCTAAGATAAGCTGAGAGAGCGTCGACGTGCTGGTCGGAAGAGTGTCCCCGCCAGAACTTGAAGTAGGTGAAATAGGGCGAGATGCCGGCCGGCGGGACCTCGGGAAGACCACTGCCGGAAAAATCGACGACCGGGGAGTTGAAGTTCCTGGTGAGCGTGCAGTTCCCCGACCAGCCGTCCTCGACATACTGATTACGATCCGAGTATTCGAATCCCAGCTTGATATCGTGTCCCGCGCCGAGAAAAGCGTCTCTGAAATAATTGATGAGGAAGCTGTAATGGTTAAGCGGCCTCTGGACACGATAGCGGGCGGCCTGCGACCCGAAATATCTCTGCGCGGTCTGGTCCCAGACGGGAAGTTTATTAAAGTCGAGGTCCGTCATAGGGGCCAAGCTGAAGCCGGCGTCGGAAAAGGCGTACTTCAGGGACATGAAGAGATCGTCCCCGAACATGTGCTCGTCCTGGAACTTGATGATCGGGCTCCCAAAATGGTAACGGCTCTGTTGAAAGAGGCCGTCGGGGTTCTCGGCGGACGCGGAACGGCCGGACTTCTTCTTGCCGCCGACGTGGACGAAAACCTCCATGCGATTCTGGGGGATGGGCTGCAGGTTCAGCTTGGCCGCGTAATTCTCGAGCAGGGTGTCGTCCCTGGTCCCGTAAACTGTGCTCGTCTTGATGTCCTGGACGCCGTAGGACCCCCAGAACCAGGCTTTGTCCTTCCGCAGGGGAAGTCCGATGTTGAAGCCGTAGTCCTTGTTATTCTTGATCCGGTTGATGCCTTCGAAGGAGCGTTCGGTCTTCTTGAACTCGGCCACCTTGTCCCCATGCGTGGCCTGGAACTTCTCGTCGACGGCGTAAAATCGGCCGCCGAAGAAGGTCTTGTTCCCGCCGCGGCGGGTGACCATGTTGAGAGCCACTCCGCCCGTCTGGGCCGTAACGTCCGCCCCTCCGACGGTGATCTGCATCTCCTCGAAGGCATCGAAATCGTAGTAGCTGGGAGACGTTCCGATGGCCGCAGGGTCGGTGATGACGATGCCGTCAACGGACCAGATGTTGTTGCCGTAATCGGACGCGCCGCGGGCGACGTAGTTCGACTGCTGTCCGGACTCGGCGCCTCCCACGTTCTCCCGGTCCATGATGACGGCGGGGGCCATCTGCAGGATGACCCAGGGGTCCCTGGATGTCGGCAGGAATTGCAGGATGTCCCGGGTCATGTGGACGCCGATGACCGTTCTCTTGGTGTCCAAAATGGGCGTCGCGGCGACGACCGTGATGTGCTCCTCTAGGGCGCCGGCTTCCATGATCAAGGTCAGGTAGGTCGTCCCGCCGATGACGACGATCAAGCCCTCCTCGGACCTCGTCCTAAATCCGGAGAGCTCGCATTTCAAGGCGTAGTCGTTGGCTGGAGGGAGGGACAGGAACCGGAAATTCCCCTCCGCGGTGGTCACCAGGACCTGGGGAGCGGTATAGGAACCGGTCAAGGTGACGGAGGCGCCGGCGAGAGGTGTCTCGCTCCTGTCAAGGATCTTGCCGTAGATGTTGCCGTTTCTCTGCTGGCCGATCGCAGCCGCGGAGAGCGCGAGCACAATCGGTAAAATGAGGCCCTTGCGCACTTTTTCAGCCTCCACCCATCTCTTCACGATCAATAAAATAGCACAAATCCATGATCTAATACGAACGCATTAAAAAAAATCACAATGTATGAACGGCACTGAATGCCGTCCTCAAGCCCCCGTAGCGGAGGGGGGGCCCGTCGGCTTTTTCGACGGGGGGAACCGACGGGACTGGTTCCCCGGGGGCCGGGGGAGTGAGGGCGGCTTCAGGCCGCTTAAAGCCAGATGTCAAACTATTTAATGCGTTTGTATTAGTGAACCACGCTCTCTGAATCCGTTTTGAAAGTCGTTCCTATTCCCGCTGGCGACCAAAAAGGGAGGTTCCTATTTCTTTAAATATTGCAGCAGCTGCGTGGCGAGCGGCGCCTTCTCGTGGTTAGGAGCGAGTTCCAGAAATTTTTCCAGGCTCAGGACGGCATCGGGAACCTTGTTCTGGCCGATAAAGATGGTCCCGAGCTGATAGTAGGCATCGGCGTAGTCGGGCTTAAGATCGACCGCCTTCTGGAAGTGGGCCTGGGCCGCATCCGTCTCTCCGGTATTGGTGAGACAGGCGCCGAGGTTATAGTGGGCGTCGGGATCGTCGGGACTGAGCTCGACGGCCTTCCGGAAATATGTCTTGGCCTCTTCGAAGGCCCCGCCCTTGCCCAGGGCTTCGGCCAGCTCCTTGTTGGAACTGTAGCTCTCGGAATTGAGCTCCGCGGCCTTCCGGAAGGCCGCGATGGCCTCGTCCTTCTTGTCCATCTTCTTATAGGCCAACCCGAGGTTGAAGAAATAGCCCCAGTTGGGCTGGCTTATTTTGACGGCCTCTTCAAAGGCGGCCGCGGCTTCGGCGTATTTCTGCTCGCCGTAGAGCCTGTTCCCCTTGAGGAAGACCTGGTCGGCGGCCGAGACGGTCTTCAGGGCGATCTCGTCGGCCGTATCGAGCTTGATCTCGATATCCGTTTCCCCGGCCAGGCTTACCCTCACCTCCGTGGACTTGGGGAGGTAGCCATCTTTCTTGACGCTGACCTGGAAATACCCGGGCTGAATACCGACCTGAAGGAACCTGCCCTCCTTGTTCGTCGTGAGCTCATAGCTCACGGCGGAGGTCTTGGTGGAGACAACGGTCACAACGGCCTTCTCCACGGGGTTTCCCTGGCTGTCCTTGACAACGCCCATCAGTTTGCCCTGGACCTGGGCCCAGGCGGCGGCCGAGACCGTCAGGCCCAAGAGGATCGCCAGGATCGCGCGCTTAGGCATCTTTCTCTCCTTAAGGTTCAATTTCCTTTTTTGGCTTTTTCTTCCAGGGCCCGGATCGCGGGCTGGGAGGGATCGAGGGACAGGGATTTTTGGATGAGGGGCAGAGCCCTGTCAGGCCGTCCTAGGTTGAGATGGCATTCCGCCGCCAGGTTGAGGACGCCGACCTCGGTGGCCTCGGCCATGAGCTTGTCCAGGTAGATGAGGGCGGCCGTCCAGTCCTTGAGACCGGCATGGTCCAAAGCGATGACTTTGGCGGCTTCCCTGTCTTTAGTGGCTTCGTACAAAGGGACGATCGTCGCGAGGGAATCCTGAAACCTGTTCAGGGCAAACAGCGACTTGCCCAGAAGGAGCCGTGTCGGGGCGTCCTCCTTCAGTTCGAGGGCCCGGTCCAGCAATACGCGGGCCTTTTCATAGTTCCTCGCCATGAAGTGTTCCGTGGCCAGAAGGCGCAATTGTTCGGGTGACGGGAACGGGCTGTGCACCTTGGCATAGGCCCAAGGCAGGGCCGGATACGGCTGGGAAAGAAGGATGAAGTTGTCCTTTTCGGACGCGAGTGTCTTTCCCCCGCTGACCACGGAGACCTCGGCGCTGTAGTATCCGGGCTTGACGTTGGCGAGGGCGAATGGACCGAAGACAGTTCCGCCGCCCGACCGGCCCTGGACTTCGGCCAGCGGGACCTTCTGGTCCCGGACGAGCGAGCCGTCGTCGAGCGAATGGAGTTCAAGCCTGAGGACGGCCTGCGGATCGGCGGCGGCCTCCGTCAGCCCTGCGGCCTGGACATAGGCCCCCAGGGTTTCCTGGGGCAGGAATTCGTTCTTGGCGCCGACGATGTATTGGACGCCGTCGAACGCGAACGCCTTGAGGTTCATGCGCTGGCCGGCCGGGACCGGCTCCTGACCGTGAAAGAGAAGCAGGCTGCTGAGGCGAAGGCCGGTTCCCTCTCCGGGCACGGAGACGGTGGTCTCGAACGACGTAAAGTCCTTGCCCGTTTTGTTCTTGAGAAGGAAGAAGAACCTGAAATTCCCCGGGATGACCGGCAGAATGTCCTGGAACGCGAAGCGACGGCGCTCGTGGGCCTTGTACTGGGCCTCGGTCAGGCTGACGGGGATCTCCTCGGTATTTTCCAGGATGAGCTGGCCCTTGAAGTCCTCCATCCGGACGAGGAGCTCGAACCCGGCGTAGAACTCCTCGCCGCGCTGGGCGAAACTCATCTTGTCCGGCTCGATGGACCAGTGAAGGAAAGGCTGTCCGGCCGCCGCAAAGAGCCGGACCTTGGCCCCGGCATTGATGAAATTGTCCGCGTATTCGGTTTCCACGAAGTCTTTGTAGTTCATGTAGGACCGGGCATAGGCGTCGGAGAATTTCTTCTCCGGGAAGGACTTGGCCGCGGCGATGATACTGTCCGAAGAGAAGGATGCACTGCCGAAGGGCCTCTCGCCCGGAAGATAG
>Ga0315288_10008361_pt1 | contig 13067 bp, 11 predicted proteins | sample YL17G11_20_MG_FD_203454 | JGI IMG/M metagenome (GOLD analysis project Ga0315288, IMG submission 203454) | Sediment microbial communities from Yellowstone Lake, YNP, Wyoming, USA - YL17G11_20 | ecosystem: Environmental > Aquatic > Freshwater > Lake > Sediment | place: USA: Wyoming | collected...
GTGCGGTAGGGCGTCGAGAAGGGCGCAAAGCGCCGTTCTAGCCACATCTGCCGTTCGGGCTCGCGGATCGCGTCGGCCACGAAGGTGTGAAACTGCTCGGGCGTCATCCCTGGCGGCAGGCCGCCGATGACAATCGGCTCGAGAAAGTCGGGCAGCCCTTTAGAGGTGATGCTGAGCGCGCCGATCGCCGACAGCCCGCCGGCGATGCGGCTGGCGATGATCTCCCGACCCAGGCCGGTGCGCAGCCGGTCCACCAGGGCCGAGACAGCCGCCACCGCGCTGTTGACGCCGCAATAGACAGAAGGCAGCGGGATCGGCGTGTAGATTACCGGCCGGTTGAGGATCGGGCCGGAGACGCTCATGTTGGTGAAAAAGCCGCCAATCGCGTTGATCAGGTCCTCCGAACAATCGTGCGGCAGGTGTCCGTAGGCATCGTCGCCCGGCAGCGCCGCGACGATTCGCACAAGGATCTGATGCGGCGCTCGCGCGAATTGCACGGTTCCATCGACGATAACGACGTCGGCAGAAGCGGCATCCGTCGCGGCGCCCGGCGGCAGTGCGATCTTGCCACGGTCGAAATAGGCGTCGTCGAGCGCGACGCGTTGGCCCGGCGCCGGCGTCGGGCCTGCGCGTTCCACAAAAACCTCCGCGCCCTGGTCGGCGAACAGCAGTCCGGCCAATCGGCCCGACAGCAGGTTACTGCGCTCGATCACTCGGATGCCGGCAAGCGGCGGCGTGCCGGGCCGCACCTCCCGATGCCCCTGCGCCATTTGCGAGAACGCGGGGAGGCTCCCGAGGCCGGCGGCAAGGGCGCCCGCGCCGATGGATTTGATGGCGTCGCGCCGCGTCGGGCCCGACTTCGATCCGTCTGTGCGGGAAGTTGTAGTCCGCTCGGTCAGGTTACCTTCGTGGTTGGTCTCGTCTGCCATCCCTCAGGACTCCTTTTGAGGCACCTTCACTCTCATCGTTCCCAGACCGGCAGATCGCCGCCCCGGACGACAAGTAGCGGATTGCGCCAGCGGCTTGGCGTTCTGGAAAGCTTCGCAAGCGGCGCCAGGCGGCGAACCTCGCCGTAGCAAGTCTGCCCCTTGATGGTCTCGGGCGCCGTCATGCGGTGTTCGGGCGCCGTCGCGTCGAAGTCGGTGGTCGGGAACGTCCCCAGACTCTGGTACCACATGGCAGCCCGCGAAAGGCTGACACGCACGTGATAGCTGCCTCCCTCCCGCGCCCGGCGCCGCAGAGCGGCAATGACTCCGGCAGCGCCAAGATAGCCGGCGATATAGTCGTTGAGCACGAGCGTGGGGGGGAACGCCGGGCGGATTTCAGGTCGATCGATGAGGGGATAGCTTGGCCCGAATGCGGGCGCGCCACCCGAGCCCTCCGCCATGGTGTAGCCCGACACGGTCAGGGCCTCCATGTCGAACCCCCCGCGGTCGCGCCAGGGACCATCCCAGCCGTAGCAGCGCACCGAAAGGTAGATGATGCCGGGCCTTTTCTTCGCGACCTCTTCCACGCCGAAGCCGAGGCGCTCGATCGAGCGGCCGCTGAAGCTCTCGATGAACACGTCGGCGTCCGTAACAAGGCCGGCGAGCGTTTGGACCTGCTCCGGCTTGGTCAGGTCCATGAACGTCGAACGCATGCCGACATTGATGTCGGTCCAAACCACCGGATGCTCGAAAGACTGGTCCCGGGCAACGTGGAGGATTTGTGCGCCATATTCCGCAAGCGTTCGGGCGGCACAGGACCCGGCAATCACATGAGTGAGCGCCAAGCCCTTAATGCCTGACAACGGCTGCTTGGGATCGGCGGTGTAGGGCACGGGATCGGAGTCGCCGATCTTCTGAATGTCGATCACCGGCGTTCGCGCCAGATATTGTCCCTCTGGATGCTGCGCCCACTCCTCCGCGGTGCGGTGGATGCCACCAATAACTCTGGCGTCAGCCATCGCATCGTCGAGGTCTGCCGCGTTCCATCGCCCGACGGCCTTGGCGATCGCATCCGGATCGGGCGGCACGTGCAGGAGGTTCAGCGCCCGGTCATACAGTTGTGGATAGACACCGGTTATCGTCACCCACCGGTCATCCTTGGTTCTCAGCAGCGCGAACGAGAATGGATTCCCTAGTCCCCAAGGCGCCTGATACCAGCCGCCATTGATGCCTGGCACGAAGGTAAAGCTCTTGGGTATGGGGTCATCGGCGGGAATGGCGCCAACAGCCTGCTTATGCTGCAACACAAGTCCGATGATGGGATTGACGTTGTAGACCGCCTCGCGAAGATCGACCCTCACATCCTGGCCCTGTCCCGTGCGCTCTTGCCAGATCGCTGCCGCCCCGGCGCCGGCCGCAGCTGCGGGGATGGCCATCGAGGTGGCGATGCGGAAATGGCTGCGCAGGATCGGATCGCTTCCCGAAAAGACGACAGCACCACCTGCATCAGACGGACTTCCGCCGATGCCCCGCATGAACTCCGCAAAGGCTTTGTCGATATCGAAGTCGAGGCTCTCCGGCGCCGCACGAACGGCCCTGGGCAGCCCCGCGGCCAGAACCGCGCCGAGCGCAATCGATCCGGTGGCGTGAATGAATTCCCGGCGAGTCTGGGTCATGCCGCCTCCTTGAACGCGTCAGCTTAAGGATCTTTGGCGCTCGAACGCGTGCCTTTATTGCACCACCGATCGTCAAAGATTTTTTTTGGGCGACGGAAGTATCTTGTGATGCCTTCGATCGCAAATCCCTAATCGTTGCCTGATGTCCGGCATCGGCAGATTTTGTTGCAAAAGTCGGCGGCACGCGCGCGCTACGCAATAATAGAATCCAAGAGGCCCACCGCTTGAATCATTCTTGCGCGACCCATTAAGTCCTTGAACTAAAATTGCGTCGCGGAGAACTCAGAATCGTTTTGCAACACAATCGGCACCATCCGGAAGTGCCGCCGGCCACAAAGGAAGGCCGCTTACGGCTTCAAGCGGACTCTGGCAGGCCATCGACGGGCGTGTTGATGAGTTCACGCCCGAGCCGACTGGCCCCAGCCGCTTCTGAAAACGCGATGCGTCCTGGATCAAATGAATACGGGTTATTGCGAACCTCTCGCGGCTCGCTTGACTACCCGATTGGCATAAAAATTTGGGAATAGTACAGCGCGCCCCTTAACCCCGCAGGTGGTACAGACGCCTTGGCAATCCTTCCCCTTGTAACAACTGTATTCGCAGTCATGCTCATTATTCAGACCGCACTTTTTCTTACAACCAGAAGAATTGTGGCCCGACTGAAGACCGCTCCCACAAACGGTCTCGACCTGCTGCTGCGTAAGCTTCACGGCGGCGGCTTCGTGGGAGAACAAGGCAACTGCGGCAAGCCCCAGGATAAACACGAGTGCTTTGCGCATGGGATGACTCCACAAACTGAACCGAGCGCCCGTCGCGCTCAGCCTATCTAGCTTACGCTCCTACATTAAAATGGTCGAGAATGACCATCTGAGCGCGAGACTGACCATGGTCACTGACGGATCAGCTCACGTCTTGGCCATGCGCAAGCTAGTCATTGGGATTTTAGCGGTGCTTATGCTTGCCGGATTTCCGGTTTGGAATGCGGAGAGCACACCGCTTTTTTTGGTCCATCAGCTGCCAGATCATGGGTGTGAAGATGAGTTGCATCGCGAGCGGCATCTTGCTGCCGGGGCAAACTATGGTGTTTGGCCGCGACATCAAGGAGTCCGGCAACATCGACAGGAGATATTGGAAGTCGATGCCCCTCGGGTTCTTAAAGCGAATGATGAGCATGCTTTCGTCCGGGCTCGGAACGTCACGCGCAATGAACGGGTTCGATGTGTCGACGGTCGGGACACGCTGGAAATTGACATGCGTCTGCGAGAATTGGGAACAGATGTAGTTCACGTAGTCAGGCATGCGGCGAAGGATCGTGTCGACTATTGCCTCTTGCGTGTAGCCGCGCGCCATCTTGTCGCGATGGAGCTTTTGAATCCATTCGAGGTTGATGACCGGCACGACGCCGATAAGGAGATCGGCATGCTGCGCGACATTAACCGTCTCGGTGACGATTGCCCCATGCAGCCCCTCGTAAAAAAGCATGTCAGTGTCTGGCGGTATGTCCCCCCAGGGTGTGAAGGTCCCGGCCTCCTGTTTGTAGGGCGCGGCCTCTTCCTCATCATGAAGGTACTTGCGCACCTTCCCTATTCCGCTTTCTCCATAGACGCGAAATAACGTCTCGAGTTCCTCGAAGAGATTGGCCTCGGGACCGAAATGGCTGAAATGCATCTGACCCTTGGTCTGCACCTCGGCCATCTTCGCTCGCATGTCATTCCGATCGTAGCGATGAAAGGCATCGCCGACGACGATCACCGCCCTAACACCCTCGCGACGAAAGATCTGCTGAAAGGTCGTCGTCACGGTCGTCGTGCCCGCTCCTGACGAACCCGTGATAGCAATGACCGGATGTCTGGGTGACATGTCTCGCCTCGTAGTCGAAGGCAGAATTAGCCCCATGGGCTATTGCGACCTATATGCTCCCCGGAACGCGTGAGAGCGTGGGTGATTGGGAATAGGCGTGTCAAGCGGTCACCAATGGGACGGCATTACGATCCGGGAATCATCGCCGCCATTATTGCCTTGGCCATCGTGGTTTGGCTCGTCAGGCGTGCTTGCCGTCGTGTCCGGGCCTTTTCACGCGTGCTTGCCGTTCTGTCCTAGCGGCACCTAGTGCTAACTCTGCTTCACGACGACGCTGCCGCCCGAAATTTTAGCCCGTCCCGCATGCGGCAGGAGTCAATTGGCAAGCTACGTCCACCAAGTGCACGCTGCGCCAAGGCCGTCAGCGCGAGTGTGCCACCTTCACCGTCGTTGTCGGCGCGCAACAGGAGCAGCACATATTTTACCGTGACCACGAGGATCAGCGCCCAGATGATCAAAGACAGGATACCCAGAATGATTTCCGCGCTGGCGGCTTCGCTCACGCCGCGTGCCGCCAAGACTGACTCACGCATAGCGTAGAGTGGACTCGTGCCGATATCGCCGTAAACGACACCGATGCTGCCGAGCGTAAGCGCCCAAAAGTCACTTCGCGCACACCGTCCAGTGTGAGCGTCGTTGTTCGAAACGGAAACTTCCGACAAAGCGCGCGCCATATGACCTGGCCTTAGGTTGTAAGGGGCTGATCTAACCGACCGCCTACCTCCCTTTGGGTTGGAGGGAGGTAGGACCGCCGCGTACTATTGTCCAGTTGCACTCACGGCTGAAGCCAAGGAAGGGATGTTGATATTCCTTTCCGCCACTATGTTCGGAATGGTCCGCTAAGGGCCATTCTGCGACATCAGTATCGCGAGTATCGCGCTCGCGGAGGTCCGCTTCACCCCCCGTAAGCGGACGTTCGCCCGCGAAGTTACTGGGTCCGCTTCATGCCGATTGTGTTGATAAACGTTTTGGAGCAGGCGACCGAGCAATATTGATTCGTGAGACGAGCGCACTGCGCAACAATGGTTCGCAATGAAGCCTATATGGATTCGATTGTTGCGCGAACGCGGTCGCTGTCCGACTTTATCAACGGTATCTGCCATAAGCAGACATCCTCCCGATGCGGTTGCTCGCGGTCAGTAGGGAACGTAAGTTTCCGGACATCGCATAGGTCGTCTAGCTGACGTCTAGGACTGAGGAGTCTAACGTCAGCTAAGTGCCCAGACGCTGACATCAAGGTGAATCCCCGCCAGAACAGCACAAGTGACACCATGCTCCGCACATCATTGGTCGGCGCGCTTTTCGCCGTCACCTCGTTCATTGCTCTTGCCGTTGGCATCGAACGTGATGCGATGGACACCTCCACGGCGCCTGGCGATGACTTCTGGACCTACGCGAACGGCGCCTGGGCAAAGGCGCATCCAATTCCCGCCGACCGTAGCTCCTATGGGGTGGACGCAGTCCTGACGGAGGAGACCAAGAAACGCACTGTCGACCTCATCCAAGCCGCGGCACAGAACGCGAAGCCCGGCTCCGATGCGCAGAAGGTCGGCGACTACTACGCCAGCTTCATGGACGAAGCCGGCATCGAAGCGAAGGGCATCACGCCGCTACAACCTATGTTCGCGAAGATCGCGGCGATCGGCGACCGCACCGCCCTCGCACGTTACCTCGGTGAAGGCTTGCGCGCTGACATCGACATCCTGAACGCGACTAATCTCTACACCGATAACCTGTTCGGCCTGTGGGTCTCGCCTTCATTCCAAGATCCGACCCGCTACTCGCCGTTCCTGTTCCAAGGCGGGCTCGGCATGCCGGACCGCGAGTACTATCTCTCGGACGCGGACGCGATGAAGAAAGCGCGCACAGCCTATCTCGCGCACATCACTGGCCTACTGAAGCTTGCGGGAATCGCAGACGCAGAGGCGAAGGCGTCCGGCATTATGGCGCTCGAAACGAAGATCGCCCAAAGCCACGCCAGCCGTAGCGAAAGCGGCGACATCCAAAAAGGCAACAACCTGTGGGCGCGCGGCGACTTTACTGCAAAAGCCCCTGGGCTCGATTGGAACGCCTACTTTGCGGCCGCCGGCCTCGACAAGCATAAGACGTACATCGTCTGGCAGCCCGGCGCGGTAAAAGGCTGCTCCGCCCTCGTCGCGAGCGAGAGTATCGACGACTGGAAGGATTATCTGACTTTGCGCGTCATCGATCATTATTCGGCATTCCTGCCGAAAGCATTCTCGGACGAACACTTCCTTTTGTACGAAACGATCTTGCAAGGCACGCCCGAACAACGCGCGCGGTGGAAGCGGGCCGTCGACGCCACCAACGACGCACTGGGGCAGGCCGTCGGCAAGCTTTACGTGACGAAGTACTTTTCGGCATCCGCCAAAACGCAGCTGGAGGCCATGGTCGTCAACATCACCGCCGCCTATCGCAATCGCATTGACGCGGTGGCATGGATGTCGCCGAAGACGAAGGCGGAGGCGAAGCGCAAGCTGACCACATTGGTGGTCGGCATCGCCTACCCTGACAAATGGCGCGACTATTACGCGTTTAAAGTTGTACGCGGTGACGCCGTCGGCAACGCCGAGCGTTCGGAGACCTTCGAGTACAACTATCGCCGCTCGCTGATCGGCAAGCCGGTCGACCGCAAGGAGTGGGTGATGACGCCCCAAGTCGTAGACGCGGTCAGCCTGCCGATTCTAAATGCGCTGAACTTTCCTGCGGGCATTTTGCAGCGCCCGTTCTACGATCCCGCCGCACCTGCCGCGGCTAACTATGGGGGCATCGGCGCCGCGATTGGGCACGAGATCAGCCACAGCTTTGACGACACGGGCGCGCAGTTTGACGCCCGAGGCCAACTGCGCAACTGGTGGACTGACGCCGATCTGAAGCAGTTCAAGGCGGCGGGCGAAGCGCTCGCAAAACAGTTCGACGGGTACAAACCCTTGCCCGATCTCGGCGTGAACGGTCAGCAGACACTGGGTGAGAACATTGCTGACCTAGCGGGTCTCGAGGCGTCGTACGACGCCTATCGTGCCTCCCTCCACGGCAAGGAAGCGCCCGCCGTCGACGGCCTCACCGGCGACCAGCAATTCTTCCTTGCCTATGCGCAAAGCTGGTGCGTCTACAGGCGCCCCGAGGCTCTGCGTCAGCTCCTGATCAAAGACGGCCACGCGCCCGCCCAATATCGCGCGCTCACGGTCCGCAATCTCGATCCTTGGTACGCCGCCTTCTCCATCAAGGAGACGGACAAGCTCTACCTCGCCCCCAAAGATCGCGTTCGGGTTTGGTAATGCGTTAAGGTGCGCGCTTCTGCTCGAGCGACGAGTTATGCGGCGAGATTTGGCCGGCTTATGATCTGCGCGCCAAGCCCTTTCGGTGATACCGCTGCTTCTGCATCCGACTGTAAGAGCATCGTTACGCCATCCAGGTCCGCTTAGGGTTCACGAGCGTCGATATCAGTTGGTCGTGGCGTCGTCCGGAGCGCTCTCACTACCGGACATAAGATTCGCCGACGTCGCTTGTTCAACCATGAGCTGACGCTTTTGGCACAGCACGAAAGGTCTGCGTGGGGCCAAGGGCGAGTTTCCAGGAAATTACTGAGCACGGGTTGCTATTTATTCTCGGTGCTATTCTCTGATTCCTTCAAGTACTGATCGAGCGGCACCAGCAAATTATTCGCACTACTAAATTTTTGGGAGAGTGCTTGGGCTGCGACGACCATCTCAGTCGTTAGTCCGCGAGTGCCTGAAAGATTCTGTTTGGCATGGTTTTCGGATGAAGGATCTAGGGTAGCAGAAACCAAGAGCAGCGCCACGCCCGCGACCTTGTTTTCTTTCACACCCTGGCCACGCACATACAGCATGCCTAGATTTCCGATGGCCAGCGCATCGCCCTGCACCGACGCCTTGCGATACAACTCATTGGCTCTTGCGAAATCAATCTCAGTGCCACGACCATTTTCGTAGAGCACTCCCAGATTGAATTGCGCGGCTGCATTTCCCTGCGAGGCGGCTTTGTCGTACCAAACAACCGCTTCCTTCTCATCTTTTCCAACTCCCATGCCTTGCTCATACATCAAGGCCACATTGAATTGGGAATCGGCGTGGCCTTCCTTAGCAGCTGCGAGGAACTCTTTGTAGGCGAGTGGCAGGTCGCTGGCTTGATAAGCTGCGATCCCAGCCTGGAAATTGGCATTTTCCTCAGCTTGAGCATGGGTCTCGACCGAATATCCCATGGTGGCAAGGAGGCATGCACCGAGCGCAAGAATTGGGGATCTGAATGGTTTCATTTTGTGTGGTTTCATTTCTGGCTCACAACAGTAGGCACAGACATTGTCATAAAAACCTGGAACTTCTGAGACATTCGCGGGATTTTTGGAATCAGGATACGCGATCAGCTGGGTCGCGGAATGGCATTCTCCGCAACGTAGCGGAAGTGCTTACTCGAAGAGTTTTTCAACAAAATCTGCCATAAGCGGAAATTCTGCGATCTGACTGACTTAACGCTTGAGTGTCACCTAGCATAGGTCCGCAAGTTGCAGACGCTGCGCCCGCGCCGGAGTCGCCATGTGGTCTCGCCTGCCCGCCCTCGCCTGCGCTCTGCTTCTTCTGCCAGTCCCGGCCTTGGCCGGCGCCAAGGAGAAGGTCGCGGCGCTCGCTCCGTCGGGGCTGGTGCTCGTGATGGACGACAAGGGCAATGAGCTGATCGCCCAGAACGCGGATGAGCCATTCGTCCCGGCCTCCGTCACCAAGATCGTGACAGCCTGGCTGGCGATGGAGGTGCTGGGCGGCGATTACCGCTTCGAGACACGCTTCTACCTCGACGACAAGCGGGTGCTGTACGTGCGCGGTGGCGGCGATCCCTTCCTGATCTCCGAGGAGCTGGCGCCCCTTGCGACGGAACTGGTCGCCGCGATCGGCAAGGAGCCGATCACCGGCATCGTGCTCGATGCGAGCCACTACCCCTCCGATCTCCGTATCCCGGGCATCGAGGACACCAACGAATCCTACGACGCGCTGAACTCGGCGCTGGCGGTGAACTTCAACACGATCGCCGCCGTGCGCAAGGGCAAGACGGTCCGCTCCGCCGAGGAACAGACGCCGATCACGCCGCTGGCGATCAGCCAGTTCCAGGCGCGGGGCCCCCAGGGCCGCGGCCGGATCAGCCTGAGCAAGAACCCGGCGGTAAGCCTGCAATACGCCGGCGAGCTGATCGCCGCCTTCATCGAGCGGGCGGGCGGCAGCGTCAAGGGCGAGATCTCCACCGGATCGGTGACCGAGGGGCTGAAGCCGGTCTATGTTCACCGCCAGTCCCGCACCCTCTCGCAGATCCTCATCCAACTGCTCATCGCCTCCAACAACTACATCGCCAACCAGGTCTTCCTGGAGATCGGCGGGACCCTGGGCGGAGCCGTCAGCCTGGAGAAGTCACTCAAGGTCGCGAACGGGATGCTTGCCGCCAACGGGCTCGCCGACGCCATCCATCTCGAGGAGGGCTCCGGCATCAGCCGCGACAACCGCTTCACCGCCCGCGGCCTCGCCAAGGTGCTCGAGCTGTTCGCGCCCCACGCCGACCTGCTCCACGGGCATGACGGCGGCTTGAACAAGACCGGCACCTTTTCCGGCGTCCGCACGCTGGCGGGCTACGCCGACACCTCAAAGCATGGGCGAGTGCGCTTCGTGATCGCGCTGGGGGGCAATAGCGGCGCGATGCGCTTCCAGCTGCTCAAGGCCATCGAGTCTGGGCTTTAGCCGGAGTTTAGCCCGCCCGAGTCGATAATCACCACGCGCGCTCAAAAAGTCCTGGATGTCCGCTTCTCTAATCGGCCGCTGTGGGTGAATGCCCCCGTCATGTTACTCCATCGGCGTCGCAGCACACGCCGGACTTGGATCAGTTCTGGTATTCGATGATACCCGTGTGCCGGTCCACTTTAAGCCGCTGCACAAGCGAGTTGTCGACGGTGACGATGTCGGCGGTAATGGTTCCATCTTCGGACTTGATGTCTCCGACCTTCAGCCGCTTGTTGTTTAGGCGATCGAGCTGCACCGCGAGATAGCCGCGCACGTCATCGACCGACAGGTTCATCATCGGCGTCACGCGCGACCCGAAAATTGCGCCCCCGCCAGAACCTATGCCGCCCTGCATCATGCCAGAACCCATGCCGCCCTGCATCATGCCAGAACCCATGCCGCCCTGCATCATGCCAGAACCCATGCCCTGCTTGCTCTGACCCATCATGCCTCCAGTCATAGGAGCGCCATCCATGGGCGGCTGTTCTGTTTGCTGACCTGTCTGATCGTGATGGGCACTGTGATCCGTTGTCGGTCCCTGTTGACTTTGCTCCTGCGCCAGCGCCATCGAACCCATGACCGCAAACGCGATCAGCGGCACGCCGAGCTGTATGAATCTACGCATCACCGTTCTCCTTCATCCGGGACTTCGACCCGAATTGTCGGCAGCGCACACATGTCGCTGCTGATTAAGATTGCGGACCTATAAAACTCCCCAGGTTGAGCGCATTGATCTCTATCAAGCGATGGCGAAGCTCACCGACAGGCCGGCTAATGCCCTCTGAGATGCGGCCGAGAGGACCATCCAGGCGTGATTCGGTGACCTTGGCGCGCTGTTGCTTGGCTATCTCAGTCTCAAGTATTGAAAGGTCATTTCATCGTGCGAATTGAAATGAGCTTGATTAGATCGTCCACCACAAGGCGGGACTCGACGACTTCGAAAACGGAGCCGTCGACCACGCTTGCGCTATGGCGTCCATGAATTGAGCGTAAGCTGCACGAACTTGCTCGACATTCTTTTCTGCAAGCTCGTGTTCAATCTGGGTGGGACCCTTCCTTCTTGTTTTCGAGAACCTTGCCCGTCTGCGCATCCACTCCGACTTCGTACACGGCACCGCCGCTCTTGATGTCGAAGGAGTAGCGGAGACCGCTGCCGCCCTTCTCCCGTTCCAATTCTTCATCGGTGATAGCTCCCGCCCTAGTTTGCAGAGCGATGGCGCGAGCTTGTTCAATACTAACTTTTGCCCCTTTTGCGAGTTTCTCCCCGGTGTAGGCGACCAAATGATTAGGCAGCGCGGACATGAACCCGACAAGCGTCAGACCGAAGGCGATGACTCCAAATCTTTTCATTGAAGCTCTCCTCTACGTGCAGGCTCAAAACAAGAGTCGGCCCATCTCAGTCAAGCAATGTCAGTCCCATAGGATGGCGCCTTGATTTGCATCAATCACCTTTTGGGCTTGCTGGGAGAAAAGGGGATCATGAACTTGTAGGCTAGGTGATCGGAAGTTTGCTATGAGCAGGCTAACAGCGATTGGAGAGTGAGATGCGCAATGGTCTGATGCTCCTGATGTTCTTATTCATGCTGGGGGGATGTGAAAAACTCGCCTCCAAGCCAGCGTCCTTGGACGAGATAGCCAAGGTCGTTGATGCACTACGCACTGCGGGATGTACGGGCCTTAAAGAGCTGGACGTTGAGACTGATGAATACGAAGTGGGGGGCGTCGTCTGTAGCGATGGGAAGAGCTACGACATCAAGCTCGACAAGAAATTCAATGTCATTTCCAAACGAGAGGATCATCTCTAAGCCCGTTTAGTGGGCCCAACTGGCATTCCGCGTCAGAAGCTGAGCGTGGTGCGAACGCCCAGCGGGGTCACATTTCTGACGGCGCCGGTTCCTGCGGCACTTTCTCTCTCACTAAATTGGAAATGAGATGACACGCGGTCCGGACCATTACGCAAGTAAAGTCCCCGAGGTCACGCTCGGTTTTTGGATCATCAAGATTCTTGCGACGACGCTTGGCGAGACCGGCGGCGATACCGTCAGCATGACGATGGACCTCGGCTATCTGACGGGAACGGCTATTTTTCTTTCGGCGCTAGTGGTGCTGGTGGGTGTCCAGATTGCCGCTAAGAAGTTTCACCCCTTCCTCTATTGGGCCACCATCGTGGCCTCTACGACAGCCGGTACGACGATGGCCGATTTTGCCACCCGTTCTTTAGGTATCGGTTATACCGGAGGGTCGCTGATTTTATTCGTCTGCCTCATGGCAGTGCTTGGCCTCTGGTATTGGTCGCTCGGCTCCATTTCGGTGCAAACGGTCAACACGCCAAGAGTGGAAGCATTCTACTGGGCAGCAATCACATTTTCCCAAACCTTAGGAACTGCTCTGGGGGATTGGATAGCCGACGCGGGCCTCGGCTACGGAGGCGGAGCGCTCGTCTTTGCGGCCGGATTGGCGGTGGTGCTCGCGGCCTATTGCTGGACCAGCGTTTCGCACATCCTGCTGTTCTGGGTTGCGTTCATTCTAACTCGGCCACTGGGCGCGACCGTCGGCGACTTCCTGGATAAGCCTCTGGACCAGGGCGGACTCGCCTTGAGCCGTCCAATTGCCTCGGCAGTGATTGCGGCTCTCATGATCGCGTGCATTCTCGTCCTGCCCCAACGGGCGGGCAGTCATCCGAGAGAGAGCCAGAGGACGGCCTAGGTACAACGTTGTGCGATGTCGGCTTTGGGGTCAGACTCGATCGTATTGGTCATGTCCGCTCTACGGCAGCTTTACGCCCGAGAGCGGAAGTCGCTCAGAGC